>ERZ651768.1195-NODE-1195-length-19190-cov-14.308115_pt1 | contig 19190 bp, 19 predicted proteins | sample MGYA00514754_ERZ651768 | MGnify/ENA metagenome assembly ERZ651768
CAAAGAGTTGAATTGATAGGGATTTACTGGCATTTTGTAGATCTGGTCTGGATATTTTTGTTTCCTCTTCTCTACATTGCAAATTTTTAGTCAATTCCAATCTTAAAGATCATATTATGAGTGAAACACACACACATCCTAATTATGTAAAAATATGGTTTTGGCTGGTTATCCTCCTTATAATTAGCACATTAGGGCCAATGCTGGAAATTCCGGCTTTGACGCTTATCACAGCCTTTGGAATTGCAGTCATAAAAGCTTTCATGGTTGCAGCCAATTTTATGCACCTCAAATTTGAAAAACACATAATATGGTTCTTGATCCTTATGTCATTAACTCTACTGGGAGTTTTCTTCTTTGGTGTGGCACCGGATGTAATGATGACTGAAGGGGATCAATGGATAGATTGTATAGCGGATAATTCTTGCGTGGAGCAGCGCCTGTGAAGTCCCCGAACCAAAGTCAAACCATATTGTTTTCAACTCCTGAAGTTGCTCTGGCCGGTCAGCCTGGTCGTAACAAGACTCCCATTTCAAGCGGAGTGTTTGGAATGCTTATTTTTATGGTGACTGAAGCCATGTTTTTTGCAGGCCTGATCAGTGCCTACATGGTGATAAAGGCCGGGCTTGAAGAGTGGCCTCCCTGGGGTCAGCCACGGCTGCCTGTAGTGGCAACAGCATTTAATACAGTTGTGCTGTTGGCCAGCGGATTACTGATGGCTCATTCACGTGCATGTTTCAAAAAAAAGGAACTTGCTTTCGGCAGACGCTGGCTGGGAATATCCATTATATTAGGCGCATTTTTTTTAGTCTTTCAGGGTTATGAGTGGATTCAGCTTCTTAAATTCGGATTTACTTTATCTTCCAATGTGTATGGAGGCTTGTTTTATCTGCTTATTGGGGCACATGGATTCCATGTGATGGGTGTACTGGCTGTGCTTATTTATGCATGGTATCGATTAAAGACACCAGAAAATCCCATAACTCCTGAAGGGCTGTTTCCTTTCCAACTGCTGTGGTATTTCGTAGTATGTGTATGGCCAGTTCTATATGTGCTGGTTTATTTGTCATGAATCAAAACAGAGACTGATCAGTGATTGAATCCACGTATAAGAAGTATTCAGCCCGCGTGCTGCAGTTCACACTGATTTTAAGCATTTTTCATTTACCTGGGACTGCATACTCATGTGCTGTGTGTTTTTCAGGCAGTGAAGAATCATTGCAGGCCTATTATCTAACCACGGTTTTCCTCACTTTGCTCCCCGTGTTAATGCTTGCATCCATTGGATACTGGATTTATCGAAAACATAGAGAAAACTGAAAAGATCAAACAATCTTAATTCCCCCTTTACACTGCCATCTCTGCACTTCAATCAATTGCCTCTCTGCAGAGCCTTTCAATAAAAATCTTCACTGGAAAAATAATTCAGGACACTCAATAAATTCATGAGTGGTACAATATCAGGTAAACCATCACACCTGTAACTGAAACATACAACCACAGAGGAAAAGTTATTCTTGCTATTCTGGGGTGCTTCGCAAAATTGCCTGTTGCTGCAAAATAAACGGTGGTCAAAATCATTGGCAGGACTACTGCAGACAGAAATATATGTGATATCAGTATGAAAAAGTAGAAAATGCGCATCAATCCTTCTCCCTGGTACAATGTATCACCATGAAAAGTATGATAAATAAGGTAACTTACCAGGAACAGGAAAGAGAAAGTCAGCGCGCTCAGCATAAATTTTAGATGAAGTTCACGTTTTCTTTTTCTGATTGCCACATATCCTGCGATAAGACAAAATGCGCTGAGAGAATTAAAAATTGCGTTAGCTAAGGGAAGATAACTGAGATAAGGAATGTTGGAAACAGTTACTGGTTCTCTGAGGTATATTAACCAGATCAGAAACAGCAGAATCCCTACTGAAACAAGAATTATCGATGTGACTGCTGTCTTGATAGAAACTGAACTTATCATGCTTTTTCCTTTATCTGATGATATTCTGCAAATGCGTAAAACATTAATCCTGTAAGTGCGGCTGCAACTGCTGTATGTAAAGCAGATATTGGTACAGGCACACGAAGTACCGAATTTAATACTCCCACAATAATTTCCAGCAAAATTAATAAAACAATAAAATTATTTAAAACATTATATCCGAACCTGTTCTTCAACCAGACCCATGACATAATTATCAGGGCCAGCCCGCCGAAAACTGCTATAAACCGATGCAGCATGTGAATCCATTCATTTCTGAATTCAGGCAGGAATCGCCCTCGATAATCTTCCGGTGCAGGCTGCAAAATGTGTCCTTCAATTCCGGTAAGTTTTGAAAGATCAGTTCCGCTCATTCCGAATGACAAATAGCTTCCTTCATGACATCCTGGAAATGCCTCACAGTGTAAACCTGAATAAGTTGAACTGTTATATCCACCTGAAGCAATTATTATAAACAGCACAGCTATCATCAATCCAACACGTGACCGCATGCCTGACTTCACCTGAAATCTGTGAAAACCAGAGTCAGTTACTTCCGAAATTTCACGACTTCCCAAACTGAAAGTGATCCTTGCAAGATAAACCAGCACTCCAAACAAAAGGTTCCCTCCAATTAAATGAAGTGTGACAATGGGGGGCCATAGTGTCATCGTCACAGTCAAAGCTCCTATAATCCCCTGTATGCATACTAAAACCAGGCTGAATAACGCAAGTCCCCGAATGTTATAGTTTGAGTGCTGCCTGAAAGAAACAAATGTAATTGTGATGATTAATACTCCCAGGAGTGCTGCAACAAATCTATGACCTGTTTCTAAAGCAATTTCATATCCGGCTGGAGGAAGCAGCTGACCATAACACAGTGGCCAGTCCGGACATGAGAGTCCTGCATTCTTCAAACGTACAAATGCTCCGTAAGGAATCAATGGCCAGGTGAGTAGTGCGGCAGAAAAGCATAACCATTTCAAAATCATTTGTTTTTGTAGCTTTTAAAAAAGTGAATCAGCAGTAATTCATTATTACAATCTTGTCATTCAAACTCAAGATTCAGGAGTATCTGGAAGACGACAAAATGAATTCCTGCCTCCAAAAAATTTCAGTTAGCTTTGATGATATTGATGACTGGCCTGAACAAAACCGAATTTCTGACCTCCGCATTTTTTTTTCAAGATATTTCCCGAATTACCGATAAATAAATCAAAAGAGTAAGCTCGGCATGAGAAAAGTTATCATCATCAAGATGGCACAAAAAGTAATGCCGCTCAAAACAACACTTTGAAGGAAATGCAAATGTACTTGCCAAATATTGATACAAAACTACTGAAACGAGTTCAGTCTAAAGAATTTGAAAATTCTGTTGACCAGGCTGTGCGGTCATTCATGTATGATTTGGACTTTATGCTCTTGGAGGAGCAGCACTTAACAACTGACCGAAATTATTCCTGTATACAGCCAAATTCAGCAATAGGGTGGGTTAAACCTGTTTGAACTGAAGAGAGAATCATTTAATGATGTGGAGAACATCATTTCCAGATGAAGAAAATCATGCAGTCAAAGAGACTGTCTCATTTTCTTTTTTAACGGAGCGTGATGGAGCAGGAATAACGCAGTCGGGCAGCATTATCTCAAATACTACTCCTCGATTGTCAAGAAGATTACATCCACGTATTGTTCCTCCGTGCGCTTCAATAAGCTGCTTACCTATCGACAGTCCCAAACCGGTCCCTTTTTCCTTTCCTTCAGTCTGAAAAGACTGAAACAGATTGGTTAGGATTGAAGTGGGAATCGGACTTCCATTATCAACAACCTGTATTTTAAGTACCTTCATATCCTGTGGAATAAAACGTACCTCTATCTGAGCAGGTCTTCCATCTTTTGTATCTGGAGAATCCTGAAATTTCTCCCAAGCATTTTTTACCAGATTCACAATCACACGTACGATTTTACGCCCGTCAAAGCGAAGCAGAAAAGCGGGCTGGCCTGCAGGAACACGGTAATGCAGAGGGAAGTCTTCTATAAAACCGAGCTGCGATTCAATTTGTTCCTGAAATTCATCCAGCTGATATATTTCTGGACGAACTTCCATTTTACCGGAAGCAAAATCAAGAATTTCTGTTGTAAGCCCGGTTACATTATTTGAAGAATTTTTTATTCTGCGGATATACGTAACAGCTTGTACAACATCCATAGCCTTAATTCTGTCTTTGTCCAGGATTTTAAGCAGCAATGTGGTAAAGCTGGAAATGGAGCCGTTAGCATTCCGAATGTCATGTCCAAATTCCGCAACCGTGTTGCCAAGATCAATCAGGCGTCTCTCTTTCTCTTTTGCAACTTGCAGGTCTGCCACGGTTTTCTCCAACTTCTGTTTTGAGTCTTCAAGTTCTTCAACATTTTGAGCAAGTTCTTCCTGCATGGATTGGAACCTTGTCCATAGATCCTCAAGGACTGCCATACGCTGGCCAATCATGGTCTGGTTGTTAGCATTATCTGGTGTGTATAATTCACCTGAATCATTTTCTCTCCTGAATTTAACAAAGTGCCGGCAAAGAACATCAACCTGATCAGTTATGCGGCGAGTTTGTTTATGAACAAGAATCGCTACCAACAACAATGCAATACTTCCGCTGATTAAAATTCTTATCCAAAATATTTTATTTTCAAATACAGAAATATCCTGAGAAACAATTAATATCCCATGAGATCCGTCTTTCCCCACTGGAATCTGGAAGTTAACCATACCCCCAATCTGATTTTGATTATCGGGACTTATTTTTCGTCCACTTGATACTGCATCCCCATCAGCGTAAAGCTTTCTTTCAAAGTTTAACTTTGTTACTCCCTGATATTTTCTACTTAACAAATTTTCAATTTTATCCTTATAAACTGATTCTTCCTCCATAAGCCTGTCAAGACTGGATGCCAGCAGATTAAGTTCATGAAGTGTATTCAGTGGTAGTGAAGGTGTGCTTAGAGATGAAAGAGGGAGGAAGGAACTAAGATAATAAGTGACAGCAAAGACAATAATAGCAATCAAGCCGAAATGAGATTTTTTCAGCCAGGAATCTTCCAGTTTTTTTTCTGGCGTATCCTGTTTTAAAACTCTCTTTGATGAAAGTGCAGCTCTCCTGGTCTTTGTATTTCTCCTGACTGTATGCTGATTTCTAAGTGTGCCTTTATTTAGAATATGAATCATACTGTTTATTCCACATAAGAAATTGAGGGGGATGGATTATCAATAGAATTCAAATTACCGCATACCATAATTCAAAAAAATCTCATCTTTTGAAAAACAACAAGCTTGAAATATCAAGTACTTAAAATTTGTCTGATTTGTTATATACAAAATCACATAGCAATGCAAGTATTTTTTTAAAAAAAATAAATTATTTGTTTGTATTTTTTATAAAAAAATTTATATTTTTTTTTATGCTTTTATTTCAGTAGCTTATAATTTATGAATAAGTATATATTTTTTCATTAAAATTATGTTTTTTCAAGAAAAAAATGTATTTTTTAAAATCAACACATAAACAACCGAAAATTGTGTAAGGTAAATTTCAAAAAATATTTTTATAAACTGATTGTTTAAATCATTATATGTTCATACATTGATTTATATTGCATTAGTGATAAAACTTAATTATAATTTCACTTTGCAATAAGAGCATAGTCTTTGCAGAAAGTTTAAGACTTTCAAAAATTAATAAACAATATTACAAGGAGATAACGTGAAAAGGGATTATGATGACATGCAAGAAAGAGTCAAAAGTACTGAAATTGCTAGAAAAGATTTCAAAGTAGCTGACCTCAGTTTAGCTGAACTTGGCCGGAAGCGTATTACCATGGCAGAGCATGAAATGCCGGGACTGATGATGCTTCGTGATGAATATAAAGATAAAAGGCCGCTGGCAGGGGCTCGCATTACCGGGTCTTTGCATATGACAGTTGAAACTGCTGTTTTGATAGAGACTCTTCTAATGCTTGGAGCTGAGGTTCGCTGGTCTTCATGTAATATATTTTCAACCCAGGATGAGGCTGCGGCTGCAATGGCTGAAGCAGGTGTACCGGTATTTGCCTGGAAGGGAGAAAGTGAGGAAGAATATTGGTGGTGCATTGATCAGACTCTGGAATGGCCCGGAGGTAAAGGACCAAATTTACTGTTAGATGATGGAGGTGATCTTACAGGATACGTGCATGAAAAACATGCGGATTTGCTTGAAGGCATCAATGGAGTGTCAGAAGAAACAACAACAGGCGTTCATCGTCTGGAACAAATGGAAAGTCTGGGTGAGTTGAAAATCCCAGCATTCAACGTCAATGATTCTGTTACCAAGAGCAAGTTTGATAATTTATACGGTTGTAGAGAGTCGCTTATTGATGGAATCAAACGGGCAACAGATGTGATGATTGCCGGAAAAATTGCAGTAGTTGCAGGTTATGGAGATGTTGGAAAAGGTTCCGCACAATCATTGCGGGGTCAGGGAGCACGTGTGATTGTTACAGAAATTGACCCGATATGTGCATTGCAAGCATCAATGGAAGGTTTTGAAGTGGTCACAATGGAAGACGCGGCACCTATTGGGGACATTTTTGTTACCGCAACAGGATGCGCTGATATTATTTGCAGAGACCACATGGATGCCATGAAAGACCAGGCAATTGTCTGTAATATTGGACATTTTGACATAGAAATTGATGTAGCCTCCTTGAATAATGACAGTTCACTTAAGAAAATCAATATCAAGCCACAGGTTGACCAGTACGTTTGGCCTGATGGAAAACGTATGATACTGCTGGCAGAAGGACGGCTGGTAAATTTAGGTTGTGCTACAGGACACCCTGCATTTGTGATGTCAAACAGTTTCACGAACCAGATAATGGCTCAAATTGATCTTTGGAAAAATGGAAGCAATTACCAGAACAAAGTATATGTACTTCCAAAATTACTTGATGAAAAAGTTGCACGCTTCCATTTAGGTAAATTGGGAGCCAGGTTAACCCGCCTGAATAAAAAACAGGCTGAGTATCTGAACATTCCAATTGAGGGACCTTACAAACCAGATCATTATCGTTATTGAGAAGTTATTTGACTATAGTACAGTTCAGCATTGTATGGTGAAAAAATTTTTGTTAGGTGCTGTTTTTTTGCTCCTGCTTTCCGCAGCAGGATGCGGGGAAAAACAAATAATGCTGATGAACGCCCCACTGGATACAGGAGATAAAGTCCCCTATCCGCCATCTGAAGAAGAATTATTAACTTCTAAATCATTCGTTGCCTTCTTACCTGTACAATATGCAGAAAATCTTTCCCGCTACCACAAAGCTCTGAGTGTGAGTTTTGTGCAGTCTGTTCTGGAGGAGTATGGCGACCTGAAAATCATTGATGATATTAGGGTCAACAGGGCCTTGAACAGAAGTGAATTTACTAAGCTGAATGCTGATCTAAAGCGAAGTAAATTGCGCAGGTTTGAAGATGAGCTGGTAAAACAAGCGGAATTATTAGGTAAGTGGCTGCGAGTTCGCTACATTGTCTTAATGAGAGTGCAGCCCAGTCCTGAAAAAGTCGATTCAAATGACTGGAGCACTTACATCAGATTTCGTATTATCCGTGTTGAAGACCCAGTAAAAAACGAATTGAATCATGAATTCACATTTATATTTTCAGAGTCAAATGACATGTGGGAAGAACTGGGCAGCCTTGTGCGTGGACGCTTTCCACTGAGTGGTTTTATAATTGAGTCTCGAGCTAATCGAGCTTATGTACGCATCAATATTGGTCGGAAAAACCGCATAAAAGATGAACAGGAGTGTAAAATTTTCCGCAGGGTGCGTAAAAAAATAAAGGGATCAAATGGTGGCACAATCTCCAGTCACGAAGTTAATAGAATAGGACAGCTTCAGCTTTTTCGTGTACAGGAGGACTTTTCCTGGGGTAAAGTACCCTCAAAATTTAGAGAAGTCATCAGGCAAGGTGACGCGGTACGCTGTTATTGAACAGCCGAAGAAAATGAATATTGGATAAAAATTTAATACGCAAGACAGTCCTGCGCCAGCGAAGTGCGCTGTCTGCACTGGAAAAATCCCAAGCTGAATCAGTCATGCTGGAATCACTCCTTAATTGGGAAGTTTTCAAAAACGCTGGAGTGATTCATATTTTTATCTCAAAGCCGGACGAACCTGATACAAGACCAATCATTGAGCATTGCTGGAGTTCCGGAAAAAAAATTGCTGTACCTGTAGTCCTTCCGGACACATTTGATCTTTTTCATTCTGAAATTAAATCATTTGATGATTTAGTTTCCGGAATGTATGGAACCCAGGAGCCTTCCCCTGAACGACGGATAAAAATAAATCCTGAGATTTTTGATCTTGTAATTGTTCCCGGAGTTGCTTTTGACAGACAAGGAGGCAGGCTTGGTCACGGTAAAGGATACTACGACCGATTCCTTGAACTCACGAGTGCATTCCGTCTGGGATTGACTTTCGAATGTCAGTTGCTTGAAACTGTACCCACTGAATTACACGATGTCCCGATGAATGCAATTTTATCAGAATCAGGAATTGTTGAAACCAATGCATGAGGAACCAGAAAATTGAAATGTACCTGATTAGAATTTCCCCCCAATTATCCTATTTACGCTCCATTTCCAGTCTGATCTTTTTCAAATGAAAAAATGGTTGATTGTTATTATTCTTTTTAGTGGAGTAATTGCAGTCTCTATTTCCCAGTACAGATCCATCCTTACGGCCTACGCAAAGTTTTTTACTGTTAACAATGCGACACCAGGAGCAGATGTTATAGTGGTGCTCTCAGGTGGCAAGGACACAAGAATTCCTCACGCATTAAAACTGTTTGAAGAAGGATATGCACCTGAAATACTGCTGACGGATGAAAAAAAAAGGAATTTCAGATTCGCTCATCTTTTTCCAACCAATGAGATGATAGCGCAGACCATGATTGAGGAACTTGAGATGAGCGTGCCAGTAAGTACTATCCGATCACAAAAGGGTGGTGCAACTTCAACATTTGATGAAGCATATGACTTGCTCAAGTTGAGTGAAAAAAAAAGATATGGTCATTTAATCTTGGTTACCGATGCGTTTCACACTCGACGTGCGTATCATGCTTTTCAAACTGTATTTGAAGATACAGAAATAAAAATAGAAATGTCTGCCTCATCAAACGAAATTTTCAACGTGAATAACTGGTGGACTTCAGACCAGGGAATTTCTGCGTATGTTTTAGAAAGCATCAAATATCCTGTTTATCTGCTGTCCTCAAGAAACGTGACTTTCATTCGAAATGATTAATGACTGAAAGTTCTCTCCTGATAAGACCATTTCAAGAAGGTGATGAAGAAGCAATGGTTTCTCTATGGAATATATGTAAACTGACTGTTCCTTGGAACAACCCATACAAAGATATAGCCAGAAAACTCAATGTACAGGCAGAGCTATTTTTGGTGGGATACCTGGAATACAAGTTAATTTCATCCGTTATGGGTGGCTATGATGGACACCGCGGTTGGATAAATTACTTAGCGGTACATCCGGAATTTCAAGCGAGGGGTTACGGAAATCAGCTCATGGACAATGTTGAAACCCGACTGCGTAAATTGGGTTGTCCAAAAATCAATTTGCAGATTCGAGAAGGGAACGATAAGGTTTTATCATACTATCAAAAACTTGGCTTTGTTGAGGAAAAGCGCATCAGCATGGGTAAGAGGCTTGAAGATGATCAGTGACTTTAATCCAAGAAAGCTTTAGAAAACATTCACATTTTTTTAGATAAATTATGCCTGAACTGTTAATGATTGCCATCTTAATTGTAGGCGGTTTGGTTTTGCTGTTTTTTGGAGCAGACTGGCTTGTAAAGGGAGCAGTAACAATGGCTTTGCATCTTGGTTTAAGTCCTCTTATCGTCGGTCTGACTGTTGTGGCTCTGGGGACAAGTCTTCCGGAAGCACTGGTCAGTGTACAAGCTTCTTTAGATAACCAAGGGGGTATTGCTCTTGGAAACGTTATTGGATCTAATATTCTAAATATCGCCTTAATATTGGGCCTCTCTGCTTTGATACAGCCTCTTAAAGTTGACTCACATATAGTCAAGGCTGATGTGCCGCTGCTTGTTGGTGCCTCATTTTTGCTGATGGTATTGCTGGAAGATTTTCATATTTCACGCATGGAAGGGGCATTGTTGCTGCTGGGGATTGTTTTTTATGTCTGTGGAAACATCATGACTGTAAAAAGAACTTCTCCTGAAGAAGATAAAATAGAAGGCATGGAAATTCCTGAAGATCCAAGCAAGAATTTATTTAGGGACATCGGATTCTTGATTCTTGGTTTGATAGCCCTGGCTTTTGGCTCAAGTTTTCTTGTATCTGGAGCAGTTGACCTCGCCAGGATCTGGGGGCTTAGTGAAGCATTGATCGGTCTCACAATTGTTTCAATAGGTACAGGTACTCCGGAACTGGCAACAGCTCTTATGGCTGCTTACAGGAAGACCGCAGACATTGCGATAGGCAATGCTGTAGGTTCAAACCTTTTTAACATAATGTTTGTGGTAGGCTTAGCCGGACTTGTTGCACCAATGGATGCCACCGGAATTAAATCCTCTGACCTTTATGTGATGTTTGGACTTACTATTCTACTTCTACCCACAGTTTGGACTGGAATGGTTCTTGACCGTAAGGAAGGATTCCTCTTCCTGGCGGTTTATGTGGCATACCTTTATTACCTCTGGCCTGTGTAATAGAAAAAACAGGAATTCACCTACATAAAGATCTGAACATTCTGGAAAAATCCTCAAGGCAACAAAGAGTTGCTATATTTGGGGACTTGTTCTGACTGTTTTTTACTGCAGGCAAGCTGCAATCACCTTTTGAAACAGGGGAGCCTGTTTATCACAATTTACTCAGTGCCTGGTCCAAGTCAGCAATAAGATCTTCAGCACATTCAATTCCAATCGAAAGACGAACCACTTCAGGACCTGCACTTGCAGCAATACGCTGTTCTTCTGTTAGCTGACGATGAGTCGTTGAGGCAGGATGGAGAATAAGAGAGCGAGTATCACCAATATTGGCAACATGACTGAACAATTCAACTGACTCCAGCAGTTTTAAACCGCTTTCATATCCTCCTTTCACTCCAAATGCAAACAAAGAACCTGTTCCGTTCGGAAAATATTTTTTGCCCAGTTTGTAGTATGGGCTGGATTCAAGTCCGGCATGAGAAACCCACTCCACGTTTTGATGTTTTTCAAGAAATTCTGCCACTGCCAGTCCGTTTGAACAATGCCTTTCCATCCGAAGAGGGAGGGTTTCTATTCCGTTAAGTGTTATCCAGGCATTCATGGGTGATTGTGTACAACCCAAATCACGTAAACTGACAGCGTGGTTGTACATTGTGTATGCAAAATCACCGAATGTTTCAGCAAAGATAAGTCCATTATATTCTTCTGAAGGAGCACTCAAACTCGGATATTTTGGGTTTCCCAGCCATGGGAATTTACCTGAATCTATTACGACTCCACCTAACGCGTTTCCCTGCCCGGAAAGATATTTAGTTGTTGAGTGAACCACCAGATCTGCACCCCATTCAAGAGGCTGTGACAAGAAGGGAGTTGCCAGAGTATTGTCTACAACCAGGGGCACTCCTGCTTCATTTGCAATTTTAACGATGGCCTCAAGATCAGCAACTATTCCTCCTGGATTTGCCAGGTTTTCAATGAAAATTGCCCTCGTTTTATCAGTAATAGCCCTGCGAAAAGATTCCGGATCGTCAGTGTCTACAAATACTGCTGTCCAGCCGAATTTCTGGAAACTCTTCCCCATCAGGTTGATCGTGCCCCCGTAGAGTTTGTCTGCAACAATAACTTCCATTCCAGGTGCCATTAGGGGGAAGAGGGCAAGTGTTTCTGCAGCATGACCTGAAGATGTAGCAGTTCCTCCCCGGCCGCCTTCGAGGGTTGCCAGTTTTTCTTCCAATGCCGCAACAGTTGGGTTTGTAAGACGGGAATAAATGAATCCAGGAGACTGAAGATTAAACAGTGAAGCAGCATGGTCTGCATCATCAAATACATAGGAAGTAGTCTGATAAATAGGAAATGAGCGGGCACCCGTAGCAGGATCAGGAGCTGTCCCTGAATGCACAGCAAGTGTATTGAAACCATAGTTTGGATGAAGCTTTCTCATCAGATTCTCCTTCTTTTCACACTTATCACACCGGTGTTGAACCCGTTCCATCCAAGCTCACCAAATAATCTCGCATATTCTATTTTAGGACAGCGATTCATCACAACTTTCATTCCTGCATCTTCAGCTATTTTTGCGGCTTTATCGTTGCGTAACTCGAATTGCATCCAGAAAACTTTAGCTCCAAGCTTTATTGCATCTTCTACAAGCTGAGGTGCTTCTTTGGAAGGACGGAACATGTCAACCATGTCCACGGTTTCTTTAACTGCGGACAAATCCGGATAAACGGTTTGGTCATAAATTTGATCTCCCGCCAAATTTTTATTGACCGGAATAACACGATAACCTTTCTGAATTAAATACTTCATTACAAAATTGCTGGGACGTTTCCAGTTGATGCTTGCGCCGACCATCGCAATGTTGCGGACACTTCTGAGTATATCTAGTATGTACTTATCAGGATAATTGTCATGATTAATGATCAAAGAATCGGGCATGTTTAATAATTATAAAGGTGATGATTCAGTCTGAGTTGAAACCGTAACAGAAAAAACCCGGACCATGCAAGAAAAATAAGAGACAAGTCGACAGCAGAATTGAAGGGGTATTAGGATTAGCAACTGACTGATTATTAAAATCTAACCGTCTAAGAAGTCAAGCTGGCTGCGAAAAGGAGGAACGGATCTACAGTTTTTATTCAAAGTGCTGTTTTTTTATTCCCAAATCATATCCGAAATTTTACCTAGTCCATCCCATTTTTCAGTAATTGCTGCAGATTTGCCGGTATTAACTCTTTGTGAAGGGACAGAAAAACCTGTGGATTCATATGTGCTTGTGCGGGAAAAAAAGACAAACAGGGTGATCAGAACAACAATAACTGCGAATACAAAAAGTGCTATTCGAATCCTCAATCTATCTCCATTATGGAAGAGTAGTTAAAATTTTGTATAACTGAGTAAAAGGAGAGCAGTTGCAATTTCCAACAGCTTGATTATTTCAACCTGTCAAACACCTTCCATACTAATTCAATTTTATACCTATTAAAACTGTAGTCAAATAAAATCTTCTGTTCAAAATGAGTTATTCTATTTTCCAAATCCAAACAAAGTTTGTTTTTTCCCCTTGTGAAAATTAAACGCAACTGTAAACATTTACAGCCTGTAATTGAAGTAGAATCATATGAAGCTGCAGTTACCGATTGGGAATTAAAGCGATATTTCGAAAGAATTTGATAAATTAAAGGATAAACAGCTTATGAGATTGGCAGATAAAGTTGCATTGATTACCGGCGCGGCAAGCGGTATTGGGAAAGAAACAGCACTTTTGTTTGCACTGGAAGGTGCAAAAATTGTAGCAGTGGATCTGAACGATTCTGATGGTGAAAAAACTGTGTCAGAAGTTAAGTCTGCTGGAGGTGATGCAATCTATGTTAATGCAGACGTTTCTAAATCTGCTGATTGTGAAAACATGGTAAACGCTGCTGAGGAAAAATATGGCAAATTAAATGTGCTGTTTAACAATGCAGGAATCATGGACAGCAGAGATGATAATGCCCAGGTTACAGAAGAGGAAGTCTGGGATTTAACAATGGCCATCAATCTGAAGGGGGTTTTTCTTGGATGCAAGTTCGGCATTCCTGCAATGCAGAGGGCCGGAGGTGGTTCAATTATTAATACTGCTTCCTTCGTGGGGTTGATGGGAGCGGCTACTCCACAGGTTGCTTACACTGCCAGCAAAGGTGGTGTGATCTCCCTCACTCGAGAATTAGCAGTGATACACGCCCGGGAAAACATAAGGGTCAATGCTCTTTGCCCTGGACCTTTAAGAACTGAACTGCTGATGAAATTTCTGGACACTGAAGCCAAAAAGCAGAGACGACTTGTGCATATTCCAATGGGACGTTTTGGAGAAGCAAAGGAAATGGCAAAAGCTGCACTGTTCCTTGCATCTGATGAAGCATCTTATACCACTGGTGCAGAATTTGTGGTGGACGGAGGCATTACCTCAGCTTATGTAACTCCTGAGTGATAAATTTTCATTCTCCCCACTTTGCTTTTACTGAATCACGATCAATTTGATTATTTTCATGGGGTAGTTCCTGCACAAAAATCACCTGTCGAGGCTTTTTAAATCCTGCAATCTGCTCACCGACATAATCACGCACTTCCTCTGCAGACAATTTTGAGCCATTTTTGAGAACGCATACTGCCTTAACTGCTTCTCCCCAGGTTTTGTCAGGTACCCCAATCACGCAGCATTCTTCTATTTGAGGATGTTTCAGCAGTACTGTCTCAACCTCTCCGGGGTATACGTTTTCTCCACCGCTTTTGATAAGCTCTTTTTCAGCTTTCCGTTTGACATACCACAAGTACCCTTCTTCATCAAATCGTCCAATGTCCCCGGTATGATGCCAGCCATTTCTATGGGCGTATTCTGTTGCATCAGGCATATTCCAGTATTCAAGAAAAACATTTTCTCCTCTCACCACAATTTCTCCTTCTTCTCCGGTAGACAACTGTTCCTCCGCTTCATTTACAACAGAAACCGAGTTGATCAGTGTGGGGCGTCCAGAAGCTCCCGGACATTCTGAAGCAGGAGAAGCAGTCACAAAAGCAGTGGTTTCGGCCTGTCCAAAGCCAGTCCAGAAAACAGCACCGGTTTCTTCCTGCAAACGATTAATATTTTCAGCTCCTTCAAGACCATAAACCAGCTTCAAACTTTCGAGCCCAGATCCACTTTCTTTTGCAGTGTCAAGTACACGTTCCAGAACAGGAGGGAAAGAACCGAAATATGTCAAATATTCACTTTCAATCAAGTTTACGGCAAGCTTTTCATCAAATTGCTTGAGAAGCACGTTTTTCCCGCCGCTGATGAATGTAGCCCATGCCGAAGTAAGTCCCATCACGTGAAATATAGGCAAAGCCACCAGATGTCCTTGAATTGCTTCTCGGCCAAAATGGTGCAGATGAACATCCGCAGAAGCCATCACGTTGCGTTGACTCAGCAAGGCTCCTTTAGGAATTCCATCCACAGCGGCAGTTGGGATAATCAGCCACCCGTCATCAACAGCAGGTTGAGGCTCAGTAAGCGAAGACGAGTCTTCATCTAGCAATTGGTCAAATGAAGAAGAAAGTATCGAAGCCTCATCAATACAGTATAGTTGTCGATGGATATGCAGATCACGTAGTTCATCAGCCTGCTGTTCGTAGCTCTTTTGAAAAATCAATGCTTTCGGTTTTGCCTGTTCAAGAATCTTGCTCATTTCATCTGAACTTGTACGGGTGTTTAAACAGACTGTAATCAGTCCAATTCGAGTACATGCTGCAAGAAGAAGTGCATATTCTGCACAGTTATTTAACAGAACTCCAATCCTGTCACCTTTCTCAAAACCTGTGTTCAGCAGCCCCCTTGCCAGCGAATTAACATGAAAAGGTACTTCTCCATACGTGAGACGCAAATCACCGGATACAAGCGCAATTTCATCTGAATAATTCCGCGCATTATTAATAATGCAGTCATAAATTGAATGTTCTCTCAGGGACATTTTTATTTCTTTGCAGGTGAAACTTTACAATGCGTCCAGCAAACGCTGGTGAATGTTTCCAAATTTACCGTTACTCATAATTAAAACAATATCACCGAATCTGCAATTATTTTTTAAATGTTCAACAATTCCAGTAACATCAGTAAAATAATTTGCTTTAACGTTCTCTTTGCTCAATGAATTCAAAACTGTCTCTACATCAAGTCTTTCCCTAGACGGAATCTGTTCCACCCTGTATGGAGTTGTTAAAATTACTTCATCTGCATCAAGCAAAGAATCTATAAGTGCATCCTGGTTTACTCTGCGAACACTGGTGTTGCTTCTGGGTTCAAAGACTGCGATTAATCGCCTGTCCGGATGCTTTTGCCTGATTGCTCCTACAGTTTCACGAACTGCAGTGGGATGATGAGCAAAGTCGTCATAAACAGCTATACCGTTGACTTCTCCACGCAGTTCCTGCCGCCTTCGGACACATTTGAAGGAATCAAAAGCTTCCTGAAGATCCCTATCAGCAATGCCATTATGACGGGCCAGTGTAATCACTCCCATTGCGTTTAAGACATTATATTTTCCTGCGAGATTCAGCTCAAATTCCTGTTTCTGGGAAAAATCTCCCGGACGTTTGTCAATAACGTCAAACTTTGTTCCAGAAGAGCTGGTTCTTATATTATCAGCTCTTACAGCACATAGTTCTCCAAAACCAAATCTGATAACTGGAGAGTGAGCAGAATCCAGTACAGCCTGAACATTTGGATCGTCTCCATTTGCTGCAATCAGACCACTCTTTGGAATGAGACGAAGCATCAATCGAAATGCTTTTTTGATTTCATCAAGTGAATTGAATATATCCGCGTGGTCAAATTCAAGATTGTTCAGAATTAACTGTTCCGGAAGGTAATGAAAAAATTTTGAGCGCTTGTCAAAAAAAGCCGTGTCATATTCATCTCCTTCGGTGATAAAAAAAATGCCTTTTCCGTCACGGCAGCTGGTCCCAAAATTTTCTGCAATACCTCCTATCATAAAACCGGGTTTTTTCCCGGCGGTTTCAAAAACCCAGGCAAGCATTGAGGTAGTGGTTGTTTTACCGTGAGTCCCAGTAACAACCATAGACGTTTTCCCACGAATGAAATGCTCTTTCAGCAATTCAGCCATTGAAATATACGGAAGTTTCAGATCAAGTATGGCTTCAACTTCAGGATTCCCTCTTGAAAGAGCATTCCCGATTACAACCAGGTCCGGCAGCGGCTCAAGGTTTTTTGGTGAAAATCCCTTATGTACTGCAACATTATTTTTTGCAAGGAAATCACTCATAGGAGGATAAACGTTTTCGTCAGAGCCGCTAACAATATGGCCTCGTAATTTCAGCAGCACGGCAAGTGATGCCATGCCTGTTCCGCATATTCCTGTGAAAAAAATAGATTTAATTTTTGAATGATTTGATTGCATCAGTCAACAACTGTTACAGCTTATGCGAAAGACAGGGAGGAATAAAAATCAGCACACAAAGATACAGGCAAAACTGCATTCGCAGCAATTCAGTTACAGGGTATAAATGAATTAATTTAAGATTTCCAATTCAGGTGTGCAAAATCAGTCTGACTGATCTTCTCAGAAGCGATCATCGTAAACCTTATAACCAATTTTACAAGCCAGTAAAGAAAATGTCCGGCGCTCAAATGCTCCTTTAAAAGCCTCAAACAAATCACTTCTGTCAGATACCCATCTCCCTTCTCCTCCCAGAGCCTCTGCCACTTTCGGAAAATTTGTTGGGCCAAAATCCACACCGAGATTCGGCATTTCTGACCTTCGCTGTTTGAGTTCAATCAAGGCCAGTGACTCATCAACGAAAACTACAATAACTACCGGCAATTTCAGATCGCGCAAAGTTGCCAATTCCCCCAAAACCATTTCCAGTCCTGCATCACCTGTAAAAGCCACCACAGGACGTTCCGGGGAGGCAATCTGGAAACCCATTGCCAGCGGGACCGCACAGCCCATTGTACAAAGTCCTGTAGATTGCAGCAATCCGCGAGGTTCATAACACTCCCACAGCTGACTAAGCAAAATCCTGTGTGCCCCGCTGTCTACAGTGGCAACTCCATTTGCGGGCAGGATCTCCCTTACAGTTTCAATTACTGCTCCCGGACCCCATTCATCCTTTCCGGAAAAAATTGATTTCAATTGATTGCGGACATTTATGGGTTTGCTGTCTTTCCAGACTGGCCTGGGTGATACCCCTCTGCGCAAAGTTTTCAAACCTTCACCTATGTGTCCCACAAAACTTAAATCTGCCTGGTGCATATAGTGAGTGTTTGTCACTGCAGTAAATTCAATCACTTTACCTGTCTCACCCCAGGGATTACGCCAGCCTGCACGCATTTCTATCGGATCGTATCCTGCTGCTATAATTAAATCACTTTCATGCACTAGAGGCAGCAGATGCTGATCGGCCAGTGGAGAAAGCCCGGCGCTTCCAAGAGAAAGGGGATTATCTTCAGGAATAATTCCTTTTGATTTATAGGTTGTGATCAGAGGAATCCTGTAATCCATTACGAATTCCTTAACTGCCTCCTCCGCACTTTGATTAAGTACATCAAGTCCTGCGATCATTATCGGCTGTTTTGCATCTCTCAGCAGTTTTCTGGCGATTTCCAGGTCTGCTCCATCTGCAGGAACTGCAGGTGATGGAGAACTGCGTACCAGCTGAGAATTTTCATCAGTAACATTTGCAGCTGGCTGTTCCTTTGAGGCAACACTGATTGGAACATCGACATGTACAGGACCAGGCTGTCCGTCCATCGCAATGGAAACTGCTTTGTCAATAACGACATCGACCATGCCGTCCACAACCGTAATGCTGGCTTTCGTAACTGATTTTAAGAGTTCTCCATGATTGAATACCTGATGAGTGTATGTAAGTTCATCAGAGGCATCCACACAACCTGTGAGGAAAATCATCGGAACTCTGTCCTGAAGCGCATTGGCAACAACATTTACAGCATTAGCAACTCCTGGTCCGAGCGTTGCCAGCAGAACTGCTGGAGCACCATCCGCATGATACCCCCCTTCCGCCATGAAACCGGCACTGTTTTCGTGTTTGGTCAGAAAAAACTCAATTCCGGAATTTTTCAGTCCTTCCATCAAATCCAGAACTTCTCCTCCAGGAATTCCAAAAGCCCTTCTGCATCCTGCCTGATACAAACGTTTCCCAATAATTTCTGCAGAATTACTCATCAATCTGACTAATGTTTTCCTTGTTTAGAATAACCGTCACGAGTCTGCGGCAATTTTCTTTCAAGTAGAGCAGAAGCCACGACCGTCCTTAAAATTTGTGCAGTTCCGCCGCCTATCGTAAACATGCGTGCGTCTCTTGCCATACGTTCCAGCGGAAAATTTCGGGAATATCCTGATGAACCAAAAATTTGCAACGCGTCATTGGTGACTTTGATGGCCATTTC
>ERZ651768.1196-NODE-1196-length-19175-cov-18.101477_pt1 | contig 19175 bp, 19 predicted proteins | sample MGYA00514754_ERZ651768 | MGnify/ENA metagenome assembly ERZ651768
CGCTCATGGCCATGAAATAACTTAGCCATACTGTCTTTGGGTTCTACCTGTGTTGTATAAGGAGACCAAAGGAGACCGACTTTTGTTATAAAGGTTTTTGAAACCCTCTCCCAATTCACTTTAGGATAAGCTATTAAATGAGCATTATAGTTTCCTACAGCACCATTCATTTTTCCTCTCAAACTAGTTTCTTTTATTACAATTGATATACGATCTATTCTAGAAGAAAAGTTAGCAAATTCTTTACCCACAGTAGTTGGTGTCGCCACTTGCCCATGCGTTCTTGATACCATAGGAATCTCTGCATATTGATGGGCTTTCTTTTTTAATAAGCTATTAAGCTTATTGATGTTTTTTGAGACTAATAGTTTAGAAGCATCTTTTACCATTAATGCGTAACAAATATTATTAATATCTTCTGAAGTACACCCAAAATGTATGAATTCAACTAATCCTTTTAACTGCTTAGATTGCATAAATTGGTCACGTAAGTAATATTCAACTGCCTTAACGTCATGGTTAGTCTTTTTTTCTATATTCTTTACTTTTCTTGCTTCTGCTAGATTGAAGTTTTTTTCTATCTTGGAAAGAAAGGTTATTGACTGCTTTGTTAAATTAGGCAGTTCTTTGATATTTGATTGGTTTGAGAGGTGGATAAACCATTCAATTTCTACAAAAATTCGATATTTAATTAAAGCATATTCACTAAAAATCTCTTGTAGTTCAGGTACAAGTTTAGAGTACCTACCATCAATAGGAGATATTGCAGATAGTTCGGTTAACTTCATAGATTTTAGAGTAAAAAGTGAATTATAACTTATAGCTAACTATACTTGCGTTATCTCTAGGTAAGAAGCAAACTGGCGTTCATGAGAAAATTAATTTTAGTCTTATCTTTATTCTATATTGGTTGCTTTTTCGCTCTATCATCAGCCACAGTAATTCATGCAGGGTTATTAATAAATGGAGAAAGTTCTTTTCCTTCTCCTGAAATGAGTATTGTTATAGAAGGTTCAAAGATTGAAGCAATTGAAACTGGATTTATTACTCCAGATTCGGAAGACGAATTTATAGATCTTAGTGGTTATACAGTATTGCCTGGATTAATAGATATGCATGTACATTTAGGATCTGAGTATAGTAAAAACTCTTATCAAGAAAGAATAACCCTAAACGCTGGAGACTATGCAATAAGAGCGGTAGCAAATGCTCAAAAGACTTTAATGGCAGGATTTACTACTGTCAGGAATTTAGGTGGTAGTGATGGAGTCACAATTAGTTTAAGAAATGCTATCACCAAAGGAATAGTGACAGGACCAAGAATCTTCTCTTCGGGTACTACCATAGCTTCCTCTGGAGGGCATGGTGATTCTACTAACTCATTAAACAAGTCTTTAACTTCTGATCCAGGAGCGGCTAAAGGAATAATAAATAACTTAGATGACGCTTCAAAAGCTGTTAGATATAGGTATAAAGAAGGATCAGATTTAATCAAGATAACTGCTACTGGTGGGGTATTGAGTAATGCAAAAAATAGTCAAAATCCTCAGCTAACCGAACAAGAAATTACTCAAATAGTTAATATAGCTGACGACTATGGATTTAAAGTTGCTGCTCATGCACATGGAGCTGAAGGTATAAAAAGAGCAGTTCGAGCAGGTGTACATTCTATAGAGCATGGAACTTTAATGGATGCTGAAGGCATGAGGTTAATGAGAGAAAAAGGAACTTACTATGTCCCTACAATAATAGCTGGATTATGGGTAGCAGAAAAAGCTAAGGACCCAGATTTCTTTCCGGAGCTTGTAAGACCTAAGGCGGCTGAAATAGGACCACAAATAAAGGTTACTTTTGGAAAAGCTTATCAAGCTGGAGTAAAAATAGCTTTTGGTACAGACACTGGTGTTTCAGCTCATGGAAAAAATGCTTCAGAATTTAAACACATGGTGGAAGCTGGAATGCCGCCTATGAAGGCTATACAGTCTGCCACCGTAGAAGCCTCTAAATTATTAGGTGAATATCGTAGTTTAGGGAGTTTGGTTGGAGGAAAATCTGCAGACATAATTGCAGTGAGTGGAAACCCATTGGAAGACATTAGTATTTTAGAGGAAGTAGATTTTGTTATGAAAGCAGGAAAGGTTTATAAATCTCCTTAATAAATATTATTTATTTCTCCACCACCAAGACAAACTTCTTCTTTGTATATCACAACTGACTGTCCTGGAGTAACAGCCCTTTGTAATTTATCGAACTTAATTATTAATTTTTTGTTAGTAATTTGAATTAAACAATCTTGATCTTCTTGTCTATATCTAACTTTTGCTTTTCCATAGAATTCTTTTTCTTCTAATAAGTTAACAAGGCTTAAATTTATCGTATCTAATTCTTTGGACAACAGAAGAGGGTGGTTGTTTCCTTGAACAGCAACTAAGGTATTGTCCTTTAGATTTTTTTTGGCCACATACCATGGAGAATCTTTAGAATCTTTTAAACCTCCTATCCCTAGACCTTGTCTTTGTCCTAAGGTATAAAAAGGAAGTCCTTTGTGCTCTCCTATTTGTTTACCATATTCATCTTCAATTTTTCCAGGATTATGAGATAGGTAGTTGTTTAGAAATTCAGGGAATGGCCTTTCTCCAATAAAGCATATACCGGTACTATCCTTTTTTTCGCTGGTAATTAATCCTTCACTTTTGGCTATTTCTCTTACTTTCGTTTTATTTAAATTGCCTAAAGGAAAAATAGATTTTGCAAGAGCTTCACCTCTAACTGAGTGAAGAAAATAACTTTGGTCTTTTGTCTTGTCCTTGCCCTTTAAAAGAGATGTTTTTCCTTTAAGGGTCTTATTTCTTACATAATGTCCAGTTGCAATATAATCATATCCAGCATTCATTGCGTGATTAAAAAAACTATCAAATTTAATCTCTCTATTACATAAAATATCTGGGTTAGGAGTCCTTCCAAGTTCTAATTCCTTAAGAAAGTAACTAAATACTTTATCTTTATATTCTTGAGAAAAATTCTCTTCTTCCAAGTCTATTTTTAGCTGATCTGCAACAAAGACAGCGTCTAAGAAATCTTCTTTGATACTGCAGTAAGGAGATCCATCGTCATCTTCCCAGTTTCTCATAAAGAGCGCATCAACCTTGTAGCCTTCATTTTTTAAAATCAAAGCAGATACAGAGGAATCTACCCCTCCTGACAAGCCCAGTAATACTTTTCCTTTACTCATTATTCTTGGATTACCTTAGATTTAGCTTTTATATGCTATATAATTCCGGTCCCGCTCACTAAACTTTTCGCTAAATATGGAATTTAAGCATATTAAAATACCAAAAGAAGGAGAATTAATTCATTTTGACTCTACGGGAAATCTGATTGTTCCAGATAATCCAATTATTCCCTTTATCGAAGGAGATGGAATAGGTTCTGATATAACTCCTACAATGATTGATGTAGTAAATAACGCTGTGTTTAAAGCTTATGGTGAAGACAAGAAAATATCTTGGATGGAGATTTACTGCGGAGAAAAATCCGTAGAAGTTTATGGTGAAGGTAATTGGCTTCCATCTGAAACTCTATTAGCTCTTGAAACTTACCTGGTTGGTATTAAAGGTCCTTTAACTACTCCAGTTGGAGGCGGAATCAGATCCCTAAATGTATCTTTAAGGCAGGAACTAGATTTATATGTATGCCAAAGACCAATAAGATATTTTGAAGGTGTTCCTAGTCCAGTTGTTAGTCCTGAAAAAACTGACATGATTATATTTAGAGAAAACTCTGAAGATATTTATGCAGGAATTGAATGGGAAGCTAATTCTGATGAAGCTAAAAAACTTCTTAAGTTTCTAACTGAGGAATTAGGTGTAACCAAAATTAGATTTCCAGAAAATTGCGGAATAGGTATTAAGCCAGTTTCAAAAGAAGGAACTGATCGATTAGTGGATAAAGCAATTCAGTATGCAATTACAAATGATAAAAGCTCAGTTACTCTAGTTCATAAAGGCAATATCATGAAATTTACAGAAGGTTCGTTTAAAGATTGGGGCTATCAATTAGCAGTAGAAAAATATGGAGCAGAAGAATTGGATGGAGGTCCTTGGCATAAGATAAAAAATCCTCTCACCGGTAATGACATTATCATTAAAGATGTTATTGCTGACGCTTTTCTACAACAAATACTTACCAGGCCTGATGAGTACAGTGTTATTGCTACTCTTAATTTAAACGGCGATTATATTTCAGATGCTCTAGCAGCTGAAGTAGGCGGAATAGGGATTGCTCCAGGAGCAAATTTAGGTGATAAAGTTGCCTTATTTGAAGCTACTCATGGAACAGCTCCAAAATATACTGGCTTAGACAAAGTGAACCCAGGTTCACTAATTCTTTCTGCTGAAATGATGCTTAGATATTTGGGTTGGGTTGATGCTGCTGATCTCATAATTAAAGGACTTTCCAAAACTATAAAAAATAAGACCGTAACCTATGACTTTGAACGCCTGATGACTGGAGCTAGCTTAGTAAAATGTTCTGAGTTTGGAGAAGCAATTATTGATAATATGAACTAATGTTCATAGACAAGACTCGATCTAAAATAACTGTTGGATCTCAAGAAGATCAAGAAGACGAAGGAACTTCAGTTGCAGTAGCAACAATTGAACCTAAATTAAAAAAACCTCCTCTTTATAGAGTAATCATCTTTAATGACGATTACACTCCTATGGAGTTTGTTGTTTATATATTACAAACTTTTTTTGGAATAGATAGAGACAAAGCCACACAAATTATGTTAGCAATACATACCCAAGGGAAGGGAGTTTGCGGTATATTTACGAAAGAGGTTGCTGAAACTAAAGCTGCTCAAGTAAATAATTTTGCAAGAAAGAATGAGCATCCTTTAATAAGTGAAATAGAACCTGTAGATGAAGAGTAATGTTAGATAGTGAATTAGAAAAAAATCTTAACGACGCATTTAAATTAGCTCATAAAAAAAAGCATGAGTTTGTTACTGTGGAGCACCTTTTTTTATCTCTTTTAGACAACAACGAAGCTTTAGAAGTTTTAAATTATTGCAGTGTAGATGTTGAAGCTCTTCAAAAAAACCTTGAGACTTATATAGCTGAAACTACGCCAGTTCTTTCTGAAGAAGATGACCAAGAGATCCAACCAACTTTAGGCTTCCAAAGAGTTCTACAGAGAGCAGTTTTTCATGTTCAATCCTCAGGAAAGAAAGAGGTTGATGGAGCAAATCTTTTAGTAGCAATATTTAGTGAAAAAGAATCTCACAGTGTTTATTTATTACAACAAGAAGGTATAACAAGGCTAGATGTAGTTTCATTTATCAGTCATGGAAAGGAAGATAACGAATTCGAGGAAGAGTCTTTAGCTGAAGATCAAAAGCAAAAAGCTAAAGATAGCTCAGCACTTGAAGCTTTTACCTTGAACCTGAACCAAGAGGCTATCGATGGAAAAATAGATCCTCTAATTGGTAGAAAAGCAGAAGTTGAAAGAGTAATACAGATTCTAGCTAGAAGAAATAAAAATAATCCACTGTTAGTAGGGGAGTCAGGAGTAGGTAAAACTGCAATTGCTGAAGGCATTGCTAAGTTAATAGTTGAGAATAAAGTACCTGATTTAGTAAAAGAGAGCACCATATATTCTTTAGACATGGGGGCACTTCTAGCAGGTACTAAATACAGGGGAGATTTTGAAAAAAGACTAAAGCTTGTCTTAAAGGAATTAGAAGAGAAGGGCAACTCAATTTTATTTATTGATGAGATTCATACTGTTATTGGTGCTGGAGCAACTTCGGGAGGAGTGATGGATGCATCTAACCTTTTAAAACCAGCCTTAGCAAAAAGCGGCTTGCGTTTCGTTGGTTCAACAACGTACAAAGAATTTAGAGGAATTTTTGAAAAGGATAGAGCTCTTTCAAGAAGATTTCAAAAAATAGAAGTGCTAGAACCTACGGTAGATGAAACTATAAAAATTCTGAAAGGTTTAAAAAGCAGGTTCGAAAATCATCATAATATTAAATATACTGAAAATTCTTTGAAGGCTGCTGCTGAACTTTCTTCTCGTTATATTAATGATAGATATTTACCAGATAAAGCAATTGATGTAGTCGATGAAGCAGGTGCTAAGCAACAGCTCTTACCAAAATCTAAGAGAAAAAAGACAATATCTGAAATAGATGTTGAAAAAATAGTTGCTTCAATTGCCAGAATACCCGAGAAAACTGTCTCATCTTCTGACAAAGTTTCCTTAGAAAAATTAGAAGAAAACCTAAAAAGAGTTATATTCGGTCAGGACCAAGCTGTTGGCAGCCTAGCTGCTTCTATAAAATTATCAAGGGCTGGCCTTGGTCTAGTTGAAAAACCTGTTGGTTCCTTCCTTTTTTCAGGCCCAACTGGAGTAGGTAAAACAGAATTATCTAAACAACTAGCTTTAATTATGGGGATAGAGTTTATTAGGTTTGATATGTCTGAATATATGGAAAGGCATACAGTCTCTAGATTAATCGGAGCTCCTCCAGGATATGTCGGTTATGACCAAGGAGGTCTTTTAACTGAATCAGTAACGAAACACCCTCATTCAGTAATCTTACTTGATGAGATGGAAAAAGCGCACCCTGAGGTTTTTAATATACTTTTGCAGGTTATGGATCATGGAACTCTAACAGACAACAATGGGCGTAAGGCAGATTTTAGAAATGTAGTTTTGGTTATGACTACCAATGCAGGTGCCCATGATATGAGTAGGGCTTCAATGGGATTTAATGTTCAAGATCATACTAGTGATGGAGCCGAAATTATTAAAAAAACCTTTTCACCAGAATTTAGAAACAGATTAGATGCGATCATCCCCTTTAATCCTCTAAGTATTGAAGTTATTAAAACGGTAGTTGATAAATTTCTTGTAGAACTTCAGGCTCAATTAGATGAGAAGAAAGTTCAATTAGAAGTATCTGAAAAAGCACGAGACTGGATAGCAGATAAAGGGTATGACAAAACTATGGGGGCAAGGCCTATGCAACGACTAATTCAAGAAAATATTAAAAAGCCTCTAGCAGAAGAACTACTTTTTGGTCAATTCTCTTCAAAAGGAGGGGTGGTCTATGTCGACCAGAAAGAAGATGGGTTGTCGTTAAAATTTAAAGAATCAATTAAAGATAAAGATAAGGTATCTTAGTTTTATCTTTCTCTAAAAACTATCCTTCCTTTAGACAGATCATACGGTGTAATTTCTAATTTAACCTTATCACCAGTAAGAATTCTTATGTAATTTTTTCTCATGCGGCCTGATATATGAGCAGTTACTACATGTTCGTTTTCCAATTTAACCCTAAAAGTAGTGTTAGGTAGAGTTTCAATTACCTCTCCATCCATTTCTATTAGGTCTTGTTTTGCCATATATAATAGATTTTGCCTTAGTAGTATTAATTAATCAAAATTGAATATGGAAGAAAAAAAATTTAGATTCTGGAAACTTATGCTAGTACTCTTCCTGGTAATAGCTTTTATCGCTCTTTCAAGCTTTTTAGTGGACAGAATCATATCACGTTAGGTAGCAATAACCTTTTTCTTAATTAATTCAATTATTTCTGATTCTGAATAATTACACCATTCAATAAGAGTCTCTTTTGTATGCTGTCCTAGATGTGGAGGAGGGGAGAAAGAATCTTCATCTGTGTAAGAGAGCTTAATGGGATTACCTGGCATTTTTACTTTGCCTCCGTCAGGGTGTTCAACCTCAACTACCATATTCCTATGAATTACTTGTTCATCCGACAACGCCTGACTAAAGCTATTAATAGGCGCACAAGGTACTTTTGCAGAGTTTAGAGCATTAATCCAGTGTTCCGAAGTTTCAGTAGAAAGCTTCTTATTTAATTCTGATTCAATAAATTTCTGATTTTGAAGCCTACCTGTCGAGCTTTGAAATTCTTCTTTCCTTAAGTTATCTACATCAACGATATTTAATAGTTCTTGCCAAAAAGCATCCGTTATTACTGCAATTACAACAAAGCCATTTTTTGTCGTAAAACTGTTATAAGGAACGTGCACAAAATGGGCATTGCCTATGGGTTCAGGATTCACACCTGATAATGTTTGCATGGTTGCCATATAAGTTAGAAGAGATATTTGTACATCTAGTAAAGATAGATCTAGATGTTGACCTTTACCTGTTTTTTCACGTGAAAGAAGGGCAGAAAGCATTCCAATTACACTAAATAAACCTGATCCAAGATCTCCTATAGGAATACCTGCTCTAGTTGGTGTAGATGCGTCTGCACCAGTTATAGACATTCCACCGCTATAAGCCTGTACTATTTGGTCGTAAGCCGGTCTAGAAGAATGTTTACCTGTTTCTCCAAAACCTGTAATTGAACAAGTGATAATCTTAGGATTTATCTTGCTTAAATGGTCGTAATCAATTTTTAACTTTTTTACTACTCCAGCACTAAAATTGTTCAAAACTACATCAGTAGATTTAACTAAGTCATAAAAAACTTGAAGTCCTTGTACATCTTTAAGGTCAAGAGAAACACTTTTTTTATTCCTATTCAAAGTTAAGAAGTAAGCACCAAATCCTTTAAAAGAGTTATTGGGATCATCAGATAAAAGGCCTCGTGTCATTTCACCAGTGCCTAAAGGTTCTACTTTAACTACATCAGCACCTAAATCAGCTAGAACCATTCCTGCATAAGGACCTGCTAACATATGAGTGAGATCTAATACCTTAATTCCCTCTAGAGGCTTCATAGAACGCGCATTGTACTATACGTGTATATAAACATTACTTAAAAGGGCAGTGAGAAAAGTAGAGATAAACTACTTTATATAACTAATTTAACATAATATATATTATACGAATATCTATATACCAGATGTGGTATAAGTTTCATCAAATTTGGTGAATATATAGTATGTTTGAACATTATTTAGTAACCCTCCTTCTTAAGTTATATAGTCTTGTTACTATGAATTATGTGTTATTGATGTAGTATTTATGTAGACATCAACAAAGACAGGATAAGTAATATGAACATATTTAAAGTAATAATTGTTTTAGCAACATCAATGATCATCTCCTTCTCTGCTTTTTCTGCAGAAAATGAAACAACTGTCGTTGGAGGTGTAGAAATGCCTGAAGTCCAAAATAGCACTGCATTTAATCATGTTAAGAAAAAGCTAGGAAAATGGGAAGGTAAACTGACTCAAGGTCTAACTGGTGCTGTTTATGATGCTTCTTATGAATTTGAATTAACTTCTGGTGGGAACACAATAACTGAAACTGTAATTGAAGATGGTGTTCAAATGCTAACTACCTACAGCGATAATGATGGTGAACTAGTCATCAAACATTACTGTGTACTAGGTACAGAACCAATATTTAAGGTTGATACACTTTCTAAAAAGGCTATTGCTATAAAATTAGATAAATCTAAATCTAATCTTCATGCTGAACATGAAAATTTTGTCACTGGCATGAAATGGACAATGAATTCCAAAGATTCAATGACTTTTGAAGCTACAGTGATGTTTAATGGTGAACTGACTAAAAACAAAGCTAAACTAAAAAGGGTTTATTGATTTATTTAAATAAAAAAAGGGCCTTAAGGCCCTTTTTCATTTAAGAATGATCAAGATAACTGTTCAGGCTTTTTTACTACTTTATAACCTTCATCTATCTGTTTTATTTCTTTCCTTAGAAGTATTAAAGCTATTAGATTAGGAATAGTAGCTATGGGACCAATAACAGTAGCTATGTCCCAAATTATTTTTGTATCTACTACTGCAGCTATGAAGAAAGCACCTACATAGACAATCCTATAATAAAGTATCCAACCTTCTCCAAATAAGTGTGCAGTAGCTCTATCGCCATAATAAGACCAAGCTATAACTGTCGAAAAAGCAAATAACAAAAGACCAAAAGCAACAATATACTGACCATATTCACCAAAAACGCTTTTAGTAAAGGCTTTGCCTGTTAAATCAGCAGATCTTAATAATGACTTTCCTTCAATAATAAAGTCCCCTGAGTTGGTAATTTTTCCTTCTTCTACTGTTATCACACCTGAAAATATCTGGTTAGTTTCTCTGGTTATGTAAGTTGTATCTTCAGCAAATGATCGATTATGCATTAGTGTCACTCCTGTAGAAGTTAGTACTCCTTCAGATATAACTAGTTCTCCACTGAACTCGATATTTTCGTTTCTTTCATAATAATAATTTCTTAAAGTATTTAAATCTTCAGCTTTTGTTTCCGAATAATCACCATTCATATAATCCATTGCGCTTGCTTCAAATTCATTTTCAAATTTTTCATTCCATACTCCAGAAGACAATATAACCAGTCCCGTTAGTGTACAAACTACAATTGTGTCAATAAAAGGTTCAAGAATAGAAACCATGCCCTCTTCTATTGGATTTTCTGTTTTAGAAGTTGCATGAGCTATTGGAGCAGAACCTTGGCCAGCTTCATTTGAATATAAACCTCTATTTACTCCTCTTGTTAGAGCTGCAGCAACACTAGCTCCAAGAAACCCCCCTACTGCTGCAGCAGGAGAAAATATATGAACGAATATTAATTTTAAGGAAGGAATTATATTTTCGTAATTACCTATTATCACAGCGAGTGCCCCTAGGATGTACCAAAAGGCCATAAAAGGGACTAATTTAGAAGCAATCTGTGCAATTCTCTTAATACCTCCTATTATTACCATCCAGAGTAAAACCGCTAAAACTGCTCCTGTTAACCACTTAGGTATGTCAAAAGTATCGTTCATTACCAGAGCAATATTATTAATTTGAGGCATATTTCCAGTACCTATGCACATCATTAAAAGACATACTGAAAAAACAACCGCTAGCCACTTCATGTTTAAACCATTTTCTATATAGAACATTGGACCACCAGCTATTGAGCCATCTGGTAGTTTTTCTCTATATTTGTGTGCCAATGTAACTTCTACGAACTTAGTGGTCATTCCAAGAAAAGCAGTTATCCACATCCAAAAAATGGCAGCTGGCCCTCCAAGAAAGATAGCTAAAGCAACACCGCCAATATTTCCCGTACCAATTGTTCCTGAAAGAGCTGTGGTTAGAGCCTGGAAAGGAGTTGTTTCACCCTCAGTGCCTGGTTTTACATATTTACCAGACAAAATTCTCCAGCCATGCGCAAAATACTTGATTTGTGGAAAACCTAGATAGATCGTAAAGAAAATACCAGATCCTATTAAAAAAGCAGGAAACCAGTAATGATCTACTAAATAATACGTAAGGAATTCAAGAACTTGTGTGAATGTATTCATTACTTATATGAGATGCTTCTCTAGTTCAGTGTATCCACCTATGTACTGATCATCTTGAGTAATTTGAGGAAAAGTTCTTGCTTCAGGAAATTTACTCATTAAGTCCTCTCTAGAAAAATCAACATCTAACATATATTTCTTATATTCAAGTTCTTTAATTTGACATAGCTTCTCAGCTTTTTCACAAAAAATACAATTAGGTTTGGACCAAATTTCTATCATTTTTCAATCTTTATATTTGTTACAATCGTTGTAAAAGGAGTTTGTTATGATACTTGAAGGGTTTAAATTTACTAATAGTTTATTTTTAGATAATTTTACTAAATTCTTTATAGTTGTATTTCCCATATATGTAATTCAATTTTTGGTGTACTTAGCTTTTGGTTCTGTACCTGGAAATGAGTTTGGGACGTCACCTTCCTCTACGAATTTTGCTCAGCAATTTTTATCTAATTTACTTACCTTCTACTCTTATGCTTTAGCAATCTTGTTGATTGATGACATCTTTAAGGAAAAAAGTAGATCTGTATCAAATTATTTCTACCAGGCTCTTTATTTTTTCCCTAAGATTATTGGGATAGGTTTGATAGCTGGAATTCTAGTTGTGCTTGGTTTCCTTCTTTTTATTCTTCCAGGCTTGTATATTTCAGCTAGATTGATGTTTGCCCCTTATATTGGACTAATGGAAAACAGACCTATTTTGGATTCAGTTAAAAAAGCTTATGAGATTACAGAAGGTAAAGGATGGAAACTTATTGGATACATTGCAGCTGTAATTTTTCCTATTATTATCATTTTGATTACTATCCTTACTGGGTTTGCTGTCTTTCTTATTCCAGTAAATATTAATGCTTATATAGCTATTGCATATTTATTCTCCTTCTTGTCTTTCATATACTTAGCCATATATATCTATCATTTACTTATTAATCTTAATAAAACTGAAGATGAATCTATCTAAATCTAATAGTGGTCATTATTTCTACGCAAAAGGGGATGGTGAACCATTACTTTTTTTGCATGGGTTTCCAGATTGCGCAGAAAATTTTCAACATCAATTAAATTTCTTTGCAGAAAAAGGCTATCAAGTAATTGCTCCCTTCCTTCCTGGGTACCACCCAGAAGATCAAGATCTAGATACCTATCAGTCTTTGCGTATAGCTGAAGAAATGATTACATTTACTAAGTCGATAACGGATCAAAAAATTAATTTATTTGGTCATGATTGGGGTGCCAGCATAGCCTATGGAATGGCTGGGTTAGAACCTGATCTTATTAACAAAATGATCACCGTTTCTGTTCCTCACGGTATTAGTGTAGGAGCTTCTTTTCTTTCTGATGGTGATCAACAAAGGAAGTCTTGGTACATGTTCTTCTTTCAGCTCCCTATTGCTGATTTAGCAGTACCAACTAATAACTTTGATTTTATTAACCGTTTATGGACAGATTGGTCACCTAATTGGCCAGACTACAAATCTTATGCAGATAAAACAATAGAGGTTCTTTCTAAAGGCAATGTCCTTTCTAAGGCATTAGCTTATTACAGATGTACCTTTCAAGAATCTTTACAAACTGAAAGGATAAATTCTCTAACAAGTGAACTCAGTGCCCAAACAATAAAAGTTCCTTCACTGTATCTTCATGGAGAAAATGATGGATGCATAGGGGCAAACTTATCTGAAGGTATGGAAAACTTTTTTGATGATTTAGAAACTAAAATTTTACCTGATTGTGGCCATTTTCTACATTTAGAAAAACCTGAAGAAGTAAATAATATTATTTTAGATTTTCTATCTGGCTAGTCCCACAGATTCTATCCAATCAACCAATAGTGATTGAAGCTGGTAATCAGCCCGTAAATTTGTGTCAGAATTGAATAAATTCCAACAAGAGTTAGTCTTTTCAAGAAGGTAAAAGAAATTATCACTTTCAAAGTGTTGAGATAAGTAACTGCTTATAGAATCTGAATCCTGAAAGGTTAAATTCTGCTCTGGCAAGAACCTATGTCTTAAACAATCCATTAATAAATCAGACATCCATTCCAATTTCAACAGCATAGTCATATGATCCTTAGGCCACTGTTCTGAAATCTCCAGTAAATTATTACCTGTTTTAATAAGTTCCGAAACATCCTTTATGAAGTTCAACCTTAAGTCGTCTATTTCAAAATTGACCATTTCAGCAGCAACAAAAGGTTTTCCTTTAGATAATAACAATGCGGTTTCAATGTTAGATTTATGTTCGGTTTGGAGATTTAACCAGGCTTTTATTTGTTCATTATCAGGTTGATTCATATTTACTTTAATAGCCCTACTTTTAATGGTTAAAGGCAATGTCTGATATCGATGACTAATCAATAAGAAAATTGAATTGTCTGGTGGTTCTTCCAAGTTTTTTAAAAAAGAATCAGAAGCTTCTCTAGACATCTTTTCAAGTGGATTAATAATAAACACTTTATTGGATCCTAAAAAAGATGATTGGTATAAAGGTTCTTGTAATTTTCTAATCTGGTTTATAGATATTTGCTTCTTGTCTTCCTCTGGTTTTATCAAATAGAAGTCAGGGTGGTTAAGTTCATCAAATAAACGGCAAGATTGGCATTGTTTACAAACTTCAGCACCAGGTAAAGAGTTGCAAAGAAAGCCTTTTGCAATCTCTAAGGTAAATACAGTCTTCCCTATTCCTTCTACTCCTTCAAATATATAAGCATGGTGGTTTAAAGGGTTTTTAAAAACCCTTTTCTCTTTTTCAAACCAAGGGACTGATGCAGTTGAATTATTCATTAAAGAGCTTTTCTATCGCTTGTTTTACATTATTAAGCATAGATTCAATTTTTTCTGAGCTATCTATTATTTTAATTCGATTACTATTGTTTTTAGCTAGATCTAAATAAGTATTACGTATTCTTTTATGAAACTCTAATTCTTCTTTTTCAAATCTATCTAACTCCCCTCTTGCTTTTACTCTTGAAAGGGATGTCTCAACAGGCAAATCAAATAGTAAGGTTAAATCGGGTTGAGGTAGATTTAAATATTCTGATAATGAAATTATTAATTTTTTGCCTAGCTGCCTACCTCCTCCTTGATAAGCAATACTTGAATCCATGAATCTGTCAGATACCACCCAATTACCTTTCTCTAGGTTAGGTAAAATTATTTTCTCTACATGATCTTTCCTATCAGATAGCATCAGCATTAACTCAACTTCAGGAGATATTTCTGTTTCTGGATCTAAGAGTATTGCACGTAGCTCTTTACCAATTGAACTCCCTCCAGGTTCTCGGGTAACAACATAACTGATATTCTTTTTATCTAAAAGATCAGTAATGCTTTTTAAGGAAGAAGTTTTTCCAGATCCTTCTATCCCTTCTAGAGTTATAAACTTAGCCTTCATTGTCTGTTAAGTAGGAATCGTTGAACTGCCTGATTGTGTTCTTCTAGAGTATCAGAAAAGTAGTGAGTACCATCCCCTTTAGAAACAAAGAAAAGTGAATTTCCTTCTTCAGGGTTTAACGCAGCTTCAATTGAACTTTCACTTACTAAGCTAATAGGTCCAGGAGGCAATCCTTGAATGTAATAAGTGTTATAAGGATGCTTCATTTTGATATGAGAACTTTTTATATCTCCATCATACTCGTCCCCTAAAGCAAAAATTATTGTTGGATCAGATTGAAGTTTCATTTTAAGTTTTAATCTTCTTACGAAAACACCAGCTATTTGTTTTTTTTCTGTGCCCTCTTTTTCAATTATAGAAGCTAGTATTAAAGCTTCGTAGGAATTATTAAAAGGTAAACCGCTTTTCCTTTGTTCCCATAGTTCGTTTAATATTTTTTGATGTTTTAAATTGGATCTTTTTAAAATATCAAGATAAGAATCACCTTTTATATAGTTGTAAGTATCTGGATGAAACATCCCTTCTAAAGAATTTATTTCCAAACCTAAATTAGACCTGATCTTATTTTTATCTTCAAAATTTTTATCTTTCTTTAAAACATCATTGTTTTTAAATAAATCTATAAGTTCATTAACTGTTGAACCTTCCCTCAACCTTATTTGATGATAGTAAACAGATCCCTCAGAAATTTTTTGAATTAATTGAATTGCATTATTACCTTTGGAAATTAAATATTCTCCAGCTTTAATATCATCAGATCTTTTAAAAACTTTTATGTATCCTTTTAAAATTAAAGGTCTATTAACTAATTCTTGTTCATTTAATCTGTTAATCACTTGGTTAAGACCATACCCCTTCTCTATTTCAATCATAGTTGTTTCATTTACTGGAAGCGGTCTGTAAAGAGTAAAAATTAGCAATCCTATCAGTGATACTAAAATTACAAGGATTACCTTGTTTACTAACGATTGAGAAAATGACACTGAGTTATTTTAACTCAGAGAAGACTAGAGTCGCGTTGGTTCCTCCAAATCCAAAAGAATTAGAGATAGTTTTAGAAATTGGTATTTCTGTAGCATTGTTAGCTGAATAATTTAAATCACAACCATCACTTGGATTATCTAGATTAATAGTCGGCGGCACCACATTGTCTCTGATTGCAAGGATGCTGTAGATCGCTTCTACTGCTCCTGCAGCCCCTAAAAGATGACCAGTCATAGATTTAGTAGAGCTAACCACAAACTTTAAAGGATCCTCACCAAAGACTTTCTTAATAGCTGAGGTCTCTGCCTGATCACCCACAAGAGTTGACGTACCATGGGCATTGATATACTGAACATCGTTAGAATTAACCTTGGCATCTTTTAAAGCATTCTGCATAGCCAATACAGCTCCTTCAGCAGTTTCAGGAGGAGAAGTCATATGATAAGCGTCTGCGCTCATGCCAAAACCAATTATTTCTGCATAAATTTTTGCATTTCTTGATTTTGCATGTTCAAGCTCTTCGAGCATTAAACAACCCGCTCCTTCTCCTATAACAAAACCATCTCTATCTTTGTCCCAAGGCCTGGATGCTTTTTGCGGGCAATCATTTCTAGTTGATAAAGCTTTAGCAGCATTGAAGCCAGAAACTGAAAGAGGTGTTATTCCCATCTCTGCGCCTCCAGTCAACATCATTTCTGCGTCTCCATGAACTATGCTTCTAAAAGAATAGCCTATGGAGTGGCTCCCGCTAGAGCAAGCACTTGCTATTGAAATATTAGGGCCTTTAAAACCAAATTTTATGGACACATATCCAGAAACCATATTGATAATGGAACCTGGAACAAAGAAAGGTGATATTTTTTTAGTACCCGATTTAGCTAAAATATTAGCAAAGTTTTCTATAGTTCCGAGTCCTCCAATTCCAGAGCCAATAGAAACTCCTATTCTTTCTAAATTAACATTATTTTTATCTATACCTGAATCCAGTACACACTCTTTAGAAGCTGCTACCCCATATTGTATGAACTTGTCTAAACGTCTTATTTCTTTTTTTTCAAGATATTTTTCAGCTTCAAAAGATGGCAGGCTTGCTGCAAATTTTGTATCAAAATCTGTAACATCAAAGTAAGTAATTGGTTTAACAGGGTTCATTCCTGAAAGTAGATTCTTCCATGAATCCTCTACCTCATTACCTACAGGTGAAAGAAGACCTAGTCCAGTAATGACTACCCTTCTTGAAGACATTTTAATGGTTACCTAGAAGTTCTAGGTTGTTAAGAATTACTATTTATATAATCAACAGCGTTTTGTACAGTCGCTATTCCTTCAGCCTCTTCATCAGGAATTTCAATTTCAAATTCTTCTTCAAAAGCCATAACTAATTCAACCGTATCTAGTGAATCAGCTCCTAAATCATCTATGAAAGAAGCTTCTAATTTAGCTTCTTCTTGTGATACTCCTAATTGTTCACAAACTATTTTCTGTACTCTTTCTTCTACACTCATAAAACCCTCCTTTTTAGAAAGCTTAGCCGTTGATTTCGACGCGCATGTTACCCAAGTTTAAGGATTTTTGCATTATTTATTAACAATATCATTGTAAATTATCAGTTTCACTTACATGAAAAGACCACCATTAATATGGATGGTTTGACCTGTAATATAAGAAGCTTCATCCGAAATAAGAAAATCTACTAATTGAGATATTTCTTCGGGTTTTCCAAATCTAGATAAGGGAATTTGTGAAAGTATTTCTTCCTTGACGTTTTCGCTAATAACCTCAGTCATATCTGTTTGAATGTACCCAGGAGCTATTGCATTGACAGTTATTCCCCTGCTACCCACTTCCTTTGCAACTGATTTTGAAAAAGCTTCTATTCCTGCTTTTGCTGCAGCATAATTTGCTTGTCCTCTATTTCCAGTAGAGGCAGAAGTACTAGTAATATTAAGTATTCGACCCCAACGCTTTTTCAGCATAAATTTAAGAACTGTTTTGGTAACTTTAAAAGCTCCATGTAAATTTACATTTAATACATCTGTCCATTCTTCTTCACTCATTCTTAAAACAATATTATCTCTTGTAATTCCAGCATTATTCACAAGCACAGTAATGTCAGAGTGCTCTTGTGTTAATAAACCGTTAAAAGACTCAACTGATTTTTTATCATTTAAATCCAGTTGAAGACCATGAATCCCATTCTCTTTAAGGCTTGAAACGCCTTCGTTCGTAGTTGAGGTCCCAAGAACCTTATATCCTTTTTCTTTTGAATTAAGAGCTATATCTTTTCCAATACCCCTTGATGCACCAGTAATTAGTATCTTTTTAGACTCTTTCTGCATTGGACAAATTTAAGTAATTATCAAAACTATCTAAGTCTATAGTTTTTATTTCAGAAGAAATTCTTTTAATTAAACCACATAAAACTTTACTTGGACCACATTCTATAATTGTAGTCACTTTCATTTCAGTCATTGATTTAATGGTATCTAACCATCTTACTGGTTTATAGATCTGTTCAATTAACTTAGCTCTTATTCTCTCAGGGTTAGTTTCTAAAAGTGAATCAACGTTATGGATTACAGGTATTTTTGGTTCACTAAATTTAACTTTCTCTAAAGAATCAGAGAATTTATCAGCTGCTCCCTTCATTAACATGCAGTGGGCTGGCACGCTCATGGGTAAGGGAATAGCTCTCTTTGCTCCCGAAGCTTTGCATTCTTGAATAGCTTTATTAATTCCTTCTTTTGTTCCAGATATCACAATTTGATTACAAGAATTTAGATTTGCTGCACTGACTAAATAATCTGGGTTTTGGCTAATCTTTGAACAAATTTCATTTATATTTATTTCTTCTAAGCCAATAATTGCTGCAATCCCCCCTTCTCCCATGGGTACAGCTGCTTGCATTAACCTTGATCTTTCTGTAACTAAACTCAAAGCATCCTCAAAAGATAAAACATCAGCTGCAACTAAGGCTGCGTATTCCCCTACAGAGTGTCCAGCTAAACAAATAGGTTTTTTAACTAAACTAGAAATTTGGTTCCATAGAGCTATGTTTGAGGTCAGCATCAAGGGTTGAGTTATTTCTGTTTTTGATAAATCCTCTTTGCTTCCTTGCTTTAAGAGTTTAATTAAATCTGTACCTAATAAGTCAGAAGATTTATTAAAGGTTGATTTAAATAGAGGTAAATTTTCAATATATTGAACCAACATCCCAGGGTATTGAGAGCCTTGTCCAGGAAAAACAATAGAGAAATTATTTAATGCCATCAGAGAAAGTTATTCTTCTAGAGGTTCTTCATCCTTGTTTATTTCGATGACTTTTTTTCCTTTATAGAAGCCATCTGAAGTCATGTGGTGACGAAGATGTTTTTCCCCTGTTACGACGTCAGTAGAAAGAGAAGCTTTTTTTAAAGCATGATGAGATCTTCGTTTACCTCTCTTTGATCTGGAAACTTTACTTTTTTGTACTGCCATAAAC
>ERZ651768.1197-NODE-1197-length-19159-cov-6.961639_pt1 | contig 19159 bp, 20 predicted proteins | sample MGYA00514754_ERZ651768 | MGnify/ENA metagenome assembly ERZ651768
GATTATTTCAAAAGCGGTGTCAGGGTATGTTTGAATGAAGGACTTACATTTTCCAACGGGTTTGAATGTGAACTTACTAGCGAAATTCCTATGAAAGCCGGGACAGGAAGTTCTTCTGCTATCACGGTGAGCTGGATTCATTTTTTATCACAAATGGCTGATGAACCAGCGGACTGGGATCAGCAAAAAATTGGCTCATTGGCTTACACAGCGGAAGTGGTGGAATTCAACGAACCAGGGGGTATGATGGACCAGTACTCTACAGCTCTGGGAGATCTCATTTATATTGAGTCTGAACCTGAGATTTCGATTAAATCTTTGAAACCGAATTTGGGTACATTTGTACTGGGAGATTCCTGTGAGCCAAAGGATACAATGGAAATTCTTCAGCGCTGTGGAGATTCTCGATTGGCAATTGTGGAGAAAATAAAGTCACAGAATTCAGATTTTAATTTACATAATTTTGAATTGGAAGAAATCAGTTGGTGTGATTTAAATAAAGATGAAACTACTTTATTCTCTGGAACAATTCAAAATCGGGATCTTTTAAGAAAGGCTCTGCCAGAACTTAAAAAAGCTGAACCCGATCATGAAAAGATTGGTCGTCTTTTATTTGAACATCATTCTATCCTGAGGGATGTGCTGAAAGTCAGCACTCCCAAGATCGAAACGATGCTGGATGCAGCCATGAATGCCGGCGCATTGGGTGGAAAGATTAATGGTTCAGGCGGGGGCGGATGCATGTTTGCTTATGCTCCTGATAATCCGGGAAAAGTTACAAAAGCAATCAAAAAAGCCGGAGGAAAAGCGTATACAATACATTCTGAAGCGGGTACAAGAATTGATTGATTTAAGACAGTATGATGATAGCTTATTTGAATTTGTTTTAGATGTGAATAATTTGAATAACCCAGCAGTTGGGGTGGTAAATAAGAAAAAACTTCAATCTCTTATTGATCAAACTAATTATTGTAAAGTTGCATTCTACAATAATACTCCTGGAGGATTTTTGTTATGCTTGCCAGAAAATATTCCATATGATAGCAAGAATTATGAATGGATATCAAAGCGATATAAAAATTTTATGTACATTGATCGTATTGCAGTTATAAAAGAATTTCAAAATAAAAAACTGGGCACTGCATTGTATAGTGATTTAATCAATTATTCTAAAAAAGAACAATATGATATTATTTTATGTGAAGTCAATATTCATCCACCAAATCCAGGATCAATAAGATTTCATAAAAGGTTTGATTTTGTTGAATGTGGCACGCAATTTATTGAGGGTGGCACAAAACAAGTCCAGTTTTTTTATAAAGATATGTAATAAGCTTGAAAGGATTTATTGTTTTATGAACGATATCACACTACTTATCATGGCAGCGGGCATGGGTTCCCGCTATGGCGGGCTTAAACAACTGGATGCGGTTGGCCCAAATGGTGAGACCATTATCGATTATTCAGTTTATGATGCTGTTGAAGCCGGCTTCAGTAAAGTTGTGTTTATCATCCGTCGGGAATTCGAAAAAGAATTTAAGGAAAGGATTTCAGATAAATATGCTGGTAAAATCCAGGTTGATTTTGCATTTCAAGACCTCAATGCACTTCCCGATGGCTTTACCTCCCCGGAGGGGCGAGAAAAACCATGGGGTACGGGACAGGCTATATTATCTGCTGTAAATTTGATCAACGAACCCTTTGTGGTTATCAACGGTGACGATTATTACGGCCGGGAATCTTTTAAAGTTGTGGCAGATTATTACGGAAAAGGTGCGGATCAATTCAGCATGGTATCATTCCGTTTGGATAAAACATTATCCATTTTCGGCGGAGTTACCCGGGGTCTTTGCACTGTGAAGGAAGGGAAACTTGACACCGTCATCGAAACAGAAAACCTGCAGAAAACGGAGAATGGTGTCTCATCAGATAGAGATATTGTATTGAATGGAACTGAACCTGTATCCATGAACATGTGGGGCTTCACTCCGGTTTTGTTTGATTATTTGAGAGACATGTTTGTGGATTTCCTGATAGAAAACGGAACAGAATTGAAAAGCGAATTCCTTATCCCATCAGTAATCAATGATCTCATCCAATGTGAAAGGGAGGAAGTTCACGTGCTGCGAAGCAATGCCAACTGGTTTGGTGTAACCTACAAAGAGGATAAACCTTACGTGATGGGAGAGATTCAAAAACTGGTGGATGGCAATGTTTATCCGAAGAAACTTTTTTAAGGGAATGGTAAACAAATAATGCCTGCAAATGATTTTGTACTCCGTCCTTTTGATGAAAAGGATTATGAAGGATTTGTTTCCTTAAAAAACCTTCTGTACCCGGACCATCCTGGGTCAGTGGTAAACCTTCGTCATAATGATAAAACTCGAGAGAAAAAAATCCGCCACAGAAACTGGGTTTGGGAAAGGGATGGAAAAATTCTTGCCTCAGCTATACATACCCAGTTTGCAGAATCCTTTCACCCGCAGAGACTTGTAATAGAAATATACGTTCACCCGGAATTCCAGGGGAAAGGATACGGTGCTGCCTGTTATGATCACCTTCTTCAGGAACTGGAGCAGTTTGACCCTATCAAGATTACGTGTATTGTACATGAGCCTCACAAAAGGGGAATTCGTTTTTTTCAAGACCGTGGTTTTGTGCAGACCATGAAGGAAAAGGAGTCCAGCCTGGATCTGACAGGTTATGATCCAGAACAATATCAGGATGAAATCGACCGGGTGTTAATGCAGAATTTACGTATCATGACTCTTGCGGAATTCAGGCAGGAGGATGCTGATGCAGACCATAAGGTTTGGGAACTGGAGCGGGATGTTTCTCCTGATATGCCCTGGACAGATCCCATTTTAATACCGGAATTTAATGTGTATAAACAACATGTTCTGGCACACCCCAAATTTAATCCGGATTCCTGGTTTCTTGTATTGGATGGAAATCATATTGCCGGATTGAACAACCTGTGGAAAAGTGAAATTGAAAGAGGCATCAATACCGGGCTTACCGGTGTGCGCCGGGAATACCGGCGAAAAGGCCTTGCCACAGCATTAAAACATACCTGTCTCACCTGGGCCAGGAACCAGGATTATGAATGGATCCGCACTGACAATGTTGCCACCAATTCGGGCATGCTCAGTATCAATATCCGGGTGGGTTTCAAGTTTATGCCCGCCTGGCTGGTCTATGAAAAAATCATCAAGGAAGAGGAATGAGACTACCTTTTCTTGAACTTTCCGGAACCTGCCGTGAACAAGGCCAAGTACACGGTGAGACCTTAAAAGACCTCATTGAAAAAAACATACAAATTTATTTTGAACGCTTTGAAAAAGAGGCAAAGCTGATCCGGAGCGAAGTTCTGGAACGGGCTGAATCCTGTCTGGATTCCCTCCAGAAACAGAGTCTGAATTATTGTGAAGGGATAGGTGGAATTTCAGAAGGCTCTAACCAGGGGATCTTGGAGATTGCCATGCTGAACTTTCGTTATGAGCTGTTGTATCATGCCATCGGTAAGCTCCAAATAGATGCTGTTGATGGATGTACATCCTATGCCCTGTTGCCGGAAGCTTCAGTTAATGCTCATACAATCATGGGCCAGAACTGGGACTGGATTCCGGATGTGGAATGTGCCGCTGTTACCACCGTTTCTCCGGAAGGCCCTCATCACCTGGCTTTTACAGAGGCAGGAATTTTTGGGGGAAAGATTGGGTTGAACTCTGAGGGATTAGGCATTACAGTCAATGGTATGTATACAACCGGAGATGACTGGACCCGATTTGAAAAGCCGTTTCATCTCCGATGCTTTGAAGTGCTAGGGTCCAAAACAATGGAAGATGCCTTGGATGTGCTGATTGGCACACCTCGTTCCTGCACTGCGAATTTTATGATTGGCCAGGCTCAGAATTCCATTATGGATGTTGAGTCAGCTCCGGATAAATACGTTCAAATAAGTCCACAGGGAGAAGTCCTTAGCCATGCCAACCATTTTACTGATCCAGATTCAGCAGAGATTACTGAACCACCCAATCCCCGCAGATACTTATCCAAATTTCGTTGTGAGCGCATGGAAGCGCTCCTGAATGAACTGAAACCATTGGATGTAGAGGGGATTCAAGAAATACTGAAAGATCATGAAAACTATCCCCAGTCAATTTGCCGTCATCCTGATCCAGATCTCCCGCAAGAACAGCATACAATTACAAAAACGGGAGTGATAATGGATTTGGACGAAAGGAAACTCTGGCTTACAAATGGGAATCCCTGTAAAAATGAGTTTACTGAGTTTTCTTTATTGAATTAAAGATTTTCTGTTTCCATTACCATTGAAAATTATCATCCACTAATTTCCATAAATACCAGCAGGCGATAGTTCTGAATGGTCTCCAATTTTTTGCTTTTTCTACCATAAATTTTTCATCAGGCAGTTCATTGAGACGGAAAAATAATTTAAATCCCTTTTGAATCCCCAGGTCGTTCACAGGGAGAATATCAGGACGATTCAGTGCAAACATTAAAAACATATCAATCGTCCACGGACCTATACCTTTTATTTTTATGAATTGTTTTCGTACTTCATCATCTTTCAACTTCGGGATGTTTTCAGGAACAATTTCTTTGTTAGAAAATGCCTGGGAAATTTCTTTTATATAGCAGGTTTTTTGCCGGGATAACCCAATGGATGTATAGTGTGAGTCCGGTATTGCAATGACCTGCTGCGGAGAGGGGAATTCTGTTGAATTGAACAATTGTAAATACCTGCTGTAAATAGCAAAAGCAGACTTTCCAGAAAGTTGCTGGTAGATAATTGATCTTACTAAAGCTTTGAAGTAATTATCTTGTGGCTCAAAGTCCGGTTCACCAAATTTATCAAATAATGTACCAAATCGGGGTTCAGTCTTTTTGAGATACTCTAGAGCTGTTAATTTTTTTTTCATTTTTCCTATAAATTAATGAACAGAAAGCCCCTCATTGAGGGGCTTTCTGGGTGGCTCGGGCCGGAATCGAACCAGCGACACAAGGATTTTCAGTCCTCTGCTCTACCAGCTGAGCTACCAAGCCAAAATTAAACCCAACGAAATTACAAGGGTCAATAAATCAATGCAAAGCATTACTCATGATCAAAATATAATTGCAGGAAAAAACACAATTTTATGTGATAGATACAGATAGAAATTACGTAACGTAAATTGTATTTGTTTTCTGTTTAATAATGTTTCCTATCTCCTGTGCTTTAATAGGAGAACGCTCATTAAACTTTTTGATAAACATCTTTGCTGAATCAGGAGGAAGAGAGATGAGAAGTCCACCGGAAGTCTGGGCATCACTTGTGATCAGCTTTTCAATTTTTGTTCGATCTTCAAGAAATTGCGTAAATGATTCAGCAAAGGAAAGATTACGTTTTGTGCCCCCGGGGATGATGCCATCAGAAGCCAGTTTATTAACTCCAGGGAGGAGAGGAAGATCGTCGTACTTAATTTCAGCTGATACTTTGCTGGCTTCACATATTTCGTTTAGATGTCCCAGCAATCCGAACCCGCTTACATCTGTTGCTGTTTTCACACCTAGTTCAACCATTATTTTTGAGGCCAGTTCGTTCAAAGCTGACATGGATTCAACAGCAGCCCGGATTACCTCATTTTTTACCACTCCTTTTTTAATTGCAGTAGCAATAATTCCTGTTCCTAACGGTTTCGTCAGTACCAGCACATCCCCCGGGGTTGCAGATTTATTTGTCACTATATTTTTTTCCTCAACCTCTCCCGTAACAACCAAACCATATTTTGGTTCTTTGTCATCCACGCTATGTCCGCCTACAGTAGGTATCCCCGCTTCCTTTGCTTTGTCAGCACCGCCCTGGAGAATGGTAGTGAGCATTTCGTTAGGAAGATCATTGATGGGAAATCCTACGATATTCAGTGCAAATATTGGCTTAGCACCCATGGCGTAGATATCCGATAAACTGTTTGCCGCTGCGATTTGTCCAAATTGATAGGGATCATCCACAATTGGGGTAAAAAAATCTACTGTTTGCACCAGTAATTTCCCATCGTCAAGACGTACAACGGCGGCATCGTCGTGTCCATTAAAACCGACGATTACTCTTTCGTCAGAGATCAATTGAAGCTTACCCAGAACCTGGGCTAGGTCTTCCGGACCTATTTTACAAGCTCACCCGGAACCGTGGCTGAGAGTAGTTAATCGAATATTTTCTTTGTGAGACATGTTTGAATATTGAATTTAAACAGAATTCAAGAGAATTTTTGATATAAATGAGTACTTATAGTTCTTGTACAAGTATTTTGATATCGCTGATGGATTCAATCGTTTTATCAGGCAAGTATTCCAGGTGAATTGATTTGAAAATTGTGTGAATCTGAACATGCGCAATAAAGTCAGAGAGATTCAATGGGAATTGTCCTGTTTTCAAAACAAGGTAATTCAGAGGGAAATCCTGGTCGGAAAATTTTAAATGCTCAATTGTGCAATTCTCCTCATTCTGTTTTCTGCGAACTGATTCAATGTTTTGAATTTCAATTTTTGTTGGAAAATTCCAGGACGATGAAACGCCTGCAATTGAACGAATGTATTCCAATCCTTCATGAAAACATTTGATGTAAAACTGTTGATAGCCTCCATGGCTTAATTTCCTGTAAAGGAATTCATCTATTGATTTTTTTATTTGTTCCGTGAAATGCTTCCAAAGTGAAAAATGAGATCTGTACAGAAAAAAACCGGAGGGCGTAGGAAAAGAGTTTTTCTCCGTGAAAAAAGAAATGATCTCTTCATGAAACTTTTGAAGTTCCTTTCGTAAATCTTCCGGTAACAGATGCAATGAAAATGGAGTATTCGAGGAATATTGTTCTATATAATGATCCGGGGTTTTGAAGTCCGAAAAGTCAAGAATTATCGTTGAGTTTAAACTTGTAAAATTTAGATGAATAAAAGCTCCGAATTCATTTATTTTCTTCAGATTATCTAAAGCAGAATCAAATTGGGATGGATTTGTCATATACCGAATGTCGGTTTTCGGTGACAATTCCGGGAAAAGCGATAATTGTTTTGGATCAAGTAATTCAGTCATAACTTGCTCTCCTTGGAAACTATGAATTTTGTTTGATCAAGTCAATAAAAGCATCATACATAAAAATGGACAAAAAATTATACAAATAAGGTTTCTATAATCTTTGCACCTCCTTTTCAACCCTGCCTAAATTGAAACCTTTCATATGACCAAAAGTGGGAGTTTAAAAGAAATTAGATGAATAAGGATTATGGCAAATAAACCAAAGAACAAGAAGGACATTGATAGAGTTGTTATTCGGTTCACAGGAGATTCAGGTGACGGTATGCAATTGACGGGAAACAGGTTTACTGAATCAACTGCAATCATGGGAAATGACTTGGCTACATTTCCAGATTATCCTGCTGAAATAAGAGCTCCAGCCGGTTCGCTTGCGGGAGTGAGCTCATTTCAAATTCAGTTTAGCAGCGACAAGATTGGAACTCCGGGAGATAAATTGGATGTACTGGTTGCAATGAATCCGGCAGCATTAAAAACCAATTTGGCGGATTTGAAAACAAGCGGAATTATTATTGCTAATAAAGCAAACTATACTGATAAAAATTTAAAATTGTCCGGATGGGAGTTGAATCCATTAGAGGACGATTCCCTCAGAGATTACAGAGTAATAGCACTGGATATGACACGACTAGTATCCAATGCCGTCGAAGATATGGATCTGAGTGTAAAATTGATTTCCCGCAGTACAAATATGTTTGCTCTAGGCCTTGTGAGTTGGATGTATGACCGGACTTTAGATCCCACGATTAATTTCATAAAAAATAAATTTGAAAAACGTCCGGAATTAGTTGAAGCAAATATTAGAGCTTTAAAAGCGGGTTATAACTATGGTGACACAATCGAAGAATTTCAGCATATTATAACCGTTTCAAAGGCAGAATTTGAACCGGGTGTATACCGGAATATTGTGGGAAACCAGGCTCTGTGTTTTGGGTTAATTACGGCAGCGGAAAAAGCAGGATTAGATATTTATTTTGCAGGATATCCAATTACTCCTGCAAGCGATATACTTCAAATATTATCAGGGTATAAAAATTTTAGGGTTAAAACATTCCAAGCAGAAGATGAAATTGCAGCAATCATGAGCGTAGTTGGTGCGGTGTTTTGTGGGGATCTTGGGATTACAGCAACCAGTGGACCGGGAATGGCATTGAAGGGCGAAAGCCTTGGACTTGCTGTGGCAACTGAACTTCCACTTGTTGTATTAAATGTCCAACGCGCAGGTCCATCCACGGGGATGCCAACAAAAACCGAACAAGCAGATTTGCTTCAAGCTCTTTTTGGAAGAAATGGAGAATCTCCCGTAGTTGTTTTGGCAGCAAATTCACCTGCAGATTGTTTTTCTACAGCTTTTGAAGCCTGTCGGATTGCACTGGAATATATGATTCCTGTTGTACTTCTTTCCGATGCTTTCCTTGCCCATGGGTCTGAACCTTGGCTTATTCCTCAAACAAAAAGCCTTCCCAAAATTCGTACCCATTTAGTAGAAAAGCCAAATGGGTTCAAACCTTTTAAACGGGAAGAACATACTCTAGCAAGGCAGTGGGGAATTCCAGGGACAAAAGGCTTGGAACACCGTGTTGGTGGTTTGGAAAAAGATATTGAAACAGGTGACGTAAGCTATGATCCCATAAATCACGAAAAGATGATGTATTTGCGCCAACAGAAAATTGATATTATAGCGAACGAACTTCCACCTGTGGATCCATTTGGAGATAAAAGCGGAAAGGTTTTAGTCGTAGGATGGGGAAGCTCTTTTGGAGCAATTAGAGAAGCTGTTAATCGTTCCCGAAAAGCAAATCATACTGTCGGGCATGTTCACTTGCGGCATCTCAACCCGTTTCCTCCGAATTTTGGTGAGACTCTATTAAAATATCAAAATATTTTAGTTCCGGAAATGAATAGTGGACAATTATTGTTGTTGCTTCGGGGAAAGTTTTTAATCGATGCTGTTGGATTAAATAAAGTCCAAGGGAAACCGCTTGGAGTAGATGAAGTGTATGATAAAATTATTGAATTGACAGGGGAATAATGAGTAATCAACAAACTATTGAGTTAACAAAAAAAGATTTTGTCTCTGATCAGGATGTCAGATGGTGCCCAGGTTGTGGAGATTATGCCATTTTATCTCAAGTTCAAAAGGTTTTCCCTCAATTAGGAGTTCCTAAAGAGAAATTTTTAGTGGTGTCAGGAATTGGGTGTTCAAGCAGGTTTCCGTATTATATGGATTCATTTGGATTTCACTCAATTCATGGACGAGCACCCGCATTAGCCACCGGTGCGAAAATAGCAAATCCTGATCTTTCGGTTTGGATCGTAACCGGTGATGGAGACAGCATGAGTATTGGCGGTAATCATTTTATTCATGTTCTGCGAAGAAATTTTGATCTTAACATTTTATTATTCAATAACCAGGTTTACGGGTTAACGAAAGGTCAGTATTCTCCAACATCGGAAATTGGAAGAATTTCCAATTCAACACCGTTTGGTTCAGTAGATTATCCATTTAATCCTCCCTTGCTTGCTTTGGGTGCCGGCGGAACTTTTATTGCCAGAAGTATTGATAGGGAACAAAAACATTTGCAAGATATACTTCATAAAGCATATAAACATAAGGGAACATCTCTTGTGGAAGTTTATCAGAATTGTTGGGTATTTAATGATGGTGCTTTTGCCTCTTTAACCGACAGGGAAATTAAAATGGAAACCCAGTTGGTCCTTGAACATAAGAAACCGATGGTTTTTGGTAAGAATCAGGACAAGGGATTAACGTTAAAGGGTTCAAAACTCGAAGTGATTACTTTAAATAAAAAAAACAGTATCAATGAGGTAATGATACATGATGAGAAAAATAAAATTCAGGGTTTGCTATTAAGTGAGCTAACATATGATAAAAATTTCCCAACGCCCATTGGAGTCATATACAGAGAGGAAAAACCTACCTACGAAAACATGCTTTATAATCAATTAGATAAAGCGATGGAAGCCCGGGGAAAAGGAGATTTGGACAAACTTTTTAATGACAGCCATACCTGGGAAGTATAATAGAAAGGAATTGTTATGGATGATTTTTTTGATGATGAATTAAAGCAAATGGAAGAAAGAGAAGCTGCTGGAGAAGAACTTATTACTGAGGCTATCTCTCTCACTGATCCGATCAAAAGTTTGTCAAAAGGGTGTTTGGCAATTCCTGAGGATTCTTCCCTGAGAGAGGTAGTGAACCAATTTCAGAAAGAGAATATTGGATGTGCAATCTTAACAAAGGATGGAAAAATCTCAGGAATATTTACTGAGCGTGACATTTTACTCAATGTGTTGGGAAAAAAATTGGATCTTGACAAGGAAATTGTAAAGGATTTTATGACAAATAACCCACAAGTATTGCTTCCGACTGATCCTGTGTCATTTGCACTAAACAAAATGGTAGATGGGGGATTTAGAAACATCCCTATCGTGGATGAAAAAAGAAAACCGATAGGCCAGGTCAGCATTTTAGATGTGGTCAACCATTTAGGACAATATTTTCATGAAGAAATATTAAACCTTCCACCTGAGCCACTACGAGAGCAAAATCGTCGTGAAGGGGGATAATTAGATTTTCTTTCAATTACAAAACCTTCTATTCGAATTATAATTTTATAGAATTTAATAGGAATCCACATGCGAAAAGAATTTGATTCAATGGGAGAAATTTTGGTTCCTGATGATGTATACTGGGGTGCACAAACACAGCGCTCATTAGAGAATTTTAAGATTGGTGGAGAAAAATTTTCACGGGAATTCATCCGTGCCTATGGAATTCTGAAAAAGGCCGCTGCTTTGGTGAATCAAAATTTGGGCTCCCTGAAGTCAGAACTTTCCGACTCCATTTGTAAAGCTGCTGAGGAAGTTATTGATGGAAAACTGGATGATCAGTTTCCGCTTGTAGTTTGGCAAACGGGAAGTGGCACTCAAACCAATATGAATTTTAACGAAGTCATAGCAAACCGGGCAATTGAGATCATGGATGGCGAATTGGGGAAAAAGACACCGGTGCATCCTAACGACCATGTGAATATGTCCCAATCCACCAATGATACTTTTCCATCGGCAATCAACATGGCAGTCTGTATTTCTGTTACGGATTCTTTACTCCCAGCCCTAAACAATTTGCGTGGAGTTTTTGCTGAAAAGTCCAATGCCTACCAGGATATCATTAAGCTGGGACGAACTCATCTCCAAGATGCCACCCCCCTGAGCTTAGGTCAGGAACTGTCTGGATACGCTTCTATGCTGGAACATGGGATTGATCGAATTAACCGAGCCCTTACTAGTTGTTACGAATTGGCCATCGGAGGGACGGCAGTTGGGACCGGTATTAATTCGGTAGAAGGGTATGGAGAGAAAGTTGCAGAAGAAATTGCCGGACTTACTAATTTGCCCTTTGTGTCTGCCCCAAATAAATTTGAAGCTTTAGGTGCTCAGGACAGTGTCGTGGAATTATCTGGAGCTTTAAAGGTGGTAGCAGGTTCACTGTTTAAAATTGCTAATGACATCCGCTGGTTAGCTAGCGGTCCTAGATCCGGGATTGGTGAGCTTGAACTTCCAAAAAATGAACCGGGAAGTTCCATCATGCCGGGCAAGATAAATCCTACTCAGTGTGAAGCAGTGACAATGGTTTGTTCCCAGGTAATGGGGAATGATCTAACAATCGGAATCGCTGGTGCCAGCGGGAATTTTGAATTGAATGTTTTTCGGCCTGTTTTAGCTTTCAATATTCTGCAGTCAATTCGGTTATTGACAGATGTCTGTAATTCTTTCCGTGAACATGCCGTGGAAGGACTGAAACCAAATCTGGAACGAATTGATAAAAACCTGCACAATTCTCTCATGCTGGTCACGGCTCTCAATCCTCATATCGGATACGACCGGGCTGCAGAAGTGGCGAAGAAAGCATTCAAGGAAAACAAAACTCTCCGTGAGACAACTATTGATCTCGGTTATATGACTGGTGAGGAATTTGATCGGGTTGTGCAACCGGAAAAGATGATTGCTCCCCAGGAAAAAAGATAGACATTCCCACCGGAACATTTCTTTTTTGTTCTGTTTTAACACTATTATCTATTTATCGGGCCAAAAATATTTTTTGCCTTCATTATGAAAGACGAAAGAAAAATAGGATATTGGATTAATATTCTTCTGCGTTCACTTGGGATTGTTCTGTGTCTTACACTATTCGTAATCAGTTACTTGTTTTACTTATCACGGGATCTTCCATCACTGGAGCAACTGGAAAATTATGATCCGGATCTTGTAACCAGTATTTATTCTAAGGATGGGAAAATCCTCGATGAATTATTTCTTGAGAAGCGGGTTTTTGTAGAATTTAACCAGATTCCAATCCATATGCGGAATGCGGTCATCGCCTCTGAAGATCGACGTTTCTGGGAACATTGGGGTCTTTCATTGAGAAGCGTAGCCAGGGCGATTTTAGTCAATGTTTTGTCATTAAGCTACAGGCAGGGTTTCAGTACTCTTACACAGCAATTAGCTCGCAACTTGTACAAATCAATCGGTTTTGAAGATAGTATTATCCGAAAGATTAAAGAAGTTATCACTGCGATCCAGATTGAAAGGACTTATACAAAAGATGAAATCTTGGAAATGTACCTTAATACGGTTCATTTTGGTCATGGAACATTTGGTGTACAAGCTGCAGCCAAACGGTTTTATGGAAAACAGGCAAATGAGTTAACTTTAGATGAAGCTGCTTTGCTTGTGGGACTCTTACCTTCCCCGGCGATTTACTCACCAATACGGCATCCAGACCGGGCGAATAGAAGAAGGAACACAGTCCTACGATTGATGCGGGAAGAGGGTTATGTCACATTGTCCAAATATGCCGAAGCACGTGCACAATCTTTAGATAAAATTAACGATGAACCTCCTAAAGGCGTAGCACCCTATTTTACTGAATTTGTCCGACGATTTTTAGAAAGAGAAGATGACAGGCTTGGCATCAACATTTACCGGGATGGATTAAAAATTTATACGACATTGGATTCCCGCTTACAGTCTATTGCTGAGAAATCGATTCTGAAAAGTGTACAGCGGAACCAGGCGGTTCTAAATAACCGATTGTTTGAGAACGATGAAGAATTCTCCCGGCTAGCCTATTTTGGAATTCATCCCGAAGACACGGTAAAAATGATGATGGAAGACTCGATACCTCTTTACAAAGCACTACGCGATAAATTATTGGTCCAGGCTGCTCTTATTGCTCTTGATCCACAAACCGGACATATTCTTGCTATGGTTGGAGGACGTCCTGAACCCTATTATCATGACCAATTTAATCGTGCGGTTCAGGCCCGACGCCAGCCTGGTTCTGTTTTTAAACCCTTCGTGTATACTACTGCCATTGATAACGGGTATCCTGTGACCAAACAACTTTTAAACCAGCCGGTAGTGCTGAATGTACGGAATGTAACTGGCGAGTGGGAAAAGTGGATGCCAAAAAATTACGATGGTAGTACAGGTGGATTGACAACTCTCAGGGAGGGATTACAAAGATCTTTGAATCTCATTTCTGTGCGCTTAGTTCAGGAGCTGGTTCCAGCTGTGGAAGTTAAAAAAACTGCCCAGCGTATGGGAATTACAACCAATATTCGTGCTGTGGATGCTATTTCTCTTGGAACATCGGAGGTATACCCAATCGAGGTTGTCAGTGCCTATGGCACTTTCGCTAATAAAGGTGTTTATTCCAGACCATTAGGAATTCTTAGGATCGAGGATCGTTTTGGTAATATCATTGAAGAATATGAACCAGACCAGGAAGAGGTACTCAGTGAGGAAACTGCTTATCTCATGACTAACTTGATGCAAACAGTCCTAGACCAGGGTACAGGCGGCAGTGCCAGGTGGAAATATCATTTTTATCATCCTGCTGCTGGTAAAACTGGTACTACACAGGGTTATAGTGATGCCTGGTTTGTCGGTTTTACAGAGAATATTGTTGCTGGTGTTTGGTTTGGAGTTGACGATTATTCTGTAAGCCTGGGAGAGAAACAATCCGGAACTACAGCGGCTTTACCAGCATGGGCCAATTTTATGCGGGAGGCACATAAAAATTTAGGGATTAGCTGGAATGATTTTAAAATCCCGGAAGGTATTATCAAATTCGAAATATGTAGTGTGAGTAAAAATAGACCAGTTGCTATATGTCCAGTGGAGATAGAAGTATTTAAAAAAGGAACAGAACCAACACGTTATTGTAATATACACCGCAGATCCTAAATGACAAATTAATAAATCAGGGGATGAAATATTTGTTTTTCTCCTATCTGAAAAACAGATTCCAGCCTATTCACGGTATTTTGAAGTTTTGGTTTGTCAGAATTGAAACACCGGATTAACGGTTCGCCTTTTTGGACTTTTTCACCCGTTTTTTTTAGAAATTCCATACCTGCGGTTGGATCAATAGAGTCTGTTATTTTTGCCCTTCCACACCCGAGGGTAACTGTTGCCAGTCCAATTGTGTATGTATCCATGTACTGGATGAAACCGGATTGGTTTGCTGATATTTCCCTTGTGTGTTGGGGTGAATGGAGTTTGGTATACTGTTCAATATCTTTTTTAGATCCACCCTGATTTTTCACCAAATCAAGAAATTTTTCATATCCTTTACCGGATTGAATGATTGATTTTTGTAATGAAATAGCCTCGTCCCGTGTTTTTGAAATTTCTGCCTGTAGAAGAAGGCGGGAACCAAGTTCATAGGTGATTTTCATTGTGTCATCAGTACCATTTCCTTTTAATGAATTAATCGATTCTTTGACCTCACACCAAAGACCGGCAGTTGTACCCAGAGGTTGATTCATACTGGAATAGACGATATCAGTAGTAATCCCGAAATGTTCGCCAATTCGTTTGAGCATATTCCCTAACGTTTTGGCATCTTCCATTTTTTTTATGAATGCGCCATTTCCAATTTTCACATCCAGAACCAGACCTTGTATTCCCTCTGCAATCTTTTTGCTCATAATGGAACTGCAAATGAGTGGAATTGATTCTATCGTTCCAGTAACATCTCGGAGAGAATACATTTTGCGGTCAGCAGGGCAAATTTCATTTGTTTGTCCAATCATTGCAATCCCTGTTTGTTCTACTGCTTTCCGAAATTCCGTCAAGGAAAGATCTACCCGAAAACCCGGTATAGTTTCCAATTTATCCAGGGTCCCGCCAGTATGGCCCAACCCTCTTCCGCTGATCATAGGTATTGCCAACCCGGCTTCCGCTAAAAGGGGAGCCAGAATGATGGACACCTTATCTCCTACTCCTCCAGTACTATGTTTGTCTGCCACGAAACACTCAAGATTGGAAAAATCCATTTTTTCTCCAGAGTTGACCATAATATCAACCAGTGAGTAAAGTTCGTCATCATCCATACCATTGAAAAATATAGCCATGAGAAGTGCTGTCATTTGATAATCAGAAATTGATCCCTCCACATAGTTCTGGATGAATTCACAGAGATGGTCTTTCGAAAGGTGGGCTCCGTCCCGTTTTTGTTTTATGATTTCGGCAGGTATCATAAGAAAACCGATAAATTTATTAAATAATCACAGCGGAAGTGAAAAATGTGGGATTTTTTCTCCAGGATTTCTAATTTTAAAAATGTATAGTACTGCTTATATTTTTAGAAGTTTTACTGCTGTTCCGTAAGCTGATTGTCATTTTTTCTCTCCCATGAATGGTTCGTTTTCTTTATCCTTTTCTTTCTCCTTATAAATATCGAGGATAAGAATGACGAGACCACCGATAATTGCCACTAATGCAAGCCCAAGAAATGGATGGGAAAATAAAAATGACCAAAAGATATTAACTAAATATAACGCCCAGATTGCAAGTCCACAGATGATGGCAATAATTCCTGTTTTTTTCATTGGATAGTTTTTCATAGTCATAATTCACTTACCTTGAGTTCAATTAATTATATAGTATATCCTTTGAGAAAATAACTATCAATTCGGGTAAAAGTATATGGAAATTCCAACATTATGAAGAAAGCAGATTTCAAAGTTCAGTCGTTCAAAGGTGGCTACGATGATAATTTTACCTATCTGGTTACCTGCGGAAAGACAAATATCCAGTTTCTTATTGATGCGTCAGTACCTTTCCGGGAGATTTCTTCCGATGTGTCTCATAAAATCTCTTCAGTGTTTATCACCCATACTCACGGGGATCATATTTCCTATTTGGATGAGGTAATTAGTTCATTCCCAGATCTGAAAGTAATCATTTTTAGAGATTCAGTTAGTGAGATTGGTGGAGAAAATATCCGAGGTGTGGATGATCATTCCCAAATCCAATTTGGGAATTTGATTATAAAGGTGATACACACACCGGGTCATTATGATGACAGCCTTTGTTTTTATATGGGGAATATCCTTTTCACCGGTGATACCCTTTTCGTTGGAAGGACTGGCAGGACAATCAGCTTGAGATCTGACACTCGTCAATTGTACCGTTCTATTTACAAAAAACTTTTGATTCTTCCTGGAGATACGCTTTTATATCCGGGTCACGATTATGGGCCAAAACCTTACTGTACACTAAAAGAAAATATAGAAATAAGCCCTTTGCTTTGTGCAGTGGACGAGGACGATTTTGTAAAACTAATGGAGGAATATGAGCGAAAAAGGCTATCCTGATCTAAGGTCTGAATTACCCGACGCTGAATTTCAGTTTAAACAGTTTGGGAAAAAATGCGAAACTATAGTCATTGGGCTTCATGGCTGGACCGGAGATGAACATTCACTGATTCCCATCTCTATCGGTGTGAGGTTACCTAACTCCCTGTGGATTTTTCCACGGGCACCATTTAAGGCACGTCAAATCCCAAAAGGATATTCATGGTTTGATAATAAACCTAAATCCGTTGATGAGGTTTTGGATACAATCTCTTTGCTTGAAACAATAGTAGACTTGATTCGAAGAAAGGAAAAAGATGATGTAAGAATTTTTTTATTAGGGTTTTCCCAAGGGGCAACCCTTTCGGTTGGTGCAGGTTTGCTTATGAGACATAAAATTAACGGTATTGTGTCCATTGCAGGGTTCCTGAGCAGAAAAAATGTACAGATGCTGAACATTGAACCGATTAAATTCAATCTTCCCATGTTAATTTTACACGGGACTAAAGACGAAATTGTCCCTGTAGAACGAGGGATTGAATCAATGAAAATCTGTAAGGAATTGGGATGTAAAGTTGTGATGAAAACCTATGATGAGAAGCATAAAATTCCCGTTACTGCTATGAAAATCATTAAGGAGTTCATGGTAAAATAATTAGTAATTATTACTCTTCCGCTTCACCAAAACAAGAGGAAAGAGTTCAATCTTTACTTTGAATAATTAAATTATCAAATTCTGTATTATCAATTACTAAATTTGCATTGCTTTCAGGCTGACATTCATTATTATAGAACAATGATGCTTTATGGTAACGTTTAAAATATTTTTCTTTTGCATTTTCTTTATTGCCTAGAAGATTCTTATCTCTTTCAATCCCTCTTAACATTGCTGTATTAAAATCTGTTTTAAGATAAATTTTATAATCCCAATGTTTTAAGAAGATAGGCTTGAAAAGATAAGCACCATCAGTAATTAATACGGTTTTATTTTCAATTTTTTCAGGTTCTAAGTTTAAATATTCATCAGTTTTTAAATTATGTATTGATTTAACATAATGCGGAATTTTCGATTGTGAAGAAATTAGAACTTTATCTACAAAATCTTTTTCATTATAAGCATCTTCATAATATCCCTTGTATGAATCTCTCCCTTTTTTATATCGATGTGCTTTGTTATAATGATAACCATCTATTGAAATATGTATAGCATTAATATGTTCATTTAGATATTTTGTGAGATTAATAGCAAATGTTGTTTTTCCCGTTCCTTCAATTCCATTAATACCAAGCCTAATAGGTTTATTTTTTTTAATAAATTTCTTTTTAATCTCATTATTAATAATTTCAAATATTTGATTAGAGGTCATAAAGAAAGTTATTAATAATTATTATTGCTTCCGCTTCTAAAATCAAGCGAAAAGCAACCACAAATAATAATTTTGTAGCCGTATATAATGATAATTATTCTTGTAAGAAATCATTTATCCTTTGATTCCGTTCGTTCTTTCAGAACACCAGATTCTTTGAGTTTTTTTTCCAACAAAATGATTTTTCCAAGAGCAGCAAGCCCAAAAATAAAGCCCATTATTCCAATTGCTTCCATTTTATAGTTCCTTATATTAGTAATTTTACAATTTAATTATTATTATTCTATCCTTACGTTTATTGCCCGGTCTCCTTTCATGTCAAAATCTACGTCAAACAACACCCGCTGACCTTCTCTTAATCCCTTGTCTTTCATGTGTTCCCGAAGACCGCTGACATGTAGAAAATAATCTTCACCGTCTTCTCCTTGAATAAAACCAAAACCCCGATCAGGGTCATATTCCTTTACAATTCCTTTTTTCATTTTTATTCGTTTTAATTTACTTGAGTACGAATACAACTTTTACTTTGTTTTTATTGTAACGGCGTTTTTTGTGTCCAAATTTTTTACGGAAATGCTTCCGAAGGAATTTTTTCTCTTTGGGGGTGAGTTTTCCTTGGTGATGTACCACCACAGTAACAGTTTTTCCCCGTTCTTCCGGTACGACTTTTACAATCTTATGTTTGTAGTCCCGCTCGTAATTGTGGAGGTGATGCCCGGCACATCCGATTGCAAGGAATGAAGAAAGCAATATAATATGAATGATTTTCATTTTGAACCTCTTTTTTCTATTTTAGACACTAGAAATGTTTGTAGGTTAAAAAAATAATTTCATACCGGTGTTTTTATTGAATTGTTTTGTTCTTTTGAATCTGGCTGGCTCATTTTTTTCTAAGACAGTCCTAAATGGTAGTAAGCAGATACCAGTTTATTTATCTCAAATTTAAATTTAATTTTATTACCGTAAAAAGACTTAAGCAAATTGAACTAAAATTTCTTGATTTAATATCATAGACCTCCTATTTTTTC
>ERZ651768.1198-NODE-1198-length-19156-cov-3.022433_pt1 | contig 19156 bp, 15 predicted proteins | sample MGYA00514754_ERZ651768 | MGnify/ENA metagenome assembly ERZ651768
AAGATCGGAAGTGCACTTAAGAAGGGGTTTGAACTCTCCGTACGAAACTCCACGTCGATATTGCGATCGCGGAGTAGCTTCAGATCAAGTTCAGGCAACTCCACGGGACCCTTGCTGGAATAAGTCGTGCCGTCAATCGCTTCGGCTGCGATAGCACCAGTCTCGTTGGTGACAACTATGGAGTTGATTCTCCCGTCCGCCACCTGATCAATGAAATCGCTGTAATCAATTTCTGTGCTGTTATCTCGGTTGATAAGACCCGGAATGACCACCGATGCCAAAACTAAGGCGAGCAGTACCCATACGGACCACCGCCGCCAACCTTCCCTGCGGCGACGTTCGTTGGGTTGTGGTTCGGGTTCCTGAGCTTCGGAAGCCATACGGTCATGCTAGAGGCGCCCCCGCCTCAATCATCTGCGAGGCACGAACTGAAGCGATTACGGATCCCTAGACGGCACATATATGTTCGGTATCTTCGGCTAGGTGACCATCTCCAAATCCCGTCTGTGTAGCCGGCCCTTGTGTGCAAATGATGCTGACGTACTGCTTCTTTTCGACTACGAAACCCGACTGGTTGAGCTTCGAGCCCTTACCGTGGCGCGAGATACGAACCTTCTTGAGTTATGCGCACATCACGCCGAGAGCTTCCGCCCTCCACACGGATGGTCTTGTCAAGATGTCCGTCAACACCAATCGACAGCTGATTTCGACGGAAGCCGTCACGCCGCCCGAAACTAGCCAAGCAGTCTCGGCGCTACAGCGATATTCGAATGTGATCCGGCAAATCTGACAGAGCCAAAGCGCCGACCGGTCACAGTTCAGACCGTTGCCGATTCCTCTGTTCGCTACAGGGATGCCAACATGGTGCTCAATGTCGACCCCAGAAGATTCCCGGTTTGAAGCACTCGCTTCCGTGCGGAGCCTCATTTCGAACTGCAGAAAGCTGTCTGTCGAATACTGGCCATCTTTTTTTGTTGCTGTGGCTTCGTCAGCGTTTGTTTTTTGGGGGTTAGGACCTTCGGATATCTTTATTGACAGCACCCCCACCGGTGGAGATATGGGCGCCCACGTGTGGGGTCCCGCATTTCTTCGAGATCACCTTCTGCCATCGTTTCAGCTTCGAGGGTGGAGCCCGGATTGGTATGCCGGATTTCCGGCAATGCAGTTCTACATGGTGCTGCCATATCTCTTCATAGTTCTGTTCGATTTGCTGTTGCCTTACGGCGTCGCCTTCAAAATTGTTGCGATTTCGGGTGTAGTGCTGATGCCGTTAGCCGCGTGGGCTATGGGTCGACTCTCATCATGGCGCGAACCGCTGCCGGGTTTGATGGCAGTGGCAGCGTTGCTGTTCGTATTCGATTTCAACTTCACTATTTACGGCGGGAACATCGCTTCGACTCTCGCTGGAGAGTTCGCGTTTTCTATGGGACTCGCGGCCTCTCTCTTGTACCTGGGTTTGGTACACCGCGTGTTGGAACACGGAACCCATCGGGGACGAGCAGCAGTCGTGTTGGCAGTGGTCGCGTTGTGTCATCCGATCACCTTTTTGTTCTCGATTACGGCCACGGTGGTTTACGTCGCTGTCCGATCCCTCCACGGGCTGGCAAGGCGTATCCGCCCACAGTCAATGGTGATAGTGCTGCTATTGGCAACTCTCGCACTTCTTGGGGTATTCGCGGCCACGCCACGCCTCCTCCCCAGGTTGTTAGTTGCAGCGCTACTGCTGCTGTGTTTGCTGCTTCTCGAATTTGTCAGTTCTCTGCGCGTGCTTGCCGTCGGGGTATTGGGAGGAGCTCTCTCAGCATTTTGGACGATACCGTTCCTGCTCCGACGCTCATACCTAAATGACATGGGTTGGGAAAAACTTGACGCTGTTCGGGAGAATCTGTTCTTCCCTGATCGGTTAGGTGGCGATACCGCCAGAATGACGATCGGTTGGTTGCTTGCTCTGGCGGCCCTCGGCGGCCTCGTCGGCCTCGTGCGATGGTTTGAACCGGCCCTCATGCTCTCGGGGATTGGTTTTGTAGCGGCGCTGGGATTTATCTACTGGCCCCAGCATCGACTTTGGAATGCTCGACTACTCCCGTTTTGGTATCTAACGATCTATTTCCTTGCTGCTGTGGGAGTGCTGTTTCTCTCCGAGTCGTTTAGGTCCACTGAGGTCTTGAGTGACAAGACATGGCGTCAGAGGACTCCCAAAAGGTGGATTTCTCTGGCAACCCCCGTCCTCGCGTTAGTCGCAGCCACGGCTTTTGTATCGGTTTACCTTGGAGTCTCGCCAGGTGGCAGCTATGAAGAGGACGGCGACTTTCGGTGGGGTCCGTTTACGGTTGCCTCAGCAGACCGAAATTTTGTCGGTGGGTGGGCGGCATGGAACTTCAGCGGTTATGAGTCTCGTCCCGCCTTTCCTACGTTGAACAGTCTCATCGAAACAATGGTGTCTGTTGGTCAAGAATACGGATGCGGACGAGCGCTATGGGAATACGACAGGGACGAGTTGGGTTCCTATGGAACCCCGATGGCTCCAATGTTGCTTCCCTATTGGACTGACGGATGTATCGGTTCGATGGAGGGATTGTATTTCGAGTCCTCGTCCACCGTTCCGTTCCATTTTTTGATGCAGTCGGAGCTTTCGGCTAACCCGTCTCGACCGATGCGAGGACTGGCGTACCGAGGCCTGGACCTTGATAACGGAACTCGACATCTCCAGATGTCAGGTGTGCGTTATTACATGGCATTCAGCGAACGGGCCGTTGGGGACGCTCGACGTTTCCCAGACCGGCTAGAGCTAGTTGCCCGGTCGGATCCCTGGAGCATTTATCGGGTTCTCGATGCCGATCTAGTTGAAGGCCTCGCTTATGAGCCCAATGTCTCGAAGGACCGATTGACGGGTGGGCGGTCGTGGACCGACCCATCAACCGAGTGGTTTAACGATCCGACACGATGGGAGGTGTTGGTTACCAGCGATGGGCCATCTCATTGGAACCGCATAGACGTACTAAAAAATATGTCGACTTCTAGATCAACCTTCGCTTCCTCCCTGGAGCAACCATTGGCTGCAGTTTCGGTAACAGAGATCGTCGACGAAGGCCAGAGAATCAGTTTCACCGTTGATCAGGTAGGGATACCCGTCGTAGTAAAGACCTCTTACTTCCCTAATTGGTCATCCAAAGGCGCGCTCGGGCCATACCACGCGACCCCGAATTGGATGATTTTGGTCCCGACCGAACACGAAGTTGTGTTGGAGTACGGGGCCACCTGGGTCGAGTACCTCGGGTGGATCATCACTGTGATCGGAGCCGGAAGTCTCCTAGCTGTGACACGAGGAAAGCGTCGAAAGGCTCCCAGATGACATCGCACGTCATTTCGGTGATTCTGCCCGCTTACCGAGCTTCGTCAGTCGTTGCAGCTGGCGTGGCTCGCGTCCGTAACGCAATGCCAGGAGTGGAATTGGAAATCATTGTCGTTGACGACGGATCTGGAGATAACACTCATTTGGTTGCACGTCGCGCCGGCGCAGACAAAGTAATCAAACTGGCGAAAAATCGTGGCAAAGGAGCGGCGGTTCGAGCTGGAATGATGAGTGCATCCGGTTCCTATTTCGTCTTTACCGACGTTGACCTCTCGTATGACCCCTCTCAAATATCAGTTCTGGTTGAGGCACTCGACGCTGGTGCTGACGTAGCGTTAGGCAGTCGCCGCCACCCATCCAGTAGTGAAATCACATCCGCTCCAGCCCTTCGCGAACAAGGTAGTCGGATCTTTAATCAGTTCACCCGGCTCGTTGTCGGGAGCTCCCACCTCGACACACAATGCGGTTTGAAAGGATTCACCGCGGAAGCAGCAAAACAAATATTTAGCCGAACCAAGGTTGACGGGTTCGCTTTCGATGTGGAGGTACTTCATCTCGCTGAGAAACTCGAACTCAAGATGACAGAGGTGCCGGTCGTTTTGGATCACGTTGAGCAGACAACCATTCGTTTCGTCCCACAAGCGACAAGAATGCTGTGGGACGTACTGAAGATTCGAATGTGGTCTGCCTTGCGTAGATATCCAGATCTAACCTCGAAGCGTGGTTAGCCTCCCAGGTGAAATGAAACCCGTAGCCATGATCCCGCCGATTGCTGAAGATCGATTAGAGGCAGTCTTTAAGGCGTACGACGTTCGAGGATTGTGCCCCCAAGAATTCGATGAACCGATGGCCCGAGCAATAGGTGCGGCTTTCGCTAGGTACACCAAAGCGGCTTCCATAGTGATCGGCCGTGACATGCGGCCATCGGGTGAAGGACTTTCCCTCGCCTTTGCCGAGGGGGTGACATCTCAAGGGGTCGATATCATCGACATCGGTCTCGCATCGACCGATCTTCTCTATTTCGCCTCCGGGCATCTAGAAATGCCGGCGGTTATGTTGACGGCGTCACACAACCCGGCTCCTTACAACGGCATCAAGTTTTGTAATTCTGGGGCGAGAGCGATTGGCGTAGATACGGGGCTAAACCAAATACGCCAGTTCGCTGCCAAACAAGCAAATTCAACTAACTCACGTGGCCAAACGAGAGAGGTCGATCTACTCGAACGCTTTGTCCAACACGTTCATTCCTTCATAGACGTGGACGTGCTGCAACCTTTGAAAGTTGTCGCCGATACTGCAAACGGTATGGGGGGACACGTTCTGCCAGCAACCTTCGATGGTTTGCCCTTTCAGCTAGAAATTCTTTTCGAAGAACTGGACGGTACCTTCCCTAACCACCCCGCAGACCCGATCCAGCCGGAGAACTTGCTGGATTTGCGACGCAAAGTTATCGAAGTTAAAGCCGATGTCGGGTTGGCGTTTGACGGAGACGCCGACCGCGTTTTCTTGGTTGATGAAAGAGCGAATCCTGTTAGTGGCTCCCTTACTACCGCGCTTGTCGCATCAGCCATCCTGGAACGTGAAGGTCCCGGACCTATTCTGCACAACCTGATTTGTTCTCGAGCAACGGTTGAAGCAATTCGGAGAGCCGGCGGTCATCCGATCAGGACCCGAGTGGGTCACAGCTACATCAAAGCGCTCATGGCTGAGACGGGAGCTGCATTTGGCGGTGAGCACAGTGGCCATTATTACTTTGCTCGAAATTTTGGGGCCGATTCGGGTCTGATAGCAGCCCTCATTGTGTTGGAGCGTTTATCGACTCTCGATGGCTCGTTGTCTTCGTTATTGGCCCCGATAGACCGTTACGCCAACTCCGGTGAACTCAACACGGAAGTTGCTGATCCTTCTGCTGTCATCGAAAAAGTTTCTAGTTACTTTGCAGACCAGCCACAAGATCGGCTTGATGGTCTGACTGTTGATTGTGGCGAATGGTGGTTCAACCTCAGGCCATCCAACACGGAAGCTCTTTTGCGCCTCAACGTTGAAGGCCCTGATGATCAGCAGGTGGCTGAACGCGTGACGGAAATCTTGGCGCTATTTCGCTGATCGCTGCCCTAACCTGAAGGGTGTTGGTCCTACTGTGCTGACAGCAATGTATTGACAAGGGCCCAAGGAGAACGTCATGGCTCTCGACCCCGGACTACTCGAGATCCTCGCGTGTCCCGACGACAAAGGGCCGCTTCGTTATCTCCCCGACGAGGACATCCTTTACAACCCGCGACTTGGCCGTACCTATCCCATACAAGAGGGTATTCCTGTTCTCCTCATTTCCGAATCGACAGATCTTGATGAGAGCGAACGAAGGCGACTTGACGAGATAACAACTGATGGGTCCCAGAGTTCGAGTCCTGAGGCTTAAAGTGACCGATCGGGTTGATTCGCTTGGTATGCAGGAGGCCACGTTTGGTTTGCCGGACCAGATCGAACAATCGATGGCCGAGTCACGTGAAATCGGTGGGCTGCCTGGAATTGAAGATATCGACCACGTACTTGTCCTTGGTATGGGCGGTTCGGGCATAGCAGGTGACATTGTCGAAGCGATAGCCGCACCGCGCATGGCAATCCCCGTCATTGTTTCCAAGGGATACGAGTGCCCCAGTTTCGTTGGTCCCCGGACGCTAGCCATGGCCGTTTCCTTTAGCGGTGAAACCGAAGAAACTCTCCATGCGGCGTCAATAGCGCATGATTTAGGTGCCCGCATTGTCGCGGTGACCTGCGGCGGGCTGCTTGGCGAACTAGTGGCGCAATGGAACTCTTCGCTCCACCTAGTCGACGCGACTATTCCGATGCCACGCTGCGCTGTGGGAGCCGTGTCGGTTCCGCTACTCATGATTTTGCAGTCAATCGGTCTACTTTCGGGCGTTGAATTGGAGATACACGACTGTGTAGAGACGCTTCGTAAAAGGTGTGATTCAATAAAAAATGGTCCGAACGCCCCGCAAGACATTGCGCGAGGAATCGGTGACGATATTCCACTGATTTACGGCGGTGGGCGAGTGGGTGCGGTAGCTGCAGCGCGTCTTAAGAACCAGGTCAACGAAAACGCGAAGATGCCGGCGTTCTTCAACGCGATGCCCGAAGTGTGTCACAACGAAATAGCAAGCTGGGGCGCTGCAGGTGACGTCACACAGCATCGCATCGCGCCACTCCATCTTCGTCACGACTTCGAACATGCTCGACTAGCGCAACGTTTTGAGTTCAACGAAACCATTGCAACCAGCGGCCAAGGAGAGGTAATGACGATTCAAGCTCAAGGCCAAAGCCCAGTAGCTCAACTCTTCGACTTGATTTTGTTTGGTGATCAGATGTCTTTAGAGCTAGCAGCACTGCGTGGGCAGGATCCCGGGCCGATCGATGTCCTTACCGAGTTGAAGCATCTTTTAGCTGAGTGACCGTCTCGGTTCAGAGGGGTTGAGGGCGGTAGGCTCAAGCCTGCCGCATCCCGCCCCTTTACGGGCACCAAACCGCACAGGAGTGCTGCATGGCCCCCAGCCGTTCTCTCAACGGAGACTACAAGATTGCCGACTTGAGCCTTGCTGAGTTGGGCCGCAAACAAATTGAACTGGCTGAGGAAGAGATGCCAGGCCTAATGGCTTTGCGAGCCCAGGGCTATGACTCACAGCCCCTTGAAGGCGCGCGAATCATGGGTTCGCTCCACATGACAGTGCAGACGGCGGTCCTCATTGAGACACTTGTAGACCTGGGTGCAAAGGTGCGATGGGTGTCGTGCAACATCTTTTCAACTCAAGACGATGCAGCAGCCGCAATCGTGGTTGGGCGTACCGGTACCGTCGACGACCCGCAGGGTGTTTCGGTCCATGCCTGGAAAGGCGAAACGCTGGAAGAGTACTGGTGGTGCACCGAGCAGGCTCTCAGATGGCCAGGAGAGACCGGCCCCAACTTGATACTCGACGACGGGGGCGACGCCACCTTGCTTGTGCACCTGGGAGCGCGCTTCGAGTCAGAAGAAGCCGTACCCGAACTCGAAACAGCAACTTCGCATGATGAGGAAGAAATCCTCAAGCTTCTCGCTGACGTCTCCCAATCTCGACCGACTTTCTGGACCGACATGATCGCGAACATCAAGGGCGTATCAGAGGAAACAACGACTGGCGTTCACCGCTTGTATGAGATGGTCCAACGTGACGAATTGCGGTTCCCCGCATACAACGTCAACGACTCAGTAACTAAGTCGAAATTCGACAATCTGTATGGGTGCAGACACTCTCTGATTGATGGCATTAACCGCGCAACAGACGTCATGCTCGGTGGCAAACTGGCGTTCGTCGCCGGGTACGGAGATGTTGGAAAAGGATGTGCGCAGTCGCTGCGCGGACAAGGCTGTCGAGTCGTCGTCGCAGAGGTTGACCCAATCAACGCTCTCCAAGCAGCCATGGAAGGGTTCGAGGTGGACCGCCTAGATAACGTTGTCGGCCAAGTCGATATCTTCGTAACTACCACTGGAAATCGCGACATCATTTCTGCCGAACATATGGGTGCAATGAAGCACAACGCCATTGTGTGCAACATCGGTCACTTCGACAATGAGATTGACATGGCGGGCTTGGAAAAAATGTCCGATGTTCAGCGTCGCAACATCAAACCCCAGGTAGACGAATACGTCTTCCCCAACGGAAACAGCGTCATCGTCTTAGCAGAAGGACGACTAGTCAACCTCGGCTGCGCAACAGGACATCCCAGTTTCGTGATGTCGATGAGTTTCACGAATCAAGTATTGGCGCAGATGGAACTTCACGAGAAAGCTGACTCCCTCAAGAACGAAGTTCATGTCCTACCGAAACGTCTCGACGAAGAGGTCGCTCGACTCCATCTCGACAAACTCGGAGTGAAGCTCACAACGCTTACACCCGAACAAGCCAAATACATTGGTGTTCCAGTAGAGGGGCCATTTAAACCCGAGCATTACCGCTACTGAACACTCCCGAGGGTTCACCTGTCCGCTAATAGCGGTCATTTACCAACCTTTAAGGAGAGCGAGGCACCGGTAGCCTTATAGCGATGGCCGTGTTCCAAAAACTCTTACGCGCGGGTGAAGGAAAAAAGATTCGAGCCCTTGAGTCGTTAGTGCCCGAGATCAACGCGGTTGAGTCGGAATATGAAGCGCTTTCTGATGACGAACTTCGATCGAAGACCGGTGACTTCAAGCTTCAGATGGAACGGGGCGCGGAACTCAACGAGCTGTTAATCGATGCCTTCGCAGTAACGCGTGAAGCAGCCCGCCGGGTGCTAGGCCAACGGCATTACGACGTTCAGTTGGTGGGTGGCGCAGCCCTTCACTTCGGTTGGGTCGCGGAAATGCGGACCGGTGAAGGAAAGACCCTTGTCTCGACTCTGCCGGTCTACCTCAACGCGCTGTCAGGCCAAGGGGTTCACATCGTCACTGTGAACGACTACCTAGCGACCCGTGATGCCGACTGGATGGGTCGCGTGCACCGTTTTCTGGGATTAGAAATCGGGCTGGTCGTATCAGGTCAGAATGATTCGGAGTTCAAGCGGATCCAATATTCCGCCGATGTTACCTATGGCACCAATAACGAATTCGGTTTCGATTACCTGCGAGACAACATGGCTCCCTCTCGGAGCCAACAGGTGCAACGCGGACACAACTACTGCATCGTCGACGAAGTGGACTCGATTCTCATCGACGAAGCCCGCACCCCCTTAATCATCAGTGGACGGCTTAGTGACGCAGCGAAGCTGTATGGCCAATTTGCGCAGATAGCGCGCACCATGAATCGAGACATCGACTACGAGGTGGAAGAGGACAAACGAAACGTAGCGGTTCTTGAGCCAGGAATCGAGAAAGTCGAACGCGCTCTGGATGTGGACAACCTCTACGACCAAGTGTCATCCAACTTTGTGCATCAGATGAGCGCGGCATTAAAAGCCAAGGAGCTATATCGGCGCGACCGCGATTACGTAGTCCAAAACGGCGAAGTGAAAATTGTCGACGAGTTCACCGGTCGGATACTTGAAGGTCGCCGATGGAGCGAGGGACTTCACCAGGCCGTAGAAGCCAAAGAGGGCGTGAACATTAAAGCCGAGAATCAAACCCTCGCAACAATCACGCTCCAGAATTATTTCCGGCTATACGACAAATTGGCCGGAATGACGGGTACCGCCGCAACAGAAGCAGCAGAATTCGGTAACACCTACGGCTTAGACGTAGTGCCCATCCCGACTCACCGTCCGGTTCAACGCGCGGATCACGCGGACCTCATTTATAAGACCGAGACCGCAAAGGTCGACGCCGTTGTAGATGACATCGAGCAGAGAAGGGTAACTGGTCAACCAATATTGGTCGGCACCGTGAGCGTCGAAAACAGTGAAAAGATCTCGCGAGCGCTGGATCAACGCGGTATCACACACAACGTTCTCAATGCCAAAGAGCACCAACGAGAAGCCGAAATTATCACCCAGGCAGGCCAATTGGGGGCGGTAACAGTTGCAACCAACATGGCGGGACGAGGCGTCGACATTGTTCTCGGAGGCAACCCCGAAAACCTAGCTCGACACGACTTGTACCGCGACGGTGTAGACCCCGACGACCCCCTACAAGCGGAGCAACTGGCTACCCGCATCGCTCACCACGAATCAAACTGCACCGCTGAAGGCGCAAAAGTTCGCGAGGCAGGAGGACTTTACGTACTTGGAACTGAACGCCACGAATCACGGCGAATCGACAACCAACTGAGGGGACGATCTGGTCGGCAAGGCGATCCGGGAGAAAGCCGCTTCTATTTATCTCTCGAAGACGACTTAATGCGCCTGTTCGCTACTGGCGCGATGAACTGGGTGATGGATAGAGCCCTTCCCGATGACACCCCAATCGAAGCGAACATGGTCACGAAAGCAATCGAACGTGCCCAAAACACCGTCGAACAAAAGAACGCGGAAGTTCGAAAGAACGTTTTGAAGTACGACGAGGTCATGAACGAACAACGCAAGGTGATCTACGCCCGCCGCGCCCAAATTCTCGGTGGAGAAGACCTTCGCGAAGAGTCCCTGGAATACCTGGAGGCAGCAGTCGGGCACACCATCGACCAATTCTGCGCTCAGGAATCGGCTTCAGAGTGGGACCTCGAAGCGTTGCATGCGGAAACGTCCGGTTACTGGCCCACCGAACTCAAGTTTGAAGACTTGGCGAGGATCAAAGACGTCGCAACTCTCGAGCAAGTAATGGTGGATGACGCGACGCAATACTTTGAACTCCGAGAAGCTGAGTTGGGTGCATCAACGATGCGAGAAGTTGAACGTCAAGTTCTACTTCGAATCGTTGACCAACGCTGGCGAGAACATCTATATGAAATGGATTATTTGCGCGAAGGCATCCACCTGAGGGGCATAGGTCAAAAAGACCCCGTAGCCGAATGGCAACGCGAAGGATTTGACATGTTTTCTTCGATGTTGGAGTCGGTCTACAGAGATTTCGTCAAGTACGCGATGCACGCCGAGGTGGTAACGGCAGAAGAACAAAGCGGCCGCCTTGACCGAGTGAGCTACTCCTCCTCACAGAGTCCCGCGCAACTAGCGCAAGCGGGAGCACCACCTAAACCATCACCCGCTGTTCCCACTGCTAAGCAAACTCAAGTAGTGAAAACTGACCAACAAAAGATCGGACGTAACGATCCCTGTCATTGTGGATCCGGTAAGAAATTTAAACATTGTCACGGCCGATGAGCATCGAGATCTTCCATGCGCGATAACTCGGAGACTTTGGAAGAACTTGGACGGCGCGTAGCCGAAGCCCGCACCTACCTCAGGATCGATCAAGCCAGAGAAGAAATGACTCAATTGGAGTCGCGCGCAGCAAGCCCCGACCTTTGGAACGACCAAGATGAAGCACGCAAAATCACTAGCCGTCTCGCCAACGTGCGTGACGACATCGAACGATGGGAAAAAGTGAACAGCGAAGTGGATGACGCCACCACTCTTGATTCGCTAGCCCGGGAAGAAAAAGATGAATCGTTGACTGAAGAAATCGACATAGCGATTTCCTCCATCTCGAAGGAACTCGACGACATCGAACTGCTGGCCTTGTTCAATGGCGAACACGACGAAAATGATGCCGTATGCGAAGTCCACTCTGGGGCAGGCGGAACTGACGCTTGTGACTGGGCAGAAATGGTGCTCCGCATGTACCTCAGATGGGCCGAACGCAAGGGCTTCGGAGTAGAAATTCAAGAAGCAACCGACGGTGGGGAGGCAGGAATTAGTTCAGCCACATTTATCGTTAAAGGACGGTTTGCCTTCGGTTTCTTGCGCGCGGAGCGGGGAGTTCATCGACTTGTCAGGATTTCGCCCTTTGATGCCCAAGCTCGCCGCCACACTGCCTTTTGTTCCCTCTCCGTGGTGCCATTTTTCGATCAGGTTTCAGACGAAGTACTCATCGATGAGAAAGACCTCCGAATTGACACATACCGATCTTCGGGAGCCGGCGGACAACATGTCAATGTCACCGATTCAGCAGTACGCATTACCCACCTTCCTACCGGCACAGTGGTCGCCTGCCAAAACGAACGAAGCCAGCACCAGAATAAGGATCGGGCAATGCAGATGCTTGCTGCCAAGCTCGCGGATCTGCAGCGCCGAGAGCGCGAAGCCGAACTCAACGTGCTCGCTGGTGAGCAACGCGAAGTTGCGTGGGGCAGCCAAATTCGTTCGTATGTACTTCACCCATATCAGCAAGTTAAAGATCTCAGATCTAATCTCGAACTCGGCAATGTCGACGCGGTGCTAGACGGCGAGCTCGACCCTCTGATGGAGGCCTTCCTCCAATGGCAACGAAGTCAACGTGATCGAGATTCTTGAACGCCTCTGCCCGATGAAGCGCTGACGCTACCGAGCGCCGATCCTGCCGTACGCTGGGGATGTCCCACCTCCGCCAAGTAACTGGCTTCAACGACACTGGTTCTGATGATCCGCCTTGACAATGTCACCAAGATTTACAAAGGCGAGACCCGAGCTGTGGACGGAGTCAGCCTTGACATTAAAAAAGGTGAATTCGTGTTCCTAGTAGGCGAATCAGGATCCGGAAAATCGACGATGCTGCGGTTGTTCACCGCTGAAGAATCCGCCACCGCTGGCCAAGTGCACGTTGCAGGTAAAGATCTGACGCGGATCAGTTCTGGGCGCGTGCCTTACCTCCGCCGTAACATCGGCTCGGTTTTCCAAGACTTCAAGTTACTTCCCCAAAAAACTGTCTATGAGAACGTCGCATTCGCCCTTGAAGTGATCGGACGTCCAAAAAACATTGTCACAACGCAAGTCCCCGCAATCCTTGACCTCGTGGGGTTGTCCCATAAGCAGAAAAGTTTTCCCGATGAACTTTCAGGAGGGGAACAGCAACGGGTGTCGATAGCCCGAGCGTTCGTGAATCGACCTTTGATTCTTCTCGCTGATGAGCCCACAGGGAACCTCGATCCCAACACTGCGCAAGAAATTATGCGCCTCCTCGATCGAATTAACAGGACGGGAACAACTGTCGTGATGGCAACTCACGATCAAACCATTGTCGATCAAATGCGGCGCAGGGTTATCGCCCTTCGCGCAGGTCAGGTGGTTCGCGACGAACAACAGGGAGTGTACGAATAGCCGTGGTTAGGTTCTTACGCCGAACTGGCTACTTCGTCCGCGAAACCTGGATCAACATACGTCGTAATCTGACCTTGACCGTCGCAGCGATCTTGACCGTCGCTGTAGGAGTCATGCTCGTCGGGCTTGGCCTGATGGCCAGGTATGCCAGCACGAACGCGCTCGGCCGTTGGCAAGGAGGGGTACAGTTTGAGATTTTTCTCGAACCCAATATCTCCGGTGGTCAAATTGACGCGTTGGGCGAAGAACTCAGAAATCACCCCGACATCGAGCGAATTCAATACATCACCCAAGAGCAGGCGTTCGAGCTACTCGAAGAGATGCTGGTCGATGAACCAGAACTGTTAGCCGAGGTTTCGCTCGAAAGCTTGCCACCTTCATATCGGGTCGTTCCAAGGTTTGCCGAGGGCGAACTCATCGAGTCCTTAGCTGCTCAATTTCGACAACGCCCAGGTGTCTACTCGGTAGAAACTGGAAGGCAACAAGTTGATGCGATTCGAGAGTGGTTCAACTCATTTCGATGGATTGTCTTACTCATGTCGATAGTGCTCGCGGCAGCAAGCGCACTGCTGATCTTCAACATGATTCGAGTAGCAATGTTTGCTCGCCGCCGCGAGATCGAAGTGATGAAACTTGTTGGCGCGACCAACAGTTTTATTCGCCTCCCGTTCATTATGGAAGGCATGTTGCACGGTTTAGCAGGCGGTATTGTCGGTGCCGTTGCCGCCGGCGTACTCCGAAACCATGTTGAAGAACTCTTTGGTCGCTCAGAGATCTTGGCGTTCTTTCGTTCGTTTACCGTCACTTCAAGCCAATTCAACACAGCGACCCTTGCGACGGTGATCATGGGAGTGGTCGTGGGCGCCTTAGGCTCTGCCTTTGCAGCAGGCCGCTTCCTAGATGTCTGAACCTCAACCCGTCATCGACGAGGTTTTTTGTTACGGCACTCTCCTTCCGGGCGAAGAACGCTGGCCGTTTCTCGCACCCTTTGTTCTCGGACACGAACCCGACCAAGTCAATGGGCGTATTTATGACACAGGTCTGGGCTACCCCGCAGCGTTGTTCGACCGCGTCGGCATTATCCACGGCGTCCGTTTTCGATTGGAGTCACAACGCCTTTCTGAGGCCTTATCACTACTCGACGAGGTCGAAGGTGGAGTCGCGGGCTTGTATCACCGAGTCTCGCTAGTGACCGCGATGGGGGTTCGTGTCCATGCCTACCAATACGGCGGTGACCTTGAAGGGCTCGTCGATGTACCCGACGGGAATTGGCGTGCTCGTTAATGAAGCGGGTTGCGGTAGTTGTCACTATCGGCAACCCTCTGGTGATTAGCTCAAAGGAAACCGATGCCTGAATTCGAAACGCTCCGCTACGAAATTGAAGACCAGGTCCTCGTGGTGACCATGAACCGACCGGAACGGTTGAACGCGTTCAATAGCCAAATGCAACGTGAATTTCTGGAAGCACTTGACTATGCCGACGCGGATGACGAAGTCCGCGCGGTAATCGTCACGGGAGAAGGCCGCGGTTTCTGTGCAGGGGCAGACCTTGCAAAAGGTGCGGAGACATTCGATTACGAGAACCAAACCGAAGAGGCCAAAGCTGATCGGGCATCTAATGAAGGCCGCCACGAAGGTTCAAACGCCTGGCTCAGGGATGGTGGCGGGCTGCTGTCGTTGCGTATATACGAATTCAACAAGCCCATAATCGCCGCGATAAATGGGCCCGCGGTCGGAGTTGGGATCACCATGACTCTCCCGATGGACATCCGGATTGCTTCGACTCAAGCACGTATCGGGTTCGTATTCAGTCGACGTGGAATCGTCCCCGAAGCTTGCTCTTCGTACTTCTTGCCAAGGGTAGTTGGCGTAAGCAAGGCCCTCGAGTGGGCGTACAGCGGCAAGGTCTTTGATGCTGAGGAAGCATTTGAGGGAGGTCTTGTTCGAAGCCTCCACGAACCGGCAGATCTGCTCCCAACGGCTCGCGCGATTGCATCTGAAATAGCTGAGAACACCTCAGCGATCTCTGTGACGATGATTCGTCACATGATGTGGCGAATGCTTGGCGCTGACCATCCGATGGAAGCTCACAAGGTTGATAGTCGAGGAATTTTTCATCTGGGACGAGGAGCAGATGCTCACGAAGGTGTCGTGTCCTTCTTGGAGAAACGACCCCCTGACTTCACCATGAAAACCAGCGAAGACCTACCCGAATTCTTCCCTTGGTGGGAGGAACGACACTTCGAGTGATGGGATCGCCCCTCGGGGGTCATCTACTGTGGCTCAATGACTGAACATGTGCTCGAGCTTTCTTCGCGGTTCATTGACACCGGTCGAGCTGATAGTCCGCCCAATCGGGTCACCCATGAGTTAAGCGAATTAGCGGACGGGGTGGCGCTCGTGGAGGCGTTCAGTCACGTAGTGGTAGTGAAAACCGACGACGGACTTGTTGCCTTCGACTCAAGTGGGCCCGGTAGCGGTCGCCGGGTACTAGAGAGTTTGCGGAGATGGAGCGACGACCCATTTCATACCTTGGTGTACAGCCATGGGCACATAGACCATGTCGGTGGAAGCCGCGCTTTTGCACAAGACGCAAAAAGTTCGGGACGTCCTCTTCCTCGCGTCATCGCGCACGAGAATTTGAACCCGAGATTGCAGCGTTATCGCGCCACCAATGGGTACAACAAAGTAATCAACGCGCGACAATTCGGCGGTTCGCCCGTCTCAACCCTTGGCGGACCGGGCAGTCAACAACCGTTTGTTCCCGAGGGAACTTTGGAGCCAGTGATCGAATACAGCGATGCGATGACAGCAGAGGTTGGCGGGATCGAATTTCAGCTTCACCATGCGATGGGTGAAACCGATGACCACACATGGACGTGGATACCGCATCATCAAATGATTTCTGCCGGTGATCAGTTCATATGGAACTTCCCCAATTGCGGGAATCCCCAGAAAGTGCAGCGATACCCACTGGAATGGGCAGCTTCGCTACGCGAGATGGCGTCTACAGATGTTGAACTTTTCGTTCCGGCCCATGGTCTCCCTATCTCCGGTCATGATCGAATCGTCTCGTGTCTGAACAACGTGGCATCAACTCTCGAACAACTAGTTGATGATGTTGTTTCCGCGATGAACTCTGGATCGACCCTCAACGACATCGTCGGAACGGTGCGAGTGGACCCTGAGGCACTTGAGTTGCCGTACCTGCGTCCCCTCTACGACGAACCTGAATTTGTCATTAGAAATATTTGGCGCCTGTACGGCGGATGGTGGGATGGCAAACCCTCGCGATTAAAACCAGCATCCGATGTGGCGATAGCAGTTGAATTGGCTGAACTCGCGGGCGGTGTCTCGATTCTGGCCGAGCGAGCGCGCGCGTTAGCAGAAGCCGGGGAGCTGCGCGTTGCGTGCCATTTGATTGACATGGCAGCGGACGCGGCACCCGAGTCCGCGGCGGTCCACGAAATTCGTGCCTGGGTATATCTCACCCGTCGTGCTGCTGAGTCCTCACTGATGTCGAAGGGAATTTTCGAATCAGCCGCCAATGAGTCGCGAGAAGCAGCTGGCCAAGAGTTCGAACGTCGTCGGCCGAAGCTTTCCCTAGAGGAGTGACTGGTCTAGTCGTCGTCGCTGCCGACGCGCTCTCACGAGAGGACGTTGAGGTCTTGCTCGGAATGGCAGGGGAGTGGAAGCTACTTCGCCCAGGTCGATGGGTGGCGAGCTATGAAGTCGACGGCGAGGACGTAGCCAGAAAGCTGGTGGTCGAGTTGAGAAACGCGGGTCACCCAGCTGTCGCTGGTCCGCCAGACGAAGCGAGAGCTATTGCATGGAACAAGCTGAATCGGCCAACTCCGATTGGCGGACGGGCCGAAGTGTGTTTTCCATGGATTGGATCAAACGCTGAGATAGTGATCGAAATTGACCCTGGAGTGGGATTTGGAACTGGAGGCCATCCGTCTACCCGACTTCTTCTCGAAGAGCTTGCATCCGCCATTAAGGGCAACGAATCGGTTCTCGATGTTGGGTGCGGATCGGGAGTCCTGGCGATCGCCTCGGTCTGCTTTGGAGCTGAGTGTGCCATGGGAATCGACATCAATGCAGCGGGACTCGTCGCCGCGAAAACCAATGCGTGTCGGAACCAAATCGCGGATCAAACCGAATTCTCATCGATGTCTCTCACTGAAATTTCTGGAACCTATGACGTGGTAGTTGCCAACATTCACGATGACGTTCTTCGCGAGATGGCAGAGGATCTAGTTGCTCGCCTTGCTCCAAATGGTTGGCTTGGTCTTAGCGGAGTGTCACCGGCCCAACTATCTCGACTGCGAGGGGCGTTTCCGCAGATCACTTTTGGGGAACCGCGAAAGATGGGCGATTGGAATGCGCTGATAGGCAGGCGACAAATCGAATAGCCTGAAAATGTTCGACTTTGTGAATCCTTGACTGTTGGAGAGTGCCATGCACGTAGGTATGAGCGTCATATTTCAGAATCCCGGTGAGGAGATACCGGATCAGCAGGTGTACCAACAGGATTTGGCGCTTGCGATGCAGGCCGAACCGCTCGGGTTTGACTCGGTGTGGAGTGTCGAACATCACTTCACGAACTACACCATGTGTCCCGACGTTCTGCAATTTTTGACCTACATGGCCGGAGCCACCAAATCGATTCAGTTGGGTTCCATGGTGTGCGTTCTCCCATGGCACGACCCTTTGAGAGTCATTGAGCAAATTTCTATGCTTGACAATCTTTCCGGCGGGAGGCTGATCCTCGGACTTGGTAGAGGCACGGGCAAGGTCGAGTTCGATGGGTTCCAAACTGACATGGGAACGGCGAGGCTGCGTTTCAAAGAGTCGACCGAAATGGTGCTTAACGCTTTGGAAAACGGTTACGCGGAATATCATGGCGAACTCCTCGATCAGCCCCGTGTTGATATCCGCCCACGCCCGCTCAAGTCGATGCGAGGGCGAGCTTTCGCTGCTGCAGTTTCGCCGGATTCCGCTCGAATTATGGCCGAAATGGGTGTCGGCATTTTGATTGTTCCACAAAAGCCTTGGAAAGCAGTGCGTCAAGAGTTGCAGGATTACCGAGACGTGTACCGAGACGCGAACGGTGAGGAGCCCCCTCCGCCGATGGTCGCAGGATGGACCTTTGTGGATGAAAACGCTGATCGGGCAGAAGAGAAGGCTCGCGAATTCATCGGCGGGTATTGGGACTCAATCATCGAGCACTACCAATTCGACAAACCACATCTAAAAGACATTCCGGGCTACGAACACCACGGCCTCATCTATGACCGTCTGACCGCCCCCGGGGGTCTGGAGATGATGACCGACTTTTTCATTGATCTTCAGCTATGGGGAACGCCTGAACAGGTATACGACAAGATCGTGAAACTTCAAGACGAGACCTTTATGGATAGCTACATGGGAGTCTTCAGTTACGCAGGTATGGATCATGCGGAAGCTGACCGGAATATGAACCTATTTGCGCGTGAAGTAATGCCCGAACTGCAGGCTTTAGCTCCAGTTCATGAGCGCCTAGGGATGCCTGCTTAACACGTCACGCTTTTCCTGCCTACGGTCTGCGACAGTCAACGCCAACCCCAACGTCGCGCACGAAGCGGCTAGCAGTAACGCGGGTCGAAACGAGCCAGAGGAATCGGCTATGACCCCGCCTAGTTGTGGGCCTATAGCGAGCCCGGCCCCAAAAACTATTGTTACGACTGCGTATGCCGCGCCGAATGCTTCGGCGTCTAAGTGATGGCTCACTTTTGCGGTGATGGACGTCACTGCCCCAGTGAACGCAACCCCGAAGAGCATTGTGGCGACAGTAGCTCCGAACTTGTGTCCCGTAGCGATCATCACGCAACTTGTAGCCATCACAGCCAGCGATAACAGCTGCGTAGAGTTCCTTCCAACTTGATCAATCAGCCAGCCCATAGAAAAACCACCGATGAGCATTCCAACCCCGATTAAGGAGTAGATGAGTGATGCTGAATGAGCCTCGTAGCCGGCGTCTTCTTCGAGTAGTGCGACCGTGAACGTCATTGCGAGGGAACCGCCTATGGCAAAAAATCCGTAGGTTGCGCAGAGGTTTAGCCAGCCGGGAACCTGTTGGAGAGTCTT
>ERZ651768.1199-NODE-1199-length-19154-cov-6.771243_pt1 | contig 19154 bp, 17 predicted proteins | sample MGYA00514754_ERZ651768 | MGnify/ENA metagenome assembly ERZ651768
GCTCCTGCTGATACGTGCACGCAGCCGTGTCAGTTGGGTTGGGAGGCTGCCGACATTCAGGTGTCGGCCCGTTCCGAGACGCTCGCGGGGGATCCGTACCTCCATAACCTGCTGGTGCAGATTCGTCCGTCGATTCTCGACATCTCGATCCTCCAGGTTGCGCAGACCAACGGTGACGGTTCCGAGGCCCATGTCCAGCAGCTCGCTGCCGGATGGATGGCCGAAAACGCCGACATCGTTGCCGGCTGGCTCGAAGCCGCCTCTGCCGGTTGAATTCGGTAACAACCTGTTGACCAACACGTGAGACGGGGGCGGGGCCGCAAGGCCCCGCCCCCTCTCCATGTGGTAGACCAAAAGTCCGCGACCCCTCCGGGTCCCGAGGGAGTACGACTTTGACTGCAATCATCAACAGACAGTCGGCGAGACGAGTCTCAAGGGTCGACAGGTTCCTCACGTTCATCCGGGTCTTCCTGGTCGGGCTGATCGTCATCGGGGTCCTTGCGTTCCTGGCACAGCAGTTCGCCCCGGACAACCCGTTCACCAGATGGCGCAACCCCGATGCCATGGGCCTCACCGCTGACCAGTTCAAGGGCCTGCTCATGTCGGGCCTTTCTCAGGGTGCGATGTACGGGCTCATCGCCCTCGGCTACTCGATGGTCTACGGCGTACTGGGCTTCATCAACTTCGCCCATGGCGAGGTGTTCATGGCCGGTGCCATGACCGGTTTCATCGCCTCGGAGAAGTTCAACGACAGCGGTCTCTGGGAGAGCAACTTCCTACTCTGCCTCGTCCTTATCGTGATCATGGCGATCAGCATCTCGACCCTCATGGCCGTTCTGATGGAGCGGGTCGCCTACCGGCCACTCCGCAATTCGCCCCGGCTCATTCCGCTCATCACCTCGATCGGCGTCTCGTTCTTCATCCAGAATGCCGTGATGGGCCTCTTCGGTCCGGCGTCCAAGCCCTATCCCCGGCTCCCGGAATGGCTCGCCAAGCAGCGTTCGATCCTGACCTTCGAGATCGCTGGCACCAAGCTCCTGGTGCTGGTCGTGGCCGCGGTCTCGATGCTGGGACTCTGGTACCTCGTGGAGAGTACGAAAACCGGCAAGGCGATGCGGGCCGTCGCCGAGGACAAGGAAATCGCCGCCCTCATGGGGATCAACGTCAACCGCACCATCGTCACGACATTCGCTGTCGGCGGTGCGATGGCCGGCGTGGCCGGCATCCTTTGGGGCCTGCTCTTCCGGAGCGTCACCCACATGACGGGCTTCCTGCCCGGCATCAAGGCCTTCACCGCGGCAGTGATCGGCGGCATCGGCAACCTCGGCGGTGCGATGGCAGGCGGCGTCGCCCTCGGTTCGGCCGAGTCGGTCGCCCCGCTGGTGATCCTCGAGCCCCTCGGTGTCCCCGGCGTCTCGCAACTCAAGGACGTGGTGGCCTTCACCGTCCTCGTCCTCGTGCTCCTGTTCAAGCCGAGCGGCCTGTTCGGCGAGCGGCTCTCGGCGGAGGAGCGGGCATGAGTACAACGATGAGCGCTCCCTCCTCGACATCCTCAGCGGCTCCGGCGCTGCTCGACCAGGACTGGCGACGGATCGGCAAGTGGGGCGGACTGTGCGCCATGGCCATCGCCCTGGTCTCGCTCATCGGCATGCCGGTGGGCCTCGACCGGCGCACGATCATCGAGGGCAGGCTCAGCCTCGGCTACATGGCGCTGGTCTGGATCCCGCTGTTGTTCGGCTACGTGGTCTCGAAGCGTGTCGTCCTCGAAGGTGTCGAGACGCCGGATCCGGGTGCCCGCGACGTGTTCGCCGGCCTCTGCGCCGGCGTGCTGTCCGGCCTCGGCCCGATGCTGCTGATCCTCGGCATCGACAACTTCAACCTGCGCAAGCCGCTGGTGAACTGGGGTCCGCCGCTTCTCGAACAGTTGACCTTCGGACGTGGGATCGGCTTCGGGGTCGCCGCCTGGTTCGGTATCTGTGCGGTTCTGGGACTTCTGGGCTCGTTGATGCACGTGCTGCCGAAGGACGTGCGCCGGGTGGTCTCCTTCGTCACCTATGGCCTGTTGTTCATCTCGATCCTCGAGGCCGTCATCTCCGACCTCTCGGAGGGCTTTGGACTCGAGTCCCTGACGGATGCCATGTATGCGAAGCGTGGCGGCCTGACCGTGAAGTCCTCGATCATCCTGGTGGTCGTGATCGGCGTCTTCTCGATTCTGACCAAGGGCCGCCTCAAGGGCGCCACCAGCCGCTACAAGGAACTGCAGGGGGAAGAACGGAAGCGGGCCTCGATGGTGCTGTTCTCCGGAGTGGCCGGGCTCTGCATCGTCCTGCCGTTGTTCCTCGGGAAGATCGTGAACGAGTTGCTGGCGAACGTCGGCCTGTTCCTGCTCCTGGCCCTCGGCCTCAACATCGTGGTCGGTCTGGCCGGCGTCCTCGATCTGGGCTACGTGGCTTTCTTCGCCGTCGGTGGCTACACGACGGCCGTGCTCACCTCGGCGGAATCTCCGTTCTTCACCCCGGAACTCCACTTTGGGTTCGCGTTGATCATCGTGATCCTGATGGCCGGACTGACCGGACTCGTCATCGGCGCACCCGTCATCCGGATGCGCGGCGACTACCTCGCCATCGTCACCCTCGGCTTCGGTGAGATCATCCGACTCCTGTTCATGTCGGACTGGCTCAAGCCCTACTTCGGCGGCGCCCAGGGCATCACGAACGTTCCACCCGTGGACCTCGGCTTCGCCGTCGTGACGGGAATCGACCCTAGGTCGGTGTTCTACCTGGTTCTGGTCTTCTGCACCCTCGCCATCTACGTGTCATGGCGGCTCCAGGCGTCGAGGCTCGGACGTGCCTGGATGGCCATCCGCGAAGACGAACAGGTGGCCGAGGCGATGGGCATCAACACGGTCAACGCAAAGCTCATGGCCTTTGTGGTCGGCGCCATGATGGCGGCAGTGAGCGGAGCAGTCCTTGCGGCCAAGGTCGGTTCGGTGTTCCCGAACAGCTTCATGATCCTCGTGTCGATCATCATCCTCGTGGTGGTGATCGTCGGTGGCATGGGCAACATCGCCGGCGTACTGGTCGGCTCGTTCGTGCTGATCGGCGTGCTGGGCGGCCCGAGACAGCCCGGCCTGCTCCAGGAGTTCCAGTCGTACAAGTTGCTGATCTACGGCGCCCTTCTGGTGTTCATGATGCTCCAGCGCCCGGAGGGCCTGGTGCCGAGTGCCCGTCGCAGCCAAGAACTCCACCAGGAGGAGTTCCTCCAGGACGCCTGGCTCAAGGGCGAGGACCACGACCGGGAAGAGACGGAGGCTGTCAAGCAGCCAGGAGCCGTGAGTGGCGTCGAGGGAGAGGGGGACCCGGCATGAGCCACCTCCTCGAAATCCAAGACCTGAAGGTCACATTCGGTGGCCTGGATGCGCTGTCCGGCTTGAACTTCCATGTCGACGAGGGCGAGATCGTCAGCGTGATCGGCCCCAACGGCGCCGGCAAGACGACATTCTTCAACGCTATTTCCGGCCTCGTCGAGGCCACCGAGGGCGACATCCTGTTCGAGGGCGAGTCGGTCCTCGGGCTCGAGCCACACCAGGTCACCGGCCTCGGCATCGCCCGCACGTTCCAGAACGTCCGCCTGTTCCCCAACATGACCATCCTCGAGAACGTGATGGTGAGCCAGCACTGCCGGACCCGCCAGCTGGTGTTCGGAGCGCTCATGCAGACCAAGGCGTTCAAGCAGGAGGAGCGTGAGATCCGGGAGCGGGCCGAGGCGGCCCTCGGCTTCTTCGGGTCCCGGCTGGTGGGATATCGCCTGGAACAGGCGGCCTTCATGCTGTCGTACGCCAACCGAAGGCGGCTGGAGATCGCCCGGGCGATGGCCACGCAGCCCCAGTTGATCCTCCTCGACGAGCCGGTCGCCGGCATGAACCCGATGGAGACCGCCGAGTTGACCGGACTCATCGGTCGCCTGCGTTCCGAATGGGGATTCACGATCGTGATGATCGAGCACGACATGCGCGTCGTGCGGGACGTCTCCGACCGGGTGGTCGTCCTGGACCACGGCGTGCCGATCGCCCAGGGCTCCTATGACGAGGTGTCCACCAACCCGGAGGTCATCGAGGCCTACCTGGGCCGACCCGTGGAGAGCCGGGCATGAGCACCGAAGCGACTTCCAGCCCGACTGCGCTCCTCGAGCTCCGCGATGTCAACACCCACTACGGCGCCGTCCACATCCTCAAGGACGTCAACCTGGCCATCTACCCGGGGGAACTCGTCTGCCTCCTGGGAGGCAACGCCAGTGGCAAGACGACCACGCTCAAGGCCCTGCTCGGAATGGTCACCCCCACGTCGGGTGAGGTCGTCCTCGACGGTGAGGTGGTTAACCATCGGCCCACCAGCTACCGGGTGGCCAACGGCGTGACGATGGTGCCCGAGAATCGGCGCCTCTTCAAGCGGCTCTCCGTCAAGGAGAACCTGATGCTGGGTGCCTACCTGCGCAAGGACAAAGACGAAATCGAATCGGACCTTGAGTACGTCTACGACCTGTTCCCGCGGGTCAAGGAGCGGATCAACCAGAAGTCCGGCACCCTGTCGGGTGGCGAGCAGCAGATGGTCGCCATCGGGCGGGCTCTCATGTCCCGGCCGAAGGTCCTGCTCATGGACGAGCCCTCGATGGGCCTGGCGCCAGCACTTGTGCAACAGAACTTTGAGTTGATCCAACAGATCAACGACGAGGGGATGTCCATCTTCATGGTCGAGCAGAACGCCAACATGGCCCTGTCGATCGCCGACCGCGGTTGGGTGCTCCAGACCGGAATCGTGGTCCTGAACGACACCGCCGAGGCGCTCCTGGCCAACCCGGAGATGCGAGCCGCCTACCTCGGCGAGGCGTGATCTCCGGCTCCTGGCCGGGCTGGTTGCCTGCCTGAGCGGCCGATAGGCCTCAGATGATGTTGCGCTCCAGGAACGGGTCGCCGCGCACGATGCGGTCATGGCCCAGGTCGGACAGGTCGAGGGTGCGGTACTCGCCGTAGGTGACCAGCTCGCTGATCCCGCGGCCCACGCCGGGACTCTGCTGGAGCCCATGTCCGCTGAAGCCGTTGGCGAAGTAGAAGTTGGGTACGGCCGCTGCAGGTCCGACGACGGCGTTCTGGTCGAGCGTGTTGTAGGCGTAGTGGCCCGCCCAGGTGTGGGTGACGGCGATCCGCTCGAACTGCGGGACGCGGTGGACGAGCAGCGGCCAGATGCGATCCTCCCAGTCCTCTTGTCGGACCCGGAAGTCGCCGGGGTCGACCTCGAGGTCCGGGTCGGGGGTCATGCCGGCGAGGAAGTAGGGCGGGTAGGTGCGGAAGTGCAGGCCCGTGGTGTCGATGGTGAGCGGGAGCAGGTCGCCCTCGAGTTGCTCGCGGCAGTCGAAGACGAACACCGAGCGGATCCTTGGTTCCACGGGCAGCGGCAGGCCAGCCATTTCGGCGATCCAGCGGCTCCGTGGTCCGGCGCAGTTCACGATCCGCCTGCAGCCGATGGCGACGCCCGAGGCGAGCTCGACGTGGGAGACCAGGTTGTCGTCGAGGCGCAGTCCCACGACCCGGTCGGCCAGGTACTCGACGCCGTTTCGTCGGGCCCGGCGTCTGAAGCCCTGGAGCAGGGAGTGGGCGTCGATGTTCCCCTCGTGTCGGAGGCCGAGGCTGGCGCCGGTCAGGTCGTCGACGTGGAGGTATGGAAACCGGGCGAGGAGTTCGTTGGGCGTGAGCAGCGCAACCTCGGCACCGCAGGAGCGTTGCACCTCGTGGTTCTGGCGCAGCGTCGGCATGCCGCTTTCGGTGGCGAGGAACAGGTATCCGGTGTCCCGGAAGCCGAGGTCGGGCGATTCGCCGTCGACCTGGACGTGTTCGTGGAAGTCGGCGATGAACTCGGTGGCGAACTGTGAGAGGGCGATGTTGACCGGGTTGGAGAACTGGTGTCGGACGCTGGCCTCGGAGAGTGTGGTGGATGAATGCTCGTAGGTGGGGTCGGGCTCGACGACGAGAACGGAGCCGTCATAGTCGGGATTCTCGGACAGCCAGTAGGCGATCGAGCTTCCGAGGGCGGCGCCACCGACGACGACCGTGTCGTAGTGGCTCGCGGTCGGACCGGTCACTCGAGGTAGCCCTGGTCGTGGTCCCGTTCGGCATCGGCGGGGTCCCGTTCGGCGGGGTCCCCGAAGCCGCCGCCGCCCGGAAGTTCGAGGACGAGGCGCCGTCCGGTCGGTACGCGCTGCTTTCCCTTGGCGTTGAAGGCGGTGCCGTCATCGAGGTGGACGCCGCCGGTCGCCCCGTCCCCGCCTCCCTGTCGGCCGCGTGCAGGGTTGACGACCCGGTCGAACATGCAGCTGAAGTCGAAGTGGTAGCCCTCGGTGGGTCCGAGTTCGATGACCTGGCCGAGGCCCCCGCGGTGGCGTCCGGCGCCGCCGGAGCCGGGTCGTAGTTCCTTGCGCCAGATGACGATGGGGCCGACCTGCTCGGTCGCTTCGACCGACATGGTCCGGACGCCGCTCGGGAAGGCGGTGGCGCTCAGCCCGTCGAGCGTGGGGCGGGCGCCGGTCCCTCCGCTGTTGAACATGAGGATCTCGACCGGGGGGAGGCCGCTGCCCGCCTCGGTCGCACGGGCGCTCACGTGGAAGTTCCAGAGTGCGCCGGACCCCTCGGCGGGGACGATGCCGGGGAGAGCCTGGGCGATGGCGCCGAGGCAGAGGTCGGTGACGAAGTGGCCGATGACGTGCCGGACCGAGACGGGGTCGGGATGTTGGGCGTTGAGGATGCAACCGTCGGGGGCGCTCACGGTGAACGGTTCGAGCGAGGCGTGGTTGTTGGGCATGCCCGGGGCGAGAGCGACGAGCATGGCGTAGGTCAGGTACGCCCGGGCGTAGACGAGGGGCACGTTGATGCCGAACGGGCAGGTGGGGGAGGTGCCGGTGAAGTCGGCGTGGACGCCCTGGTCGGTGACGTCGAGCGTGACCACGAGCGTGACGGTGTCGTTGTAGCCGTCGACCTGCATGGTGTTCGTGTAGGTGCCGGGTGGCAGTTGCCGGATTGCGTCGAGGGTGGCGGTCCTGGTGCGCTCGAAGACGAAGGAGGTGATCTCCTCGAGGTCGTCGAGGCCGAACTCGTCGAACATGGCCTGGAGCCGGTCGATTCCGGTCTCGTTGCAGGCGGCCAGGGAGTAGAGGTCGCCGACGACCTGGTCCGATTCGCGGACGTTGTGGTGCACGATGTTCACGAGGTCCCGGTTGACCTCGCCGCGTTCAATGAGCTTCATGACCGGTACGAGGAGGCCCTCTTCGTACACGTCGCTTGCATCGGGCCCGAAGCCGCTGCCGCCGACGTCGAGTACGTGGGCGGTACAGGCGAAGAATCCGATGGGGCGCCCGGATCGGAAGGCGGGCGTGACGACGGTGAAGTCGTGGAGGTGCCCGGTGCCCTTCCAGGGATGGTTGGTGATGTAGGCGTCGCCTTCGAAGATCCGGTCCCGGCCGATGTCGGCGATGAAGTTGCCGACGGCGGCGGCCATGGTGTTGACGTGGCCGGGCGTGCCGGTGACCGCCTGGGCGATCATGTGGCCTTCGAGGTCGAAGACGCCTGCCGACAGGTCGCCGGCCTCGCGCACGCTGGTGCTGAAGGCGATGCGGACGAGGGTGAGGGCCTGCTCCTCCACGATGGAGATCAGGCGGTTCCACAACACCTGGTTGCGCAGGTCGGTCATGGCGAGGCCTCTTCGCAGGAGGTGATTCGCAGGCAGCCGTCAGCCTGGAGCACGGCCTGCCTGCCGGCGGACAGCCACGTTGTGGTCTGCGGTTCGACGATTGCGGCCGGTCCGACCACGCAGTCGCCGACCCGGAGGTCGTCCCGCTCGACGACAGCCGCTTCGACGAAGGCGCCGGTCGTCGTGTCGTGGATGGGTCGCGTTCGGGTGGTGTCCACCTCTCGTTGGGCGGCGACCTGCTCGATGCGTTCGACCTCGGGTCGGGGCGTGGCGACCTTCACGGCCCAACTGACGGCCTCGATCGCCAGCCCTTCGATGGGTCGGCCGAAGAATTCGCCGTAGGCCGCCTCGAAGCGCTTCGAGAGGTTCTCGGGGCCGAGGTCATCGAAGAGGCCCTCGTCGAGCGCCACGGGGATCTCCCAGCCCTGGCCGGCGTAGCGCATGTAGGCCCAGCGCTCGACCTCGAGCGGCTCGTCGTACTGGCTGGACTGCTCCCCGAGTGCCTGGAGGACGAACGAGCCCGCCTCGTCCTCGAGGTCGCCGAGGAGGCGTTTCGCCTCCTCGTGGTCGAAGTCGTCCATCGGGGAGTAGTGGCTGCGGACCGCCTCGTAGGCGAACGGGGCTCTCAGGAAGCCGATGGCCGAGCCGACGCCGGCGCCGGGCGGGACGAGGATGGCTTCGATGTCGAGCTTGTCGCAGAGCCGGCTGGCATGGAGGGGGGCGCCGCCGCCGAAGGCGATCATGGTGAAGCGGGACACGTCCTTGCCGCTCTCGACGGCGTGGACCCGGGCGGCGTTGGCCATGTTCTCGTCGACGACCTCGGTGACGCCGAGGGCGGCCTCCGTGGCGTCGAGGCCGAGGTGCGTTCCGACGCCAGCGGCAAGGGCCGTGTCAGCGGCCTCAGGTGACAGGTCGATGCCCGATGCGCCGAAGGTGTCGGGGGAGAGGCGACCGAGGACCAGGTTGGCGTCAGTGACCGTCGGGTTCGTGCCGCCCAACTGGTAAGAGGCGGGACCGGGCTCCGAGCCGGCGCTGAGCGGGCCGACTCGGATCTGGTCGAGGGCGTCGACGAAGGCGATCGAGCCGCCGCCGGCTCCGATCTCGATCATCTCGATCACGGGGATGGCGATGGGCATGCCGCTGCCCTTCGTGAAGCGGTGTGTGCGGGCTACCTCGAAGGTCTTGGCGGTGCGGGGCGCCCGGCCCTCGATCAGGCAGATCTTGGCCGTGGTACCGCCCATGTCGTAGGAGAGGACGGCGTCCAGTCCATGGCGGTCGGCCAGGTCGGCGGCGAAGATGGCGCCCCCGGCGGGGCCGGACTCGACGAGGCGCACCGGGAAGCGTGCAGCACTCTCGACGCCCATCAGGCCGCCCCCGGAGTGGATCAGGTAGACGGGACATGATGCGCCGGCGGCATGCATCTGCTCCTCGAGGCGGTGCAGGTAGCCGGCCATGAGCGGCTGGAGGTAGGCGTTGGCGCAGACGGTGTTGAAGCGCTCGAACTCGCGCATCTGTGGCGCCACCTCGGACGAGATCGAGATGGATGCATCGGGCAGGTGCCGGGTGAGCACCTCGCGGAGGCGACGCTCGTGGTCGCCGTTGCGGTAGGCGTGCATGAAGCCCACGGCGACCGACTCATAGGGGCCTTCGTCGGTGTCTTCGGCCAGGTGGCAGGCGAGGGCTTCGGCCTCGGCCTCGTCAAACGGGAGGAGTACCGTGCCGTCGGCGCCGATCCGCTCTGCGAGGACATGGCGGTGACGTCGCTGGATGAGGGGAGTGGGTAGGACCAGGTTCAGGTCGTACTGCTCGAAGCGGCTCTCGGTGCGCATCTCGACGACGTCGCGGAAGCCGGAGGTGGTGACGAAGGCCGTCCGTGCGCCCGTGCGGTTGATGAGGGCGTTGGTGGCGAGCGTCGTGCCGTGGATGAAGGTGGTGAGGTCGGCGAGGTCGGCACCGGCCTCCTCTACCACCTGTCGGACACCCTCGAGGACGCCGCGTTCGGGGGCGTCGTAGGTGGTGAGCACCTTGGTCGAGGACATCCCGTGGGAGTCCTCGAGGACGATGTCGGTGAACGTGCCGCCGATGTCGGCGCCGATGCGCATGGTCGGACGGTTCGGCTTGTCTGACTAGTCCAACGAGTCCAGGGACGGAAAGTCGCTGGGCGGCATGATGTCGACCGTGGCGGATCGCTGCTGGGCGAGCATGCCGCCGTCGACCGTCAGCGTGACGCCGGTGATGTAGCAGGCATCGTCCGAGGCGAGGAAGACGGCGGGGCCGGCCATGTCGTCGGGGTCGCCGGGACGGCCGAGGGGGATGTTCTCACCACGGAGCCGTCGGGCCTCCTCGTCCATGCCCTCGCAGTCGATCGAGCCGGGGACGAGGGCGCAGACCCGGATGCCGTAGGGGCCGAGGTCAAGGGCCATGGCCCGCGTGAGGGCCTCGATGCCCCCCTTGGAGGCGTCGTAGGCGGCGAACGCCCGGTGGGCACGCGTGGCGCCGCCGGAGGACATGTGGAGGATCACACCGTGTCCGTTCTCGGCCATGATGCGGGCCGCCCGGTGCGAGGTGAGGAAGTGGCCGGTGAGGTTCACATCGATGATCCGTCGCCACCAGGCCTCGTCGGCCTCGAGGAAGTGGAGCATCGGTGAGACGAGGCCGGCGTTGTTGACGAGTACGTCGACGGTGCCGTGGGTGGCGAGGACAGCGTCGAACATGGCATTGACCTGAGTGCTGTCGGCGACGTCGGCGACGACCGCCGTCGCCGTTCCGCCCGAGGCGTTGATGGCAGCTGCCGCCTCGTCGGCGGTTGCGGCATCGATGTCGTTGATGATGACCGTGGCGCCGGCTCCGGCGAATCGATCGGCGATCGCACGGCCGATGCCCCGGCCCGCTCCGGTCACGATGACGACACGGCCCTCGAGAGATGTGCTCATGGATTGCCCCTGGTTGGTTGCGGTCGGTTCCGGCATCCGAGTGCCGTGGGTCGCGCAGGCTATCCGCCGACAAGGTGGGGGTCGGCATCTGCGGGCACGGTCTGGCAGGTGGGTGCCGGGTGTGGCAGCGTTTCGCCATGGGAGACTCAGGGATCCGAACGTTCACCGGCCGCTGCGATTGTGGGGGCGTGCGGTACCGAATCGACGGTCCGGTCCGCAACATCATCGAGTGTCACTGCGAACCCTGCCGGAGGATCTCCGGCCACCACCTGGCGGCGACTGCGGTCGCCAACGGACACCTCCACCTCGAGTCCCAAGAGACCCTGGCGTGGTACCAGCGGACGCCGACGGTCCGCTACGGCTTCTGCTCAGCGTGCAGTTCGACCCTCTTCTGGCGGGCCGATGACAAGGCCGACCGGACGTCGGTCTTCGCCGGCACGCTCGACGGCCCCACCGGCTTGGTGGCCACCGAGGCGATCTGCGCATCCGAAGCCGGCGACTACTACCACATCGACCCCGACCTCGACGTGCAGGCCGGTGATCGAGCGCTGGAAATCCCGTATTGATCGCTGCTCTGGTGCGTGTTTGACGCGCGGGCGTGCGATGCTGGCCCAATGCGGACAGACAGCCACGAGGAGCGCATCGGCGTTTTCCTCGACTACGAGAACCTCGCCATCGGCGCCCGCGAGAGCTTGGGTCTGAAGCGCTTCGACTTCGGACCGATCGCCCGTGCCATGGCCGAGCGGGGCCGGGTGGTCTACCGCCGGGCCTACGCCGACTGGTCGGGCTTCGACGAGGACCGGCGGCACCTCGCCCGCCACCAGGTCGAGCTCATCGAGATCCCACAGCGCATGGGTACCAGTCGCAAGAACGCTGCCGACATCAAAATGGTGGTCGACGCACTGGAGTTGGCCTTCGAACGATCCTTCGTCACGACCATCGTGATCTGCACCGGCGACAGCGACTTCACGCCGCTGGTGCAGAAGTTGCGGGAGTTGGACCGACGGGTGATCGGCGTCGGGGTACGGGACTCCACCTCGAAGCTGCTGCCGCCGGCCTGCGATGAGTTCCTCTTCTACGACAGCCTCGAGGGCGTCGAGGCGGTTCGGGAGGCACCCGAGAGGGCGGGTGGTGACACAGGCGACGACGACAACGGAACGGCGCCGGTAGCCAGCCTCGACGAGCTCGTGATCTCGACGCTGGCCGGCATGCAGGGATCGGGTGAGGAAGTGCGGGCCTCGACTCTCAAGCGGGCCATCCATCGCATCGATCCCACGTTCACCGAGTCCGACCACGGATTCCGGGGCTTCACCGAACTGCTGCGCCACCTCGCCGAACGACAGGTGGTCGAGTTGTCGGGCACGAAGCGCGACCCCGACGTCGACCTGGTGACCGGTGGCGGGCCGTCGAAGGCGGCCTTCGACCTGCTGGTCGCCGTCGTGGGCGATGCCGGGAAGAAGGGCGCCGCCATGTCGGGGCTCAAGACCGAGTTGCGTCGCCGCAACCCCGATTTCAGCGAGCGGGCCATCGGCTACGGCGGTTTCCTGCAGTTCTGCAAGGCCGCTGCGACCAGGGATCTCGTGGCGATGACCTGGGACGACAAGCGAGGCGACTACCTGCTGTCTCCCTCCGCCTGAGCGAGCCGGATCCTGGCGCCGATGAGCGGTCGGAGTGAACTGGGGCGCAAGCCGGACCGTTCCGTCGTTGACACCGCCGAGCGCGATGCCGTGCTCGACGAGGCGCTGATCGCCCACGTCGGACTCATCGCCGGGGCCGGAGGAGAGGGCGACGGCGCCCATCCGGTCGTCATTCCGATGCTCTGTGCACGACTCGGCGACCGCCTGCTGCTGCACGGCTCGCCGGCCAGTCGGCTGTTGCGTACGGCGAAGGCCGGGGTCGAGGTGTGCGTGACCGTCACCCTGCTGGACGGCCTGGTTCTGGCCCGGTCCGCCTTCCACCATTCGATGAACTACCGCTCGGTCGTGGTGTTCGGCACCGCCACCGAGGTCACCGACCACGACGAGAAGGTGGCGGCGCTGAACCGGCTCACCGACCACATCGTGCCGGGCCGCATGGAGGCGATCCGGCCGCACACCGACACGGAGGTGCGGGGCACGACGGTGTTGTCCCTGCCGCTCGACGAGTGGTCGATGAAGGTGCGGTCCGGACCGCCGATCGACGACGACGAGGACATGGATGCGCCGGCCTGGGCCGGTGTGCTGCCACTCGGGGTGGCGGTCGCCGAGCCGCTGCCCGATCCGCTGATGCCGGAGCGCCAGGTGCCACCGCACGTCGCCGACTGGAGCCGGGGGAGACAGGGTTGACCCCGGCTGCGCCGGTCGGACGGGCCGACCGCATCGTCGCCATCGACGTGCTGCGGGGATTCGCCCTGTTGGGGATCCTCGTCGCCAACATCACCCTGTTCGACCTCGATGGCTTCGACGCGGTCGAGCAGTCCTTTGAGGACCTCGTGATCGGTTCGGCGGGAGCGCCGTTCATGGTCGTGCTGCTCATTTTCGTCTTGAACAAGATGATGGCGGTGTTCTCGATGCTGTTCGGGGCGGGGGTGCTGCTGGTGACCGAACGCATCGAGGCCCGGGGGGACTCGGCCTTCGGCGTGCACTACGTCCGCAACGTGCTCCTTGCGGGCATCGGTCTGGCGCACAGCGCCCTCTGGTTCGGCGACGTCCTGTTGATCTACGGCCTGAGTGCCCTGTTCCTGTACCCGCTGCGACGCCTAGCGGCCCGCACACTTCTGGTCGCCGGCACCGCCGTGTGGCTGTTCGCTGCTTGTGTGGGCGACCCGGTGGCTGAATACGTGGTGCGGGCGCCGGCGATGATGCTGGTCGGCATGGGCCTCTACCGCTTGGGCGTCATCAACGCCGGAAGGGACGCCGCCTGGTACCGGATGGCGACGCGTCGGTCGTTTGCCATGGGGCTGCCGCTGTGCTCGGTGGCTTGGGTGTTCCTGGAGGATCAGGAGGACCTGGCCCTGCTCGTCAACAACCTGGGCGTGCCGTTCATGGCACTGGGGTACGTGTGTCTGGTGATGTGGGTCTGCGAAGAGGGGCGTCTTCCGCGGGTGCAGGCCCGTCTGGCGGCGGCCGGGCAGATGGCGCTCACCAACTACCTGATGCAGACGGTCCTCGGGATGCTGTCCATCGGCGCGCTCAACCACCTGCGGGGCGAGCGGGTCACGGCGTTCTGGATGATGCTCGCCACGTTCACCATCTGGACGGTGCAGTTGGCGTGGTCGGCGCCGTGGTTGCGGGTGTTCCGGTTCGGTCCGGCCGAGTGGGCGTGGCGCAGTGCCACCTACCGGAGAGTGCAGCGCTTCCGGGCCTGACCTCGGCCTTCAGTTGCGGTTGTTCTCCAGTTGATTCTTCCAGTTGGAGACTGTGGAGCCTCCCCCACTTATCGGGTGAAGCCTCCGGTCAGAGTCCCATCAGACCCCAGTCGCCACACGGCGCTGGCAGAACTGCGAACACGCCACAAGACGAATGATCGACGAGAGGCCTGATATTTCAGGCCTCTCTGTCGTTTCGGGCCTCCTCAGCGGGCGCCCCGTTGCACACGATTGCACAAAGGCGCGTTCGCTCCCATGTTGTCCAATACGTCCACCTCGGTACCTTCGACTCGATGTGCACACAGAACGGGTCGGGACAGGACAGATTCGGCTTCCTAGCCCAGGCCCCCCCACTTAGTTCGAATCCAAGGAACAGATCCAACCTCCTAGTAGCCTCGCCGGCTGGGCGTGCAATCCATTGGCCTTGCAGCTCGACTCCACTACTACAGAATCGCTCCAACACAGAGGCCTCAAACAGGGCGGGTCTCATTTGTGAGACCAGACGATGAAACACACCTCCGACATCACCGGACTGTTTGACGCCGATCGGTTTCGCAGGATGGCCAGCGACCACCAGTCGTCTTACCTCTCCGCAGAGCCGTTCCCGCACGTGGTCATCGACAATTTCCTCCCCGAGGAGGTGGCTCGGACTCTTGGCGATGTCTGTCCACTTCCCACCGACACCTCACTTCCCTGGGTCATGAGCGACAAGCCCGAGGCGAGGAAGCAGTACATCCAGCACGAGCCGACCCTCCATCTCGCCATCCGAGGCATGTTCCGGGAGTTCAACTCCTTCAACGGCGTACTCTTCTTCGAGTGGTTGACTGGCATCGAGTCGTTGATACCTGATCCCTTCCTCACTGGTGGCGGAACCCACATCTCCGGTCAGGGCGATTTCCTCAAGATCCACGCTGACTTCAACTGGCACCACAAGCTTCTTGCCTACCGGCGAATCAACGCCATCCTCTTCCTCACCGAGAATTGGCAGGAGGAGTGGGGTGGCAGATCGGAGCTCTGGAACTCCGCGGGTACGGAATGCGTCCAAGCCATCGTTCCGCGATTCAACCGACTCCTAGTCTTCGAGGCATCGGAGTCCTCGTTCCACGGCCACCCCGCCCCATTGGAAACGCCTCCGGACGTGTACCGGAAGAGCCTGAACCTCTACTACTACCACCGCCACACGCGGCCTGACGATCCTGAGACCCTCGAGCCACACTGGACCAAATACAGTACGACCGCCTCGCCCCACGCCAGCTCGCTCCTACCCAACTACCAGCAGGGAAACTAGCGAAGCCGAAGGCCGCCGGACTGGTCTTCGAGTAGAGCCACCTGGTCGGCCTAGGTATGGCACAACCTGTGGCACGGAATGCACAAGATTGGACATTTGGCCCCTATTGTCCCGTTCTCGGAAATGGCTCTACCAATAGGGAACCCCCATGGAACCGTTAGACCTCCTGTCCACAGCCCAGTTGACGGCCCAACTGATCATCGACCAGGTCGAAGACCACGACCTATCGTCACCTTGCCCTTGTGAGGGTTGGGACGTAGCCATCCTGCTCGACAAGATGGTTACCTCAGGACTTCTGTTCGCTTCGCTGTGTCGCGGTGAAACACCCGACGCCGAAATCAACGTGTTGTTCCCCAGCAGGATCGCCGGTGCCGACCCCTCAGCGTCGTTCAGAGATTCGGCGGCTGCTTGTTCTTCGGCGTTCGAGGAATCACAACTTGAGGGAGAAATGATGGGCCCGCTAGGAGTCATGGTCCCCCGCAAAGCCGGATTGATGGTGCGCACCATGGACGTCACCATCAACACCTGGGATCTCGCGCAGGCGATTGAAGTTGAGTCCGGTGTAGGGACATCCCACGCTGAGCGAGTCCTGGAGTTCGCCCGGGGGTTCCTCCCCAAGGTGAGAGAACGAACCGACCACGTTAGGTTCGCCGAGACAGCCGAAATAGTCTCATCCGAGGACCCACTCGAGCTCCTGATCCTGCTCTCGGGTCGGAAACTTGAGTGGCGCTGACGCCGAAGGCCCACCAACCCCCGGGTCGATTCCCCCCAGTTCCATGAGACAGGTGTTCGATCGGCGAGCGCTGATGTCCAGGTCAGTCGTGCCAATCGAGGGCGGTGCGCATCGTGGTTTCGAAATCTTCGAAGCTCATAGAGGTCTTAGTGGCGTCGATCAGTTCGGCGTCCGCACCAACCAGCGTTCGAAATGGCGTTGAGGGGTCAGTAGCAGCAAGCGCGATGGCGTCAGCAACGGCCTGGGGGTCGGCTGGGGGGCCGTCTCCGTCAAGGCTCGTCAACGACTCCCGAAATGCGAGGGCTCGGTCCTCGTGGGGTGAACCGGTCCAAACTGAGGGAAAAACGATGTTGTCGTGAAAGTTCGTGAGGAAGCGTCCGGGTTCGATGAGATGGACTCGGAGCCCAAGGTGGGATACCTCAAAGTGGAGGGATTCGGTCAAAGCTTCAAGCGCGTGTTTTGATGCCGCGTAGGCGCCGCTGTAGGGCGGGGCCACCCGCCCGGCAATGCTGCTGACATTTACAATCACTCCGCTTCCGCGCTCGCTCCATGCTGGGAGCACCGCGCGCATGGTGCGCAGGGGACCCATGACGTTGGTTTCAAGTTGACGTTGCATGAGCACATCGTCGACTTGTTCTATCGCTCCCTGCACCTCGAACCCGGCGTTGTTGACCAGCACATCGATCTCGTTCGGGTCAGCCAGGCACGCCTCGACCGATGCCAGGTCGGTGACGTCGAGCTGCCGGATCTCAACGGCGAGGCCCTCCTCTCCAGCGAGTCGCCGAAGGTCATCACCCTTGGAGACGGTCCGCATCGTGGCGATCACACGATGGCCCTTACGTGCCAGGGAGAGCGCGGCCAATCTGCCGAAACCACTGTTGCTGCCGGTGATGAGGATGTTCGTCATCGGGGAACCCTACGACTCCTGCCGCGCAACCATTCGAGCAGCGTGTCGGCCACCACCTGTGGCTGCTCGGGAAGCAGGGCGTGGCCGGCGTCGGCGACCACCACCAACGATGCCCGGTCACCCAACAGGTCGACGATGCTCCGGGCGTTGGCCGGCAGAGCGACGACGTCATCGGCGGGCTGCAGCACGAGTACGTCGGCCGATCCGGCCGTCCACCAGACCTCGATGTCGTCGTCGGCCACGGCACGGCCCTGGTGGTGGGCCACCACAGGGTGCCATCCGCCGGCCCACACCGAGGCGTCGTTGCACGGAGCGAAGAACGCGGCGCCCACCGCTGCGAGGTGCTCCTCAGGTGACGCGTCGACGTCGAACACCCTTCGAAGTGCCGCCCTGTGCTCGGGTGCTGCCGGAACCCTCCCGCCGCACGCCAGGAGCACGACGCTCTCGACCTGGCCCGGGTGCAGTGCCGCAACCAGCCGTGCGACCCGGTTGCCGAAGGCATGGCCGACCAGGGTGGCCGGGCCGACTCCGAGCGCCTCGATAACCACGGCGGTGTCGCCCGCCAGGTCGGCCATCGACACTCCCTCGAGCGACCCGGTGCTGCCGCCAATGCCCCGCGGCTCTGGAGCAATCGCCCGGTAGCCCCCTGCTGAGAGGCTCCGCCCCAGATGTAAGAAGTCGGCGGCGCCACGCCCGAGGGAGGGAACCATCAAGACCGCCGGCCCGTCTCCGACGGATCGGACCTCGATCGGGCCGGCCGGCCCCGCCACGGTGACCGTCGACCAGCCATCCCCGCTACCAGCATCGGGCTGCGAATGCTCACCAGCCTGTGAGGTGGGATCAGCGTGGGTCATGCCGCCGAGCATGTCATCGAGCGGCAGCCTCGGGGCAACCCGGTTTGAACAGGCTGACTCAGGTGGCGTCCTCGCCGGTCGGTACGGCGCCTGACCGGGTCGCCTGGTCCAGCAGGTAGGTCCAGCCGTCGGGCGGCAGGCCGCCGCTGACCCGGACCCGCACCCGCCCGTCGGTCCCCACCACCACGAAGTACGGGAAGCTCCGCAGCCCGTACGCCTCGGCCACCTCCGAGTCGTCGGAGTCGCGCAGCACCAGCTCGGGCCAACCCTCGGCAGCGAACCAGGCCCGGGGCAGGTTCCCACGATCCGGGTAGACGGCCGTCGAGACGGCCACCACCTCGACGTCGGACGGGATGCCGTACCGTTCGATCCATTCGGTCAACTTCGGGACCTCCGCCTGGCAGTGCGGGCACCAGTGGGCGAAGAAGGCGATCACGTAGCCCGTCCCGTCGCCCGGTCGGACCTGCACCAAGCCACCGTCGAAGGTCGTGGCGTCGAAGTCCGGCGCCACGAGGCCTACGGCATCGTCGCCGTTCGTCTCCTCGAACGCCGGCAGGCCCTCGCCGAACACGGCGACCGGGCCGGTCTCCAGGCCATCCGGGTCACCCGGTGAGTCGCCGCCGCCGAGGGTCAGGGCTGCCACCAGGGCCAGTGCCACGGCCCCGACCAGCGCCAGCAGGATCGTGCGTCCGGGGCCGGAACGATCGGTGGCCCCCGGGGTCGGAATGTCGGTCATCGGCGCTGGCTCATGGTCGTGCATCCTCGCGGGTCGACGACGTGGCGTCACGGTCAGCGGCACCCGAGGCAAGCACCAGGGCCGTCACCACTGCGAACCCGCAGAACGCCATGAACGGAATGGACACGAACCCGAACTCGTCCACCCACTGCTGCGTGCAGGGAGCGGCGATGTCGCAGGACGATCCCTGGTCCGGAAACAGCTGCAGTTGGTAGTGGTAGGCGGACAGCGCCATCCCGACAAGCGACATCGGCAGCACCCGCCAACGGGGATCCGGGTCGCCCCGCCAGGCCGCCGCGCCCAGTATGACGACCAGCGGGTACATGGCGATCCGCTGGTACCAGCAGAGCTCGCACGGGGGGAACCCACCCACCTCCGAGAACCAGAGGCTGCCGGCCGTCGACACGGCGGCGACCGAGAACGCCATTCGCAACGCGTCGGCCCGCAGGCCATGTAGGCGCCGGCGGCCCGCGGCGGTCGCCCCGACGACCACGACCACGATGGTGACGGCAAGGGCCACGAGGGCCAGCAGGGCCGTGAAGAGGGACATCTGGTCGACGGACACGGTCGCCGAACCTACAGCCACGGATGCTCCCAGCACCGGGACGTTCGCCCCGGCAG
>ERZ651768.1201-NODE-1201-length-19122-cov-5.139932_pt1 | contig 19122 bp, 20 predicted proteins | sample MGYA00514754_ERZ651768 | MGnify/ENA metagenome assembly ERZ651768
ACTTCCAGATCGTAAAATGCTTTAGGGATGAAGACCTGCGTGCAGATCGGCAGCCGGAGTTTACACAGATTGATTTGGAGATGTCATTTGTGGATGAAGAAGATATTTTCTCAAACTTCGGAGGGCTGACCCGCCACGTTTTCAAAAAAGTTAAGGGGATTGATTTGCCTGATCCTTTCCCAAGAATGAAATGGGAAGATGCATGGAACACCTACGGTTCTGATAAACCGGATTTACGTTTTGAAATGAAAATACAGGATTTAAAATCCTTTACAGATCAATCGGAATTTAATGCATTCAAATCTGCAGAAGTTGTGAAAGGATTGGTTGTTGATGGCGGAGCAAAATATTCCAGAAAAATTATTGACGAACTCACAGATCTTGTTAAAAATTACAAAGCCAAAGGCCTTACTTGGATGAAGGGAGAACAGGGAGCATTATCTGGTGGGATTTCCAAATTCTTCTCAACTGAACTTCAAGGAGAAATGCGCAATTCATTAGAAATTAAAGATAACGATATTTTATTTCTTATCGGTGATGAGAACATGACGGTACTGAAAGCTTTAGGTGCTTTGCGTTTGGAAATTGTCAAACGAGAAAATTTAGTAGACAAAAATGATTTCAAGCCCTTATGGGTTACCAATTTTCCCATGTTTCAAATTGATGAAGAATCAAACAAATTAACTTTTCTCCATCATCCGTTTACGTCTCCCTCAATTCAGGATGTGAATGAAATGGAATCTAATCCTGGATTATTAAAAGCTAGGGCATACGATTTGACAATGAACGGTTACGAAATTGCTGGAGGGTCTATCCGGATTCACCAACCCGAAGTTCAGAAAAAAGTATTTTCACTTTTGGGAATGAGCGATACAGAGGCTAAAGAAAAATTTGGATTTTTTCTGGAAGCCCTAAGATACGGTACTCCACCACACGGAGGGATCGCATTTGGTTTTGACAGACTCGTTATGCTGTTAGCAGGTACAGAAAATATCCGTGATGTGATAGCCTTTCCTAAAACAACATCAGCTTCAGCGCTTATGGAAAATGCTCCAAGTGACGTGAGTGAGGAACAGCTAAAAGAGCTGGGGATTCAGCTTAGGAAAAAATAACGTTGTAATTAACTGGAAATAAAGTGGTTCGGGTTCAACTTTTTGTCATGTATTCGAGAGGAGCCATTCAAGGGCATTAGGAAGCTCTTCTTTCCAAGGTTCAACTTCGTGACCACCCTGGAATAAATTATAGTTTACCTTTCCACCGATCTCTTGTAATAAAGCAACAGCTTTTCTGACGCCTTCAATTTGATTTATTTCCTGAAACAAACCGGAAGGAGGGTGAGAAACATTTACATCAGTTTCTTTATTACCAACGCTCAACCAAAATCGCTGGTTATGAGCAAATAGCTTGCTTGCCATAGTTCTAAACCATTCATGTTTCCACCAAAAAGACCCAGATTGGCTTAAGCAATATGAAAAAACCTTAGGATAATTGAGAGTAATATATGCGCTTAATAATCCACTTAAGCTCAACCCACAAATAACATTATTTTTACTCGTGATTGATGGGACTTTCTTTCTTGCCCATTCCACAACATCATTGGCAATGAATTTTGCATATTGAGGGTTGCAAGTGTAATCTTCATGCCTTGCTGCACCGCTTATATGAGTTACAAATACGAATGTCATAGAAGGAACTTTTTCACTTTTCAACATAGACTCTATAACAGGGAGGGCATTCATATTTCCGGTGGAAGGCTCTACATCAATGTAATGCTCTGCATCAAGAAATAAGCAGAGTGGGTGAGTGTTTTCTTTTGGGCCTCTGATTAGCCAGCATTTGCGTTCATATTTACCACAAGAGCCTTGTGTATTGTGTATTCTTCTGTATTCACTTGTGATGCCTAAGAAATAAACTTACTGGCGGATTGGGGAGTATATGGTAATTTAAATAGATTAATCATACTTACATTAATACAACATTCGGTGTTGTCTTAACATACAGTCATTCATCACAACCAGTAGTCCCGCTTCTTCAGTCAGTTGAGACGCTTCTTTATTGATAACACCATCCTGAAGCCACAGGGCTTTAGCACCTATTTCAATAGTTTCTTCCGCAATGGGTAAAACATGTTCCGGACGGCGAAAGACATCAACGACGTCCACTTCAACAGGAATTTCTAATAGGTTGGGATAACATATCAGTCCGGCAATTACTTTATGTCCCGGGTTTACCGGATAAATAGTGTAGCCATTTTCCTTTAAATACATGGCTACATAATGACTAGGACGCTCCGGTTTGGGACTCATACCTACCACGGCGATTGATTTCATTCCAAATATTTTTTGAATATCTTGAGTGTTGTTCATTTTCTTTTAAACATATTTTTCAATACGTAACCAGCAATATTAGGATTTTCTTTCAATCTTCTGATGGAATATTCATACCACTTATCACCAAAGGGTATGTATACCCTTACTCTATAGCCTTTGTCTTTCAGTTTTTCCAATGTATTACCCATGGGAACGCCATACAAAACCTGGAACTCAAATCTGTCTATCGGAATTTGATTTTCCGTAATCCAACGGTCCAAATGATGGATGAGTTCTGTGTCATGCGTGGCTATTTCCGCAAACCCTTCACTTTCCAATAAAGTCTGGCACAGGGCGATATAATTTTCGTTTATTTGTTCCATGTTTTGAAATGCGATTTTCTTATCTTCCCGGTAAATTCCCTTGCAGATTCTCAGATGTAGTTGAGGGGACATGATTGAATTTAAATCATTCATGCTACGATGGAGATAGGCCTGAAGAACCATCCCTACTTTTTCATAAGAACCCAGTGTTTCTTTATATATTTTAATAGTCCTGCTTGTATAAGGAGAATTTTCCATGTCAAGTGTAAGTCCCAAGTCCCCTGATTTTGCAGATTTGATAATTTTTTCCAGATTGTCCTGTGCTAATTCATCGTTGATATCCAAACCTAAATGGGTCAATTTCAGAGAAATAGTGCAGTCTAATTTTTTTTCTATAATTTGATTGTATAAAGAACAATAATCATCCGTAATCTTACGAGAGAATTCCACGTCCAGAGTATGTTCTCCAAGGATATCCATGGTAACTAAAAATCCCTTATCGATCACGGATTCAGCCGCTTGTAATGCCTCATTAATTGTTTCACCGGCGACATAGGGTAATGCGAAGGGACGAGCCATCCATTTTGGTAAAAAGGGAACGGATGCTGTGAACAGGGAATTCATTAACTTCATAGGGGAGAGAATTTAGAATTCATCTTTTGTGTATTTCAAGAATAATGAAGAGAAATTCACCCAATTGTCTTGACTGAGGAAAACCAAGGACGGTAAATTTGATGCTTAATATTTTAAAATATCTATATGTATCGTGATTTTGGTACCGTTCTTGTTTTTATTCTCTTAGGGATCGTTTTGGTCTATGTACCGCTGCTCATTCAAAAATTGGTGGCGCCTCATAATCCTACTAGGGAGAAATTAACAACCTATGAATGCGGCGAAGAGCCGGAAGGTTCTGCCTGGCTGCAGTTCAATATCAGATTTTATGTTATTGCTCTCATCTTCCTTATTTTTGATGTGGAAGTCATTTTTTTATTTCCCTGGGCGGTGGTGTATCAGGAAATGGGACTATTAGCATTTATCGAAATGGGAATATTCCTCTTCATCCTAATCATAGGGCTTGCATATGTGTGGAAAAAAGGGGATCTGGATTGGGTAAAGGCAAGAGCCAAATACGCTGGAGGACGATATAAGAATGGATAACGTTATTAGATAAGGAAAAAATAATGGGTGTACTGGAAAATAAATTCAAAGATAATATAATTGTGGAATCACTGGATAAGCTCCTGGGATGGGCTCGGTCCACATCCCCGTGGTTTTTTCAATTTGGGTTAGCCTGTTGCGCCATTGAAATGATGGCATCGGCAGCCAGTCGTCATGATCTCATGCGGATCGGGATGATTCCCAGATCTTCTCCACGGCAGGCAGATGTAATGATCGTAGCAGGAACGGTAACCATTAAAATGGCAACCCGGGTTAAAAAACTGTATGAACAAATGGCGGACCCCAAATATGTGATTTCCATGGGCAGTTGCGCCACCAGCGGCGGTCCCTATTGGCAGCATGGATACCATGTGCTGAAAGGTGTGGATTTAGTTGTTCCCGTAGATGTGTATGTGCCGGGATGCCCTCCCCGACCGGAAGCATTGATTGAGGGTCTTTTAAAACTTCAGGAAAAAATTCAAGCTGAACGCCCATTGACCCGTATTTCTGCATGACCTTTGATGAAATAAAATCAACCCTTACTGAAAAGTTCAGTGATGCAATTATAGATAGTCCTGAAGAAGAAGTAGGTGTTCTTTACTTGAATCCAAAAAACTGGAATGAGATCGCTGTATTTCTCCAATCCGATGATAATTTATTCTTTGACCAAATGGAATGTCTCACCGGTATGGACCTTGGAGCAGAAGAATCACTGGAGGTGCGGTACAATCTTCATTCCATGAAACACCGCCATAAAGTGGAGATACGGATATCAGCAGATAGAGATAATCCTAATATTCCATCCGTTGAACGAATTTGGAGAATGGCTGACTGGTTTGAACGTGAAGCGTATGATATGTACGGAATCGTGTTTGAAGGTCACCGGGACATGACCCGCATTCTTTGCCCCGAAGATTGGGACGGATGGCCCCTGAGAAAGGATTACGAAGTTCAGGAAACATATCACGGAATTGTGGTACCAAAAATCAAAGAGGGCTGGGAATAATGCAAACGGAGCACATGGTGATAAATATGGGCCCCCAGCATCCCAGCACGCATGGAGTGCTACGCCTAAAAGTACGAACGGACGGAGAAATTGTGTCTGGTGTGTATCCCGTCATCGGTTATTTACACAGGTGTTTTGAAAAACATGCAGAAAATCTCACATACGATCAGGTTATTCCATTCACAGATCGCTGTGATTATCTTGCAGCCATGAACATGAATTTTGGTTACGTCGTTGCAGTAGAAGAGCTCATGGATCTAAAAGTACCGCAGCGGGTGGAATACATCCGGGTCATCATGGCAGAATTGAACCGGATTGCAAGTCATTTGCTGGCGTTAGGTGTTTATGGATTGGATATTGGTGCTTTTACTCCTTTTTTGTATATGTTTAGGGACAGGGAACGGATTCTGGATATATTTGAACTGACCTGTGGAGCAAGGCTTTTATACAATTACATGTGGGTGGGCGGTGTTTCCCATGATCTTCCGGTTGGGTTTGTTGAGGCTGTGTTTGAATTCTTAGATTATTTTGAACCCAAAGTTCAGGAGTACAATGACCTTCTCACCTTCAATAAAATTTTTATAGAACGGACAGCAGACATAGGTGTTCTGCCGCCGGAAATTGCCATAAGTTATGGTGTTTCCGGACCAAATTTGAGGGCATCCGGTGTAAAATGGGATGTCCGTAGGGATGAACCCTATTCTGTTTATGACAAGCTTGAATTTGACATTCCATTGGGTGAAGGAAAAATGGGGGCAGTTGGAGACTGTTGGGACCGATATTGGGTAAGAATGCTGGAGATTGAGGAATCCTGTAAAATCCTGAGACAGGCTTTGAAGCAGATTCCCAGCAATGGTGATGTTCACTCCATGCTTCCAAAAAAAATTCGCCCACCCAAAGGTTCTGTTTATCGACGTACGGAAAGCCCCAGAGGAGATTTGGGATATTATATTGTCAGTGATGGTTCCCCTGTTCCCTATCGAGTTAAGATGCGTTCACCCGCGTTTACTGCTCTCAGCGTTTTGGGAGAATTATCTCAGGGGTGGATGTTATCTGATATCATTGCAATTCTCGGGAGCCTGGATATTGTATTGGGAGAAATTGACCGATGACCGTTGATCATTTGATAAATTGGTTTTCCCCGTTAGGCGATTCCCCGGCACTGTTTTTTTTAATGGCAGCCCTTATATCCGCAGTGCCAGTTTTCCTTTTTATGGCGGTTTATGCAATTGTTGCTATCTATGCTGAGTTAAAAATATCATCTTTTATGCAGGACAAAGTGGGTCCCATGGGGCAGGGAGTGGGGCTTCATGCTGGGAAATGGGGGTTGTTGCAGCCGGTTGCTGATGCCTTGAAACTGCTGTTGAAAGAAGATATTATTCCGGCAGCTGCGGATAGAAAATTATTTATTATGGCTCCATTTATTGTGTTTACCGGAGCATTTGCAGCCTTGGCTGCATTACCATATAACCAGAAACTTGTTGTAGTGGATTTGAATATCGGAGTTCTCTATATTTTAGCTGTGGGTTCACTGGGAGTGATCGGATTGCTCATGGCGGGATGGTCATCCAATAATAAATGGTCACTTTACGGCGCTATGCGATCAGCAGCTCAGATTATAAGCTATGAAATCCCCGCTGCCATGTCAATTATTGCGGCGATCATGATGGCTGAAACTATGAGCATGAACGGAATGGTTGAGGTACAAGCAGGACACATTTGGGGAATATTACCTAACTGGTTTATTTTTGATAATCCTTTTGCCACCTGCGCATTTGTTATTTTTTTTATCAGTGGTTTGGCTGAATGCAATCGTACTCCATTTGATATACCTGAAGCGGAATCCGAATTGGTTGCCGGAGCCTTCACGGAATATTCAGGAATGAGATATGCTTTTTTCTTTCTTAGTGAATATGCAAATATGTTTGTTGTAAGTGGAGTTGCCACTGCCGCATTCCTAGGAGGGTGGCAAAGCCCGATTCCTGGTTGGTTTGATTCACCCGGGTGGGGCTTGTTCTGGTTTATGAGCAAGGCTGCACTCCTTATTTTTATTATGATGTGGTTTCGTTGGACCCTTCCCCGGTTAAGAGTTGACCAGTTGATGCGGGTGTGCTGGAAAGTATTTATTCCCATTTCATTTGTTAATATTTTTGGTGTTGGGATTTGGAAATTAATAATAGGATAAATATGGTAAAATATTTTGGAAATATTTGGGATTCAATTACTACCATTTTAACTGGAATGGGAGTCACCTGGGGCCACATGTGGAATATTCGCAGGGACAATGTGACCTTACAGTATCCCGAAGAGCGCTGGCCGAGACCTGACAGGAATATAGGATTTGAGGAAAAAGATTATAATGTAATCCGTTCCCGTCTCCATGTGGATATTGATGACTGCATCGGGTGCCTGAAATGCGAGCGAGTCTGCCCGGTGGATTGTATCAAGATTGAAACAGTGAAGGTAGAAAAAGGAACGGATATTCCCGATATAAAGCATACGGGAATCACATCAAAAGGGACCAGAAAAGCCCTGCTGGTACAGCGATTTGATATTGATATGTCCGAATGCTGTTACTGTAATTTATGTGTTTATCCATGCCCGGAAGAATGTATCTATATGACGGGCGGACCAAATTCCCACAAACATCCCATTGATTACGAATTTTCCCAATTTGATCGGGGAGATATGATCTATCGGTTTGCAAAGGATGTATCAGATGAACAGGTGGATAAGATTACAGGTGATAAAAATGAGAAAAGTAAATAATGGCTGAAATAACATTCTGGTTTATAGCGGGATTGACGATCATTTCTGCTGTCATGGTGGTGTACAGTAAAAAATTACTGAATTCAGCTATAGCACTTTTGTTTACCTTATTTGGAGTAGCAGGTCTATATGTTTTCCTCTGGGCAGATTTTCTGGCAGCAGTTCAGGTTGTCGTCTATATTGGTGGTATTTTGATTCTCATCATCTTCGGTATCATGCTTACCAACCGCATCACAACTGTCCACATTTCCCACTCCAGCATTCAGCGTGGGTATGGAGGGATGGTTGTTGTTGGTTTAATGGGATTCCTGGGATGGATGATTGTGAGGACACCCTGGCTTCAAGGTCAGTCAGTAGAACCTGAACAAACAGTAGCAATAATCGGAAGATTGTTATTGACAGATTATCTCATGCCATTTGAAGTTACATCTGTACTCTTGCTTGGCGCTCTTATAGGTGCTGCAACTTTATCCCGGGCAGAGGAATAGTGGATCAGCTACAGAACTATTTACTCATTGCAGCCGTTCTTTTTTCTCTGGGATTGATGGCGGTTATCACCCGACGAAACGGTGTGGCTGTCCTTATGGGAGTAGAGCTTATCTTAAATGCTGCTAATATTAATTTGGTTGCCTTTGCCCGATTCGGAGGTATGAATTATTCCGGACAGATTTTCGCTTTGTTTGTTATCGTTATGGCTGCAGCAGAGGCTGCTGTCGCTCTTGCCATCATCATCAATATCTTCAACAACTATGCGTCCATTAATGTTGATGAAGTGAGTCATTTGAAACGATGAATATTTTTATTCAATTTGCGCTGCTCATTTATTTTTTACCCCTCGCTGCCTTTGTGATCAATATTTTAATAGGAAAACGGCTGCCTCGCCAGGGAGACTGGGTGTCCATTTCAGCTGTAGGAATTTCTCTGGTCCTGAGTATCACTATGTTTACCGGAATGCTATTGGATTACAATCCGGATTTTAAAGTGGAAGCATTCTGGACGTGGATTCATTTAGGTGCTTTCAATATTGACTTAGGATTTTTGATAGATAATATCACCATAACCATGCTTATGGTTGTGGCATTGATTTCAACCATGAGTCATCTTTTCTCAATAAAATATATGGAAGGAGACCCACGCTATTCAAGATATTATGCCTACCTTTCCCTGTTTACTTTCAGTATGAATGGGATTGTACTGGCAAATAATCTCATGTTGCTTTACATGAGTTGGGAATTAGTGGGGCTGAGTTCTTTTTTGCTCATAGGGTTCTGGTTTGAAAAGGACTCCGCCGCCGCCGCCGCCAACAAAGCATTTCTCACCAATCGTGTTGGGGATATTGGATTTTTTATTGGTATCATGATTATTTTCATGACCATTGGTTCCGTGAGCTATGGTGAAGTATTTAATGGAGTCGCAAATGGTGAGTTGATGGGAACCCTACTTACCTGTGCAGGGATTGGGTTATTCATGGGCGCTATGGGTAAATCCTCCCAGGTTCCTCTCCATATTTGGCTTCCGGATGCAATGGAGGGTCCTACCCCTGTTTCAGCGCTCATGCATGCTGCCACCATGGTTGCTGCGGGTGTGTTTATGATGGTGCGCCTGTTTCCCATAATGTCTCCAGATGCGTTGGTCTTTGCAGCATATATTGGTGGTATCACCGCACTTTTTGCATCTATAATAGCCATCACTCAAAATGATATTAAAAAGGTTCTGGCTTATTCAACCGTCAGCCAGCTTGGGTATATGATCATGGCGGTTGGAACCGGTGCCTACATTGCGGGATTCTTTCATTTGGTGACTCATGCTGCATTTAAGGCAAATTTATTTTATGGTTCCGGCAGTGTTATTCATGCCATGCACCATGCTCTTGATAAAAAGGACGATCACTCAACAGATCCACAGGATATGCGCAACATGGGGGGATTGAAATTAAAAATGCCCATTACGTACATAGCAATGATCATCAGTACACTGGCAATTTCAGGTATACCTTTTTTCTCAGGGTTTTTGTCCAAAGATGCCATTTTAGCTGGAACATTGTCATTTGCATCGCATAATCCCGCACATTTTCTATTGCCGATATTTGGGTTTGGCGCTGCACTATTAACCGCATTTTACATGTTTCGAATGATATTTCTCACGTTTCACAACGAACCTCAACGACCGGATTTGATTGATGATATTCATGAATCTCCGTGGGAAATGACAACTCCGTTAGTTATCCTGAGTGGATTGAGTTTTTTCATCGTTTTTACTCTCCCGCATTTCAATCCTTTTTCTGACCATGGCTGGTTTATGGATATAATTCGTGCACAAGATTCTCTGGTTGCAGGTGCGCTTTCTGCCCACGAAATTGCCGAAGGAATTCATCACAGCCACCTTCCGGCAATGATTCTTTCGTTACTGGTTGCCGGAACGGGAATTTATCTTGCCTGGCAGATGTATATTAAGAAAGGAATGGATCCCAAACTCATATCAGAAAAATTTGAAATTCCCTATACCCTTTCATATAATAAATTTTATATTGATGAGATTTATTCCCGCTATCTATACACACCGGTTTTAAAATTGGCCGATCAAATTGCATATATTGATTGGGAAATTTATGATAAATATTTTATTAATGGGTTCGGTAGAGTAACCGATTGGCTTGCTCGAATTACAGGGAGAGTTGATTATGAAGGTATTGACCAGGGAGTAGTGGACAGCTTTGGCAGAAACACCCACAGGGCAGGAAAAATGTTGCGGTCAGTTCAAACTGGTAAACTTCAAACATACATGTTATTTGCGTTAATGGGAGTTATTGTAATAATGGTCATTCAGGTGATTTGAAGGTAGAGTTCAATAATTTAATAATTGAGTTTTAATTAAGGTAGAAAAATAATGGAACACATATTAAGTTGGATAATCTGGCTTCCGGTTATTGGGATTGTGGCAATTCTTTTAATCCCGAGGGAAAAAGAATCACTCATAAAAATAACAGCAGCTGTAGCAACCGGAATTCAGCTCATGTTAGCTATATTATTGTGGTCAAATTTTGATTCCGGGTCAGGAACATTTCAGTTTACTGAAAGGGCAGAGTGGATTCCTTCAGTCAATATTTTCTATTCTCTGGGAGTGGATGGATTAAGCCTCCCAATGGCGATTCTGACGCCCTTACTCTGTTTTCTTTCTGTATTTGTGAGCTGGAAAATTGACCGAGCTGTGAAAGGATATTTTGCTTTATTTCTCCTCTTGGATACAGGTATGATTGGGGTTTTTCTATCCTTGGATTTTTTCCTGTTTTATGTCTTTTGGGAGGTCATGCTTTTACCTATGTACTTCCTTATCGGAATATGGGGCGGTCCGCAGAGAGAATATGCTGCCATTAAATTCTTTTTATACACTTTAGTTGGGTCAGTGTTAATGCTCATCGCAGTTATTGCACTTTATTTGAATTGTGGAAAAACCTTTGATATTCCCACTCTTATGGAAACAGCTCAGACATCATTAGATGGAGTCTTATGGTGGGGATTCAGCGCGATCAAGATCATTTGGATTTTGCTTTTTATCGGATTTGCCATAAAAGTACCGGTATTTCCTTTCCACACCTGGCTTCCCCTGGCTCATGTGGAAGCACCTACAGCCATTTCAGTGATCCTGGCTGGTATCCTCTTAAAATTAGGTGTGTATGGATTGTTGCGCATCAATTATCCCATGCTTCCTGATGCTGTATTCTGGTTTTCCGGAGCTATGGCGCTCTTGGGATTGATCAATGTGATTTGGGGAGCCATGTGTGCATTAGCTCAAACCGATCTGAAAAAGCTGGTAGCGTATTCAAGCATTAATCACATGGGCTACGCCATGCTGGGGATGGCGGCTGTCATTGCAGCTGGCGCTATGCACGGAGGAAATCAGGCAGCGGCACAGGCAGGATTGAGTGGAGCCGTGTTCCAGATGTTCAACCATGGAACCATTTCTGCCATGCTATTTATTTTAGTAGGGGTGGTGTATGATCGTGCACACCATCGGGATATTGACGGATTCGGTGGGTTGGCGAAACAAATGCCTCTTTACTCCGGAATGTGTATGATTGCTTTTTTTGCTGGCTTGGGACTGCCGGGGTTTTCCGGGTTTGTCAGTGAATTCATGTGTTTTATTGGAGCATTTCCGGTGTTTAAGGCGATTGTTATTATTTCCACCATAGGTATATTATTGAATGCCGCTTATTTTCTTTCAGCCTACAAACGGATCTTTTTCGGTGAGTTAAATGAAAAATATAAGGATATGCCCGAGATTAATAATCGCGAATTATTTACTGTCGTTCCACTGGCAGCGGTGACCCTTCTGTTAGGTGTATATCCCAGACCCTTTCTGGACCTGATTTCAAATACAATTGATCATTTAATCTACCAGGTGACACAAATCGGAGGATTCGCCGGTTTCTAATCAGTTTAAACTGTTCAAATATTTTCATGAATAATCTTCAAAGTCTTTCTTATTTTTTACCTGAATTTTTCCTCGTCGGGACCATATTGGCAGCTGTCATCGTGGACCTTTTTCTTAAAGCGAAAGATTCTCACCAAGTGGGTATTTGGGTTTTGGGAGGCTTATTCATGACACTATGCTCGTTTCAGTTCATACCTGAAAATGATATTACAAGCCTGTTTATGAGTTCTCTGGCATTTGATCCTTTTGCACGATTTTTCAAGATTCTTGTTTTACTAGCCACAGGATTTATTATCCTCATTAGCAGAGAAAGCCAGGAGCTTTCCAATGTTCGAACTGGGGAGTATTATATGCTACTGGGAATAATGGTATTTGGAATGTTCCTTATGGCATCTGCCATTGATTTAATCATGGTATATTTGGCTATTGAAATTGTTTCCATTGTTTCATTTATTTTAGCAGGGTATTTGAAAGATAATAAACGCTCCAATGAGTCGGGATTAAAATATGTTATTTATGGCGCATTCTCCTCCGGTTTAATGTTATTTGGTCTCAGCATTTTATTCGGTGTGACAGGAACAACAAAATTTTTTGAAATTCGAACTGTATTGGGAAGCGCAAACCCGGATGTGTTTCTTGCAATAGTTGTAGCATCTATATTGATATTGGCCGGGTTTGGATATAAGATTTCTGCAGTACCCTTTCATTTCTGGACTCCAGATGTTTATGAGGGAGCGCCCACTCCGGTAACTGCGTATCTGTCTGTTGCGCCGAAAGCTGCAGGATTTGCGATTCTATTGCGATTTTTTAATGATTCACTATCTGACGGCGGTGTAATAGAAAATCTGGATTTTGGATACACCGGACTTCCCTGGGCACAACTGCTTGCTGTACTTTCATTGCTCACCATGACATTAGGGAATCTTGTAGCCATTCAACAAAGCAGCGTAAAACGGATGCTTGCATATTCAAGCATTGCCCATGCTGGTTATATGCTCATGGCTGCCCCTCTTCTTTCTCGTGACGGTATTTATGCTATTCTGATTTATCTGGTCATGTATCTGTTCATGAATTTGGGAGCATTTCTCGTTGTGATTACCGTAAAAAATAAGAAAAACGGTGGTGAGTCATTTGATGATTTTAAGGGATTGGGGTGGGAAATGCCTTTGCTGGGAGGAGGCATGGCATTATTTATGATTTCATTGACTGGTATTCCGCCCACCGCAGGATTTATAGGAAAATTTTATATTTTTTACAGCGTAATTAGTGCAGGACCCTCATTTTATTGGCTCGTTTTTGCGGGCGCCATTAACAGTGTGATTTCACTATACTATTATGTTCGGGTTATCAAGGTAATGTATTTGGATGGTGAGCGTCAGGCTTCCATATCTGTACCATCAAAACTAACAACTTGTTTGCTTTTTGGAACAGGGTTACCAACATTGATTTTTGGTGTTTATTGGACTCCAATAGCGGACTGGGTGGAAGGTTCCCTGCAATTTTTTTTTCGTACAATCTGATAAAATTCTGATGATGGATGATTGACCAGATGAATATAACTATTAAAAAGATTCAAAGGACCTACCTTGATGAAAGGTCCAATTATAGTGGAACGGTTTCTGTACAAGGTTTAACAGTTGCACAGATAGACGCTTTCACCACTCTTTTTACGAAGTATTTTGGAAATTAATTCATTTGTTATTGGTGAGCAGAAATAGATAAACTTAAAGCTAATTATGATTGAAAATTATTTCCCTATCTTCATAGTCTTTATTGTTGCTGCGGGTTTTACCTTCGTGAGTCTCATTGCGACACATCTTATAGGTCCACGCATTAACAATCCTGTGAAAATGATGCCATATGAATCCGGTGTAGATCCTGTAGGAGAAACGAGAATTCGATTTTCGATTCGATTTTTCCTGATTGCCCTTCTATTTATTATTTTCGATATTGAGATAGTTTTTCTTTATCCGTGGGCGGTAGTGTTCAAAGATTTTTTAGCTAATAGCGGAGCATTTATCTTTTTTGAAATGGTTGTTTTTCTAGCCATCCTTGTTTTTGGTTTTGTTTATGTCTGGCGAAACGGAGCTTTAGAATGGGAATAATAGAGATCAGGGATAAAAAAGAATATGATATTATCTTGGAGCTGGGTTATCCATTATAGATAATCTATGTTAAACTAGGGATTTTCCATGAATAACGACGATATTAAATCAAATGTATTAACCACAACTATAGAGAGTGCCATAAACTGGGGTAGGAAAAATTCGCTTTGGCCCATGCCTTTTGGTACTGCCTGTTGCGGGATTGAATTTATGGCTGTTTTGGCAGCTCGCACCGATATATCCCGCTTTGGTGCTGAAGCAATTCGTTTTTCGCCCCGGCAATCAGATCTTCTTATTGTTGCTGGTAGAATTTCTATCAAGATGATGCCAGTCCTCATTCGCATATACGAACAAATGCCGGAGCCGAAATGGGTTATTTCCATGGGTGCCTGCGCTTCTACCGGAGGAGTATTTGATACCTATAGCGTGATCCAAGGTGTTGATCAATTTATTCCAGTGGATGTCTATGTTCCGGGATGTCCCCCGCGACCAGAGGGAGTTGTTGAGGGATTGATGAAAATCCAGGATTTGGTGGGCAAGGAAAAATTGTCTGATTACTCCCCTGCACCACCCAAATAAATGCCAACAGCGGCTATACTATCCAAGATAAAAGAAAGATTTCCTGATGCGATTTTGGATATAACAGAATTTGCGGGTGAACAGATCCTGCATGTGAAAGGCCGGGATATATTGACGGTGCTCACTAGATTAATAGCCGATGGTTTCAATTTCTTGGCAGACCTTACCGCAATTGATAATCTAACCCTGGGCGGATATGAGCGCTTTGCTGTGTCCTACCATTTATTATGCCACAAGACGGCGGAGAGACTAACAGTAAAAGCCTATATTCCTGAAGAAAAGCCCTCCCTCCCTTCAGTTGAATCCTTGTGGAAAACAGCAGACTGGCAAGAGCGGGAAGTATTTGATTTATACGGCATAAAATTCGAAGGTCATCCCAATTTAATCCGTATCATGAATCCCGATGACTATGAGGGATACCCCTTGAGAAAGGATTATCCCAGATTGGGCCGCAAAGAGAGAGACGATTTTCCTGTGATTGAACGTGGAATACAAAAAAAGAAAAGTCAAGAATGGCCAGAGTAACTGAACTGCCACTCGAAACGGATAAAATGGTTCTAAATTTTGGACCTCAACATCCCTCAACCCATGGAACACTTCGGATAATTATGGAACTGGATGGTGAAACGGTTACAAAGGCAACACCAGAAATCGGTTATCTCCATTCTGGCTTTGAAAAACTGGGAGAAGACCTGGACTTCAACCAATATATTACCATCACAGACCGCATGAACTATTCGTCACCTCTCTGTAATAATGTTGCATTTGCCTTAGCTGCTGAGAAATTGATTGGAATAGAAGTCTCAAAACGTACGGAATATATCCGTGTACTGATGTGTGAATTGAGCCGCATTGCTGACCATTTATTAAATGTGGGTATGCTGGCCGTGGATTTGGGTGCAATGACAGCATTCCTTTATGGTTTCAAGTCGAGGGAGGATATATATGATCTTTTTGAAATAGCCACAGGAACCCGCCTTACCACCAGTTACACCCTTGTGGGTGGTTTGATTAGGGATATCCCCGAGGGATATGACAAGGCTGTCTTAAAAGTTCTTGATGAAGTGGATGAAGTAGCCAATGATATCGAAACTTTATTGAATAAGAATAGAATATGGCAAGATCGAACCAAAAAAATTGGAATAATCTCCAAAGAAGATGCGATCTCGTATGGTATTTCTGGTCCAATGGCAAGAGCATCAGGTATCGAGTGGGATATCCGTGTAAATGAACCATATTCCAGTTATGAAGAGTTTGATTTTGACGTAGCTATTGCGTTGAATGGTGATGTATTTGACAGGTATCTGGTGCGGATGGAGGAAATTCGCCAGAGTATAAAAATATGTCGTCAGTCACTGGAAAAAATGCCAACGGGTGATGTGATTGTAGACCCGGGCTTAGGATATAGCCTTCCACCCAAGGATGAAGTATACAACTCTATCGAAGGCTTGATCTATCATTTTGAAGTGACCATGCCAAACAGGGGAATGACACCGCCAATTGGTGAAGCTTATGTACCCACTGAGTCGCCTAATGGTGAACTGGGTTTTTATATTGTGAGCGATGGGAATCGAACACCCTATCGTGTTCGCACACGGCCTCCTTCATTGATCAACTATTCGATTTTTTCAAAACTTATTGAGGGACATATGCTTTCCGATGCACCGGCCATTCTTGGCAGCATAAACATTATCGCAGGGGAATTAGACCGATGAACTCCAATGGTGCCCCTAAAGAAAAATTCACCTTTGCAAATATGGAAAAAGTGGAAAATATTCTTTTTCAGTATCCTGATAAAAGGTCAGCAACCCTACCTTTGCTTCACCTGGCACAATCGGAGAAGGGATACATTTCTGGCGCTGTGATTAATACGGTTGCCGGTTTGGTGGATTGCCATCCGGCTGTTGTCATGGACTGTGTTTCATTTTATACCATGCTCTATACGAAACCTCAGGGTCGGCATATAATTCAAGTTTGCCAGACCCTTTCCTGCAGCCTGAATGGGGCTGATGCCCTTGTTGACCAGGTGACAGATAAATACGGGATAAAACCAGGTGAAACAACAGAGGATGACAGGTTTACACTCATGAAGGTTGAGTGCCTTGGCTCTTGTGGAACGGCACCTGTTGTACAAATAAATAAAGAATATCATGAGGGCTTATCTCGAAAAAGTTTTGATGAATTGCTGGAGTCTCATCAATGAGTGCCTTTAAACCAGTCCTGACGGAACATATTCACCAAGAAGATTGCCACACACTTTCATTTTATAAAAGTGTCGGGGGGTACACCGCTCTTGAGAAAGTGTTAAAAATGATTCCTGCTGAGGTTACTCAAGAAGTCAAGGAATCAAATCTTCGTGGCAGGGGTGGGGCAGGATTTCCAGCCGGAGTAAAATGGGGATTTATCCCAAAGGATACAGATAAACCAAAATACTTGGTCAATAATGCAGATGAGAGTGAGCCAGGAACCTTTAAGGATAGGTTGCTCATGAATAAAGCACCCCATCAAATGCTGGAAGGGATGATAATTGCTGCCTATGCTATCGGATGTCACACATCCTTCATTTATATTCGGGGAGAATTTTACAAAGAATTTAAGTTACTGGAGATGGCAGTAGCTGAAGCATATGAGGATAACATCTTAGGTCAATCTATCCTAGGTTCAAGTTACAATTTGGATGTTGTTATACACCGCGGAGCCGGAGCCTATATTTGTGGTGAAGAGACTGGATTGCTTGAATCTCTTGAAGGAAAACGAGGCTGGCCCAGAATAAAACCACCATTTCCAGCAATCGAAGGTTATTTGCAAAGCCCTACGATTGTGAATAATGTTGAGACACTGTCCTGTCTGCCCCATATCATCAATCGTGGTGCCAGCTGGTTTAAATCCATCGGTCCTGAAAAAGGACCAGGACCGAGATTATTTTGTCTTTCTGGATGCGTTAATAATCCTGGTATTTTTGAGGAAGCTATGGGTATTTCTCTTAAAGATCTGATTTTTGACAGGGCAGGTGGTATACCTGATGGCAAGAAATTAAAAGCTGTTTTTCCTGGCGGTTCATCCTCTGCGATCTTGACGGCTGAAGAAGCCTTGGATGTAAATATGGATTTTGATGAATTGATAGAGAAGAAAACTATGCTGGGATCGGCTGGAGTTATTGTGATGGATGAAACGGTTGATATGGTTCAGGCCTGCCTAAATATTGCCCGATTTTATGCCCATGAGTCCTGTGGTCAATGTACACCTTGTAGAGAGGGGACTGCGTGGCTTGTGAAAATGCTTACACGGTTAGTTAATGGTGGAGGTACACCAAACGATATTGATATGATTTTTGAGATTACGGATAACATTGGGGGCCTTATCGATTTTTCAATGGGCAGCTTTGGCAAGACCATCTGTCCATTTGGTGAAGCGGTGGCTTGGCCAGTAAGAAGTTTTGTAGAAAAATTTAAGGATGAATTTCTGGCATATTTGCCCAGGGAAAAGGTGGTTGCCTGATGCCCCTACTGAAAATAGATGATAAAGAATTTCAGGTGGAAAGTGGTTCCACAGTATTGGAAACAGCTGAGGCTAATGGGATAGAAATACCTCACTATTGTTATCACCCAGCTTTGGAGGTTGTCGGTAGCTGCCGGATGTGCCTTGTACAGGTAGAAGGAATGGGTAAACTGCAGGTATCCTGCAATACATTTGTTGGGGATGTACCTCCAGATCGTAAAGTAGACGGCAAGTATGATATGGTAGTGCATACCCAGAATGATCTTGTGGTTCAAGAGAGAAAAAATATACTGGAATTTCTACTTTTAAATCATCCGCTCGATTGTCCTGTCTGCGATCAGGCTGGCGAATGTTATCTTCAGGATTATTCATTCAAGTTTGGGAATGCTCACAGTCGATTCGAGGAAGATAAAAGGGTAAATCCAAACGAATATCTTGGTTCACAGATTGTTATTAACCACAATCGCTGTATTTTATGCAGTCGTTGTGTTCGTTTCACTCAGGAAATTTCGGGTACCAGTGAACTGTTTGTAGAAGCCCGGGGATATAACTCAAAAATAGCAGCCTTGGAAGATAATCCTTTAGATAATCTTTTAGCGGGTAATGTGGCAGATATTTGTCCCGTTGGAGCATTACTAAGTACGGACTATATCCATAAAAACCGTATTTGGAACCTGAAACAAAAACCTTCAGTTTGTCAGGATTGCAGTGTGGGGTGTAACGTGGATGTATTTTCTCAACAAGATCAGATATTTCGTTTAACGGCAAGGGAGAATCACGATGTAAATGGTTACTTCATGTGTGATATAGGACGATATGGTTTTCATCGCTTTGAAGAAATTGAGCGAGTTGTTCAACCCATGGAACGGAATGGTCAATCTTTTGATGTACTTACTTGGGATGTAGCAATTCAAAAAACTGCAGAAATAATAGAAAAATCTAAA
>ERZ651768.1202-NODE-1202-length-19085-cov-7.870265_pt1 | contig 19085 bp, 17 predicted proteins | sample MGYA00514754_ERZ651768 | MGnify/ENA metagenome assembly ERZ651768
CAGAACTAGGTGGGGAACCGGTCGATTGGCTTCTCCTGCATGAGATGGGGCATGAGTGGTGGGGAAACAAGGTGAATGCTGCCGATTGGTCTGATTACTGGGTTCATGAAGGAATATGTTCCTACGCCGACGCTCTCTATCACCGGGAAGTGGCCGGGGAAGATGGGTATCACAAAAAAATGGCCAACGCAAGACACGGCATCCAAAATGTGAAGCCAATTATTCCAAAACGAAATGCAAGTACTGATGAGGTTTACCAGGGAGACATCTACGGCAAGGGATCGTATATGATGCACTCTTTGCGCTTTATAATGGGTGACAGACGATTCTTTCGAGTATTGAAGGAATTCGTTACAAACAATAAATACACCTATAAAAATCTCGTGTTAGAAAAGGATTTTACCTCACATTTCAGTGACAACGCTAGTCAGGATCTGAGCCCATTCATCCATATGATGCTATACACCACTGATCTTCCTATAGCTATAATTAACAAAGTGAAACAGAATCGTTACGCTTTGAGCGTTGAATCAGTTGGAATGAAGCTGCCTGTTGAGGTGAAAATTGGGGATAGAATTCGAACAATTACTCTCAGTTCAGATCCGGTTGTTGTAAGAGCAATAGAAAAGCCAGTTATTGATCCCAATCACTGGTATTTATGGAGGCGTGATTTCGATGAAAAAATTGACCATTAGCATTACTTTCCTTCTTCTTTTTTATGCTGGGTGTGTAGCGCCCCCTCAAAGCGCCTCTCCTGAAGTTACCTCTACTGAAGAAAGTAAATTCACTTCCTCAAAATGGGATTATCCTGTAACAAGAAAAGTTGATGTTACTGATAATTATCACGGAACAGTAGTGAGGGACGAATATCGCTGGCTTGAGGATGACAATTCTGAAGAGACGGCATCCTGGGTTACAGCACAGAACGAATTGACTTTTGCTTATCTGGATGAAATTCCGTTCAGGAATAGAATCAAAGATCGTTTAACAGAATTATGGGATTATCCAAAGTATGGCACACCATTCAAGGAAAAAGGAAAGTATTATATATTCAAAAATGATGGTTTGCAGAACCAGTCTGTACTCTATGTGCAGGATGAACTAGATAGTGAAGCAAGATTGGTTATTGATCCCAACTCTTTCTCTGAAGATGGGACAATTGCCTTAAGCGGCCTCTCATTTTCTCATGACGGACGTTATATTGCATATGGGAAAAGCTCTTCTGGCTCAGATTGGCGTCAGTTCTTCGTTCGAGATTTAGAGACTGGAGAAGATTTATCAGATCATCTCAAATGGATAAAGTTTACCGGTCTAGCGTGGAGAGGAGATGGATTTTACTACAGTCGTTACCCTGAACCAAAAGAGGGAGATGAGCTGAAGGGACTCAGCCAGGCTTCAGCAATTTATTTTCACAAACTGAAGACTGATCAGTCGGAAGATATCCTCTTCTATGAAGAGCCGGAAAATCCACTGATGTATAAAACTCTTTCGGTCACCGAGGATGAGCATTATCTCATCCTGAACAGATCGATGGGAACTCACGGAAATGCAATATCAGTGATGGATTTAACTGCTAACGACGAAAAATGGATGAGTGTAATATCAGACTTTGAGGGAGAGCATTCAGTCGTTGACAATATCGATAACAGATTACTGGTTCTGACAGACAGAAATGCTTCCATGAATCGACTTGTATTAATTGATCCGATTAATCCAGATGAATCAAACTGGAAAGATATTGTACCAGAGAGTAATGACAAGCTTTCCAGTGCGACAGTTGTAAACGGTAATATAGTTGCAAGATACATGGTAGATGTTTCCAGCCAAATAAGATTGTATAATATTGAGGGAGAATACATCAGGAATATTGAGTTGCCCACCATGGGATCGGCCGGCGGCATATCAGGGGAGAGGGATGATCCGGAAATGTTCTTCAGCTTCTCATCCTTTGCTTACCCACCTATAACATTCCGATATAATATGGATGGCGATTCACTTTCAATCTTCCGAGAAACTAAAATCATGTTTGAACCAGATCAGTATATTACCGATCAGGTTTTTTACAGTAGCAAGGATGGCACAAGAATTCCCATGTTTTTAACATATAAAAAAGGATTGAAGAAAGATGGATCCAATCCAACGTTACTTTATGCATACGGCGGTTTTAATATCAGTCGGACTCCCGGATTCAGCGTAAGCAATATAGTACTTCTTGAGAACGGAGGAATCTATGCTTCAGCAAATATCCGCGGAGGTGGTGAATACGGCGATGCCTGGCATCGTGCAGGTATGCTATCAAACAAACAGAATGTGTATGATGACTTTATTTCTGCAGCTGAATATTTGATCAGTGAAGGCTACACTTCTTCAAATCATCTTGCTGTTAGAGGAGGATCAAATGGAGGTCTTCTTATTGGAGCTGTACTAAATCAACGGCCAGAACTCTATAAGGTAGCATTCCCTGCTGTTGGAGTTATGGATATGCTGAGGTACCACAAATTCACGGTCGGTTGGGGATGGGCCGTTGAATATGGAAGCAGCGATAACTCTGATCACTTTAATTTTCTTTATTCCTATTCACCCCTTCATAATATTCGTGAGAATGGTAATTATCCCGCTACACTCGTAACAACAGCCGATCATGATGATCGCGTGGTACCAGCTCACTCTTTCAAATATGCAGCTACTCTACAGGGAAAAAACAGGAGGAACCCTGACCCTCTATTGATTCGAATTGAACAAAAGGCTGGCCATGGGGGTGGCAAACCGACTTCTAAAAGGATCCAGGAGGCCGCCGATATATGGAGTTTCATGTTCTATAACATGGGTATAACACCAAAGTAAATTTTTTCTATTTAAGAATAAGCATACTTGGCACGTTGTATCCGTTTTTATGATTATTGTCTATCCACGAACTATTTGCCAGTATGGATAAGAAACTGTTCATTTTTATCCCGTTTGCCCTGTGGCTCATTTATGTCATCTTCCTAAGCGCATTCTATCCTGAGGTGAGGTGGGATTGGGAAAAGGAAGAAGCGAAACCTATGAGTTTTCCGGACGGATTTGTCTGGGGGGTGGCAACGGCTGCACATCAAGTTGAAGGTGGATGTACAAACAATTGGTCGGCCTGGGAGAATTCCACTGATGATAATAACAATCCTAGAATTCATAATGATGAAAAATCCGGAATTGCCTGCGATCACTGGAACCGATACCAAGATGATATCCAATTGATAAAAGACCTAGGAGTTACCTCCTACCGATTTTCGATTGAATGGAGCAAAGTGGAGCCAGAAGAAGGTCAGTTTGATTCCACGGCTTTAGAACACTATAAAGATGTCTGTATTGCACTAAAGGAATCAGGGATTACACCTGTGGTGACATTACATCATTTCACACATCCAATATGGTTTGAGGAAAAGGGTGCTTTTGAGAACAAAGAAAACCTTAGTTATTTCGTACGGTATTCGGAGCGTGTTTTCGACACATTGAAAGATTATGTGGGACTATGGTGCACTATTAATGAACCAGCTGTTTATACGTACCAAGGTTATTTTAATGGAGTTTGGCCGCCTGGTAAAATTGATCCTCAACTGGCTGGGAAAGTATTAAAAAACCTTTTAGAGGGACATGTTCGTATTTATAAAGCCCTTAAGTCAAGGAAAGGTGGGACCGGGGCACAAATCGGCATTGTGAAAAACATATTTCCGTTTGATCCTTACAATCGTTGGAATCCCATTGACTGGATGGTCACCCGGATACTGGATAATGTCTTTAACAATGTGGCTCTTGAGTTTTTGAGCTCAGGTACATACAATTATTCAATCCCCACCATGGCCAAGGTTGAATATGAAAACCCAGATGCCGTGGGGACACTAGATTTCATCGGAATGAACAACTATTCACATCAGCGTATCAATTCACATCTCAATCCGGATCAGTTTTTTACCATTAAGTTTTATCCTCATGAGCCCATGACGGACATGAATTACCCCATTTATCCGGAGGCCATTTACCGTTCCATAAAACGGGTTTCTGAACTGGGCGTGCCCATCTTCATCACTGAAAATGGGATCGCGGATGCAAAAGATGACAGGAGGGCCCTTTATATCGATCGATATATCCGTGCTGTTGCCCGTTCCATACAAGAAGGATTTGACGTGCGAGGCTACTTCTATTGGTCTCTCATGGATAATTTTGAGTGGTCTGAAGGATACGATATGAAATTTGGTTTGTATAAAGTGAACTTCCAGACACAAGAACGGAGACTCAGAGACGGTTCTCGAAGATTTATTGAAATCGTTAATGCGTCAAAAGATGAATAGAACAACTCACCTCCTTAAAACTGTTTTCATTCTGCTCAATCTTTCTTTAGTACTTCTTTCTGCGGGGGAGCGAAGGCGGGCCCGTGATCTTGGTATAGAAATAGGGATCTTCCCAACGGGTGAATACAACAGTATTACGGATGTAACAGGCGTAAAGGTAGGGCACACCACCGTTATCCAGGGAGATAGCGTTCGAACGGGTGTTACAGTCATTTTGCCTCACGGTGGGGATTTATTCAAAGAAAAAGTGCCGGCGGCGGTTTATGTCACTAACGGTTTTGGCAAACTGGTAGGAACCACTCAGATAGAAGAATTGGGCGCAATTGAGACCCCCATTGCTCTCACAAACACATTAAACACCTTCTTGGTAGCAAATGCTCTTATAGATTACATGATTTCTGTATCAGGATCCCTTCGATCAGTGAATCCAGTGGTTGGAGAGACTAACGATTCGGGACTGAATGACATCCAAGGGCGACATGTAAACAGTGAGCATCTGTTTGAAGCTATTAAGAATGCTACTGGGGGACCTGTAAAAGAAGGTTCCATTGGTGCTGGCACCGGTACCCGGGCACTGGGTTTCAAAGGTGGAATTGGCACCGCATCCAGGGTGTTGCCTAATTCTCTAGGAGGATATCGTATTGGTATACTGGTCCAATCCAACTTTGGGGGACTTCTTACCATAGATGGAGTACCTGTAGGAAAAGAAATGGGCAAAAATCCTTTTAAGAAAGAATTGAGTATTGAGGATGAAGGATCATGCATGATTGTGGTCGCTACGGATGCTCCACTTTCTCCAAGAAACCTGAAACGGATGGCAAAACGTACAGCACACGCTTTCGGAAGAGTGGGTGCATATTCATCAAATGGCAGTGGTGATTATGCCATCGCTTTTTCTACCGCTCAGGACGTCCGTCGAATTGCACGAGATCGTGATCAGATAGAATTTGAACTGCGAGAAGTTTATAACCGGCACATGAGCCCGCTTTTCCAGGCAGTTGTTGAAGCGACGGAGGAAGCAATTGTAAATTCATTATTCAAGGCCACTACTGTAAAAAGCCGATACGGCCGATCTGAGGAAATACCGATTGAGGAGACAATCCAAATCTTAAAAAAATATGGTAGAATTCACCATTAACTTCTATTGTAAGGAGACATAAGAATATGAATACAAAATTTTATAAATTAAGTATGGTTACTTTTGTTGTAGCCACCGTTCTATACGCGTCTGGGTATGGATTAAACCAACAAAGCAACACAAATAAGAATAATTCGATAAACAAGGTGAAAAAATCTGAACAAGAGTGGAAGGCTTGTCTTACCCCTGAAGAATATCAAATTCTAAGGGACAAGGGTACAGAAATGGCTTATACTGGTAAATATTATGATCATAAAGAAAAAGGCGTTTACAAATGTGCTGGTTGCGGCGCTGAATTATTCTCATCTGATACTAAATACGATTCTGGCTCTGGGTGGCCAAGTTTTTGGAAACCAATCGCTAATGATCGCATATCGAATGAATCCGATAACAGTATGTTCATGGCTCGAACTGAAATTCTTTGTAGTGAATGTGGAGGACATTTAGGGCATGTTTTTAATGATGGTCCCAAACCTACAGGCATGCGCTACTGTGTCAATTCAGTTTCACTTGAATTTGAAGCACAAAATCTAAATTCTTCTAAACAAGGTGAAGAGAAAGAAAATAAACAATGACAATGATGAATAAACTTAAAACTTATATAGATGTCGATAAGTCTAACCTCAAGGCGCTGCCCAATACCGACACTGGAACGTTCGAGTTCAATATAGCAGCACCTGGTGGCGAGTAAAAATATTGGCCATATACTCAAGAAGATTGAATCATTAATCACGATAGCCATACCCACTGAGTTTGCGCCTTTTCCTGTCACTTCTCTTCTTTTTCAATCAACTTAGCGCTCAGAACTATCAAAACTACGTGAAGGCCATGACACGGGTCCATGCCGATGACAACCCTGTTCCTTCAGAAATGGTCATGGATGTGGGCTCCCAAGTTTCATCGAAAACTGTTGTCTATGGTGAGAAAGATGGGAAAAAGCTTTCTGGTTATTTGGCAACCCCTGGAAAAGATTCTATGAACCTCCCAAGCCTCCTTGTTATTCACGAATGGTGGGGATTGAACGACAATATCCGCTCCATGGCTGATCAACTTGCGGCGGAGGGATATGTAGCCTTGGCGGTGGATTTGTACGGAGGATCAGTTGCTGAAACACCGGCTGAAGCACGTATTATGATGTCAGAAGTGGGTAAAAATCCTATGGCTGCACAAAAAAATCTTCAATACGCTTTCGATTATCTAAAAGAGGCGACCAAGGCTTCGAAGGTGGGGGTTGTAGGTTGGTGCTTTGGTGGGGGATGGTCACTCCAGACAGCCATATTATTAGGGAAGAAACTTGATGCCTGTGTCATTTATTACGGCAGGATCATTTTAGACAAGGATCAGCTAAGCTCCATTCAGTCCCCGGTACTTGGAATATTTGGTGGTGAGGATAGGGGCATTCCTGTTGACGGTGTAAAAACTTTTGAACAGACATTAAAGGATTTAAACAAAACTGTTTCAGTCCATATTTACAAAGGAGCAGGCCACGCATTTGCAAATCCTTCTGGAAACAACTATCAAGAAATTCCTGCAAAGGACGCATGGTCTAAAACACTGGATTTCTTCTCTCGCTACCTAAAGACAAATTAGTCCGAATGTCGGGCATCCGTATTTATCTATCATTGGCTGTTACTTTTTCTCTATTCTCATCTTGTGTTCATACTTCAAGAATTCAACCCCTTTCATCCACTCCTGTGGTTACATCCCTATTAGGTATATCACTGTATCCTATAGATTTACCTATAAATGTTTTTGATACTTACATCCGTAATCTTGAAAAAGCTAAGATGGATTATGACAATAATCCCAAAAATGCTGACAACATTATCTGGCTTGGTCGACGGACTGCATATCTTGGTGAATACCATAAAGCCATAGAAATTTTTAGTGAAGGAATAATAATTTTCCCGGACGATGCTAGAATGTACCGTCATCGGGGTCACCGTTATATCAGTACAAGAAAATTCGGCTTGGCAATTGATGATCTTGAAAAGGCTGCCATGCTAATTTTAAATAAAGAAGATGAGATTGAACCAGACGGTCTCCCCAACGACAAAAATACTCCCACCAGCACATTGCAGTCCAATATCTGGTATCATCTTGGATTGGCATATTATCTTTCTGGGAATTTGGAAAAAGCTACCCACTGTTACGTGGAATGCATGAGAGTATCCGGTAATAATGACATGCTAGTAGCAACTTCTCATTGGTTCTACATGACCTTGAGACGTATGGAACGGGAAAAAGAAGCTGCTGCTCTTCTACTTCCAATTTCCGAAAAGATGGATATTATTGAAAACGATGCCTACCATCAATTGCTGTTATTTTACAAGGGCAAAATTGCTGAAAGCAATCTCTTTAAAGAAGGAGAGGACGCTCTGCAAAACACCACATTGGCTTACGGCGTTGCAAACTGGAATTGTTATAATGGAAACAAAGAAAAAGGGTCCCAACTATTAAAATCAATACTGACTAGTGATTACTGGCCGGCTTTTGGATATATCGCTGCCGAGGCAGATGTGGTAGATAATAGATGCCGCTAACAAGGAGAGGAACATGAAAACCTGGATGATTTACGGTGCTAACGGGTATTCGGCGCGGATTATCTTGAACGTGGCTTCTGAACGGGGAATGAAACCAATTATTGCCGGGAGAAATCGTGATCAAATTGATCAACTTTCTTCAGAACATGATTTGGATAGTCGTATCTTTGACCTTACATCATTTGACTCTGTTTCTGAGAAAATTTCTGATATAGATATTCTCCTCAACTGTGCTGGTCCTTTCTCATCAACAGCTGAAATGATGATATCAGCATGTCTTCATACCTCGACCCACTATATTGACATTACAGGAGAAATAGATGTTTTCGAATATGCCCATTCTAAAGATAATGAAGCAAAAGCTTCAAATGTGGTTATTTGCCCAGGTGTCGGTTTTGATGTAATTCCAACAGACTGTCTCGCTGTATTGTTACAAAATGAGCTCCCATCTGGCACTGATCTTTCTTTAGCATTCCAGGCTGTTGGGAGCAAATTAAGTCCCGGGACACTTAAAACCGCTGTTGAAGGTGCATCCAAAGGAGGCTGGATACGAAAAAACGGGGAGCTTTTTTCTGTTCCTTTAGCATATGCAACCAGAGAAATCGATTTTGGTTCTGGGCCAAGAAATACCGTATCCATTTCATGGGGAGATGTATCAACTGCTTATTTCAGCACGGGTATACCCAATATTCAAGTTTACTTTCCTATGTCTGAAAAAGGTATTGAGAGGCTAAGGAAAAGACGTAAATATGCAAAGATTATGAAGTCAGCTATGATTCAAAATTTTCTTAAACATAGAATTGAGAAGAATATAAAAGGTCAATCCGAAGAAGAAAGAAAAAATTCAAAAACGAATATCTGGGGAGAGCTTACAGATCCTTCTGGGCAATCTGTTGTTGGTCGTTTCGCAACTGGGAACGGATATGATGTTACTGCTGTTGGGGCTATTGAAATTGTCTCTTTCCTTAATGAAAACGTGGTTGATGGAGGTTATTACTCACCTGCGATGTTAGCAGGAACTTCAATCCTGGAAAAACTTCCCGGTTACACCGGTATTCAATTCGAAAAATTCAAAAAAGAAGAAGATGAATAAAATTCGTGAAATATTACTTTTCCTTTTTCTTTCGATAGTTCTTTATCTTTTATTTTGGCCTGTTCCCGTAGATCCTGTCATTTGGGAACCTCCTCACTCTCCTGCATTGGAAGGTGATTACACCCCTAATAACTATTTAATAAACGTTGAAAGGTTTGGTTTGGGTGATGGTATTGGGCCAGAAGATGTAGATGTAGATGCTTTCGGTAATATATACACCGGTTATGAAGAAGGTGAAATAATCCGGTACAAACCTGACGGCAGTGGAGGAGAGCGCTTCGCCCACACCGGCGGCCGACCTTTGGGTCTAGAGTTTGATAAATATGGAAATCTAATAGTTGCTGACGCACTCCAGGGACTACTCTCCATTGATCCTATAGGAAAAATTACCGTTTTAACAACAGGTACCAAGGATGTCAAGTTTGGGTTTGCCGATGATCTGGATATCTCTCCAGATGGAACTATCTACTTTTCAGATGTATCTTCAAAAACTGGGATTACAGACTACAGACATGACATTGTTGAACACCGCCCCCATGGTGGCCTTTTTGCTTATAACCCCCAAAATAAAAGGACTTATCTGGTACAAGACAGTATGTATTTTGCCAACGGAGTTGCTGTCAGCCCGGAGGGTGATTTTGTTTTGGTAAATGAAACCAGTGAATACAGGGTGAGAAAAGTGTGGATTAAAGGAAACATGATAGGTAAGAGTGAGATTCTCATGGATGGGCTTCCCGGGTTCCCTGATGGAATTTCTTCTAATGGTCGTGGAATCTATTGGATTGCTCTACCATCAAGACGGCAGGCCATTATTGATGATCTCTCTGATAACCCAATTATGAGGAAGATGATTCTTAGGTTGCCAGAAGCCATTCAACCAGCCCCACAAAGATATGGTTTTATCTTGGGAATTGATGGAGAAGGAAATGTCGTTCATAATCTTCAGGACCCTTCACCTGATTCATTTTCACCCATAACAAGTGTGGAAGAGCACGACGGTATGCTATACCTTGGAAGCCTTACTTATTCCGGCTTTGCCAGGATCAGGGCTCCTGAATAAGATTTAGCGCTGACTGAGTCAGGAAGGGTATCATATCACCAAATATAGCAAAACGTTTGTCTTCAGTCTGGCCTCTTACATACCTGATATATATCTGGGCTACAATCCCTACTACACGAAAAAGGCCAAGAACATGATAGAATTTTATATCTGAGATATCACGACCGATCATTTTTGAATAACGTTCCAAAAGTTCATTTCGGAATAAGAATCCATTTTCCGTTGGCATCATTGCCGCTTTCCTTAAAAATTCTGGGTCAGACGGTTCACTCCAATAACTCAACAATGAACCAAGATCACTTAATGGATCGCCTAGTGTACACATATCCCAGTCAAAAACAGCTACTACTTCTTTAGGACTGTTTTTGGAAAACATGATATTGTCCAGCTTGTAATCATTGTGAACAAGAGAATAATGTCTTGAATCTGGAAGATTATTCTCAAGCCAGGCGTAAATTTCATCCATTTCTGCCATTTCCCGGTGTTTTGCCTTTTCCCATCGAGTGTACCAACCATTCACTTGGCGAGAGATGAAACCTTCAGGTTTTCCCAGTTCACTTAATCCCAAAACATTATAGTCAACCTTGTGAAATTTTGCGAGTACGTCTATTATGGCCTCACTCAAACAGAGAGGAGCTTCAGGTGTACTGGAAAATTCTTTTGGCAAGTTTCTCCTTATCACAACACCCCGCCGTCGATCCATGATGAAAAAAGGTGCGCCGATAACATCTGGATCAGCACATAACAGAAAGGCCTGTGGTGCGTATGGGAACGCCTCATGGAGAACTGACAGAACCTTAAACTCTCGGGCCATGTCATGCGAGGATGGTGCCACAGGTCCAAGAGGAGGCCGTCTTAAAACATATTCAAATTCTCCATAATCTAATAGATAGGTTAGGTTGGCAGCGCCACCGCTAAACTGCCTTACTGTAAGAGCTTTTTCACTGCCTTCGAGTTTTCCCCGTAAGTATTCAGCAAGACGTGATTCATCAAACCGTTCATCAGCGCGAACGGTGATGGTATCATTATCCATCAGTATATTGTTTAAGAATCTGTTTTGCCACAGACCGTTTATGAACCTCATCAGCACCATCATAAATCCGAGCCCCTCGCTCATGACGATACCAAAAGGAGAGGGGGGTATCATCGGTAATTCCGAGAGCACCGTGTGTTTGAATAGCTCTATCCAGAATTTTTAGAAGGACATCAGCCACATAGAACTTAATGATAGAGACATCCCTTCTGGCTGCATAGGGTCCTTTTTCATCTATTTGTCTGGCACAATCCAGTACCAAAAGTCGCGCAGCATTTATTTCCGCTCTAGATTCTGAAATCCAGTTGTGGATTACCCCTTCATTTGATAGTGCATGGCCAGGGGACAATTCACGAGAAGATGCGCGTCGGCACATAAGATCAAAGGCCCTTTCGCATATTCCAATCCACCGCATGCAGTGGTGAATCCTCCCGGGACCTAAACGTTCTTGAGCCAGTGTAAATCCGGAACCAACATTGCCCAACAGCGATGAAGCCGGGACACGACAATCCTGGAAAACTACTTCCGCATGGCTAAAATACCCTTCACCAGTATCTCCCATTACTGAGATATTCCTGACGATTTCATATCCAGGGTTATCACTGGTGACAATGAACATACTTGCTCGACCATATTTGTCATTACTTTTTGAATCTGTTACTGCCATGACAATACAAAAACTGGCTCCGTCTGCGGCCGAAGTGAACCATTTCCGTCCATTGATGATGTATTCATTATCATCCAAATTCGCTGTGGTATCCATCCACGTAGGATTTGATCCTGGCTTACCCGGTTCCGTCATAGCAAAGCAACTTCTGATGTTTCCAGCAACGAGTGGCTCAAGGAATGTACTTTTCTGATCTGGTGAACCGTGTCCTCTGAGAAGTTCAATATTTCCTATATCAGGAGCTTGACAATTGAATACATAATGACCCAAAGGTGATTTGCCAAGAATTTCACTAATTTTGGCAAATTGTGTTAATGAAAGACCCATACCGCCATCATTTTTCGGGAGATAGGGCGTCCACCAGCCTTTCTTTTTTACCGCTTCTCGCAAATTTTCAAGTCGTTCCACGAGTGTCGAGAATTCATTGGAAAGCAAAAAAGATTCAAGAGGTATCACCTCAGACTCGATAAAGGCACTTATTTTCTTATTCATTGTCAACTTAGTAATATTTCACTGGATTGAAGGGGGGACCCAGGGTTTGCCCACCGTCAACAGTCACGGTTTCGCCTGTGGTGAATGAAGAAGCATCTGAGGCAAGATAGAGGGCAATTCCGGCAATTTCTTCAGGTTCTGCCAACCTTCCCTGAGGGATGCCTTTAAGTATTTCATCGTGAACTTTTTCATTTTTCCAGAGCCCCGAACTGAATTGAGTCTTGATAAATCCCGGAGCAATGGCATTAACTTGAATATTATCAGGTGCCAATTCTTGAGCCAGCATTTTTGTCAACATGACAACGGCAGCTTTACTGATAGAGTAGACTCCCATCCCTATAAGAGGTAGTTTTGCGGCTATTGAAGAAACATTGATTATTTTCCCGCCGCCACGTTTCTTCATGTGTGAAAATGATGCTTTTGCTAATCGAAAATATCCTTTGACATTCACTTCCCAGACTTTATCCCACTGGCTTTCCTCTGATTGAAGAATTGGACCAAACTGCGGGTTTGTGGCAGCATTATTAACAACAATATCAATTCCGCCACAGGAATCTAACGTTTTCTGGATGAGATTTTCCACAGCATCTCTGTCCCCCGTATGGGCAGCGATGGGAACAACTTTTCCACTTTCAGTATTGATCTCCTCGGCTGCTTTATCTAACCCGTCCTGTTTTCTACTAGCAATGACAACTGTGGCCCCTGAATTGCAAAATTCATTTGCAATGGCCTTTCCAATTCCCCTAGATCCTCCTGTTACTATTGCAACTTTATCCGTTAAATCAAAGATTGGTTTTTTCATAGTATCTCTCTCTTCTAACTTTCGTACAAGAAGAAACGGCGATAGTAGGGCAATTTCAAGACATTTGTTTATGATAACTTTCTGCTTATTTTTAATAAAGTAAATTGATTAAGCCATGATAATTGCAATTATTCAACAACATGCATCCAGTGATAACGAGGATAACCTGAAACGGGGATTGATCGCCATTGATAAAGCGTCTGAACAGGGTGCTGAACTGGCGGTATTCGCGGAACTTGCATTCACGCGCTTTTTTCCCCAAAAACATGCTAGCGGATCTGTCTCACATCTTTCAGAAAAAGTACCCGGACCCACTACTAGGGCTTTTATGGAGAAAGCAAAAGAACACGGCATGGTTATTGTGATCAATCTTTTTGAAGAGGCTGACAATAAGACTTATGATTCATCACCAGTTATTGATGCTAATGGTACTCTTCTCGGATCCACAAGAATGGTTCACATTGCCGATTATGACTGCTTTTTTGAAAAGGACTATTATGCTCCGGGAGACCGTGGTGCACCTGTATATAACACTGCTGTCGGTAAGGTAGGTGTTGCCATCTGTTATGACCGTCACTATCCTGAATATATGAGATCCCTGGCAGTGGATGGGGCCGAGCTGGTTGTCATCCCTCAGGCGGGAACGGCGGGGGAGTGGCCCGATGGTTTGTTTGAGGCCGAACTGAGAGTCTCCTCTTTCCAGAACGGCTATTTTTGCGCCCTGGCGAACCGTGTTGGTGTTGAGGATAAAATGGAATTTTCTGGTGAATCATTCGTAACGAATCCGGCTGGGGAGGTGATTGCTCAATCTCCTGCCGGTGAAGATCACATTCTTATGGCTGACATTGATCTTATTCAAGTGGCTTCATCTCACGCCAGGAAACTATTTTTCCGAGATCGCCGCCCTGAAGTCTATCCTCTTCATTTGAAAAAAATATGAAACTGGTTAATTCGATTATTCTTTTTGCCTTTTCCCTGTGGCTGGCCGGATGTGCTGTGTTCACAACCTACGGTAGACTTGAAAAACAGGCGCGCCAGGCATACCAGAGAGGCGACTATGATCAAGCGGTCTATGATTGTGCCTACGCACTGAGAATTAATCCAAGTTATGAGCCAGCGCAATTCCTAATACAGGACACCTTTAAAGCTGCTGTTATTGAACATGAGGCGAACCTGAACAATCTTTCCTCAAGTACAGAGAAATTTCGGTGGGATAAAATCGTGTCAGAATATAATGATCTTATCAGGCTTAACCGGACTATTGATCAATTGCCTGCCCTCAGGAACAAGGCAACTGGGGAATTAATTGAACTTGAAACGACTGATTATTCTTCGAAAATGGATCCTGCAATACAAATGGCCGCCGAAACTCATTACAATGAAGGCATGACTCTATCTTCAAGTAATGATCTCAAGATAAAGAAACAGGCGGCAAAAGAATTCAAGATGGCACTGGGTTTTGTTTCGGAATACAGAGACGCATCTCAGAAATACGAAAAGATGCGCCAGGCGGCTATCCTACGAATGGCCATAATGCCTTTTGAGGATAAAACAGGGACTCGTCGAAAATACGGCTCTGTCTCCGAAGTGATTATGGATGATGTTGTCAGTTCTATTCTCAGTGACAATTCAGCCACGGAATTCCTTGAGCTGGTTTCCAGAGAGCGACTGGAAGAGGTAATTGAAGAACAGGCACTTTCGCAAAGCGGTATTATTGATGAATCCATGGCTGTAGAGGTAGGGAAAATACTGGGTGTAAATGAGATCCTGTCCGGAAAGATCACTCAAATTATCGTTTCTCCTGGAGAAACAACTCGGGATGTGCACCAAGAAAAGTCAAAAGTTGTTATCCGTCGCGAAAAATATGTGGATGATGAAGGGAAGGAGAAAGTGAGAAAAATCTACGGTGAGGTAGAAGCTAAGGTAATTGTATTCAAACGATCAACCAGCGCCCGGATTCGCGGTTCTTACAACATTGTTGATGTAGAGACGGCACGAATCCTTAAAAGTGATTCTTTTGAAGAGTCCTCAAGTGCAAATGTTTCATGGGCGACATTTTCGGGAGATGAGAGAGCGATTTCATGGAGCACCCGCCAATTGGCTAAAAAAGGTGAACAACGGGTACCCGTTGAGGGTGAAATGATAAACAGGGCCGCAAAAAAGATTTCCACATCCATCGCCAATTCCATCAAAGACTACGCCCGATAAGGATCTCTTCGGGCAGTTTCATTGTCTGATTCATCCATTCTTGTCGTAATCCCTGTGTTCAATGGAGAACACTCCATCCTCCAACTACACTCCACCCTAAGTCAAATGGGTATTAGACAGCTTCTAGTGATTGATGATGGTAGCTTAGACGCAACGGCCCAAATTTTAAACGATAATGGGATTCCTCACCTCAGTCATGAGACCAATCTTGGGAAAGGAGCGGCCATAAAATCTGGGGCCAAGTGGGCTATTGAGAACAACTTCCATTGGATCCTCACGCTTGATGCCGATCAGCAGCATCCACCATCCTCAATTCCAGTATTCATGGAAAGAATGAAGGAAGGTGTGATTCTTATAGGTCAACGGACTGATCTGAAATCCATGCCACTGCTCAGAGTTTTTTCTAACACGTTCACATCTCTACTGTTATCAATAAGAACAAACCACCTACTCAGAGATTCGCAGTGTGGTTTTCGCTTGATTCCATTGTCGCTTTTAAAAGAAGTAACATTCAAGCAAAATGGGTTTCAGTTTGAGAGTGAATTGTTAATTAAAGCATCTTATGCAGATTACACGATAGAGCATATAAATATTCCCACTGTTTACGGTTCGGAAAAATCTGCCATGAGAAACATTTATGATACAATTAAATTTGCCGCCATGTATTTCAATAGTTTTATCTGGTAGCATGTTTAGCTGGTTGAAAAAACTTTATGACTGGGTCCTCCATTGGGCGGAAACAGAATATGCTATTCCGGCTCTTATGGCGCTGGCCTTTGCCGAATCGTCATTCTTTCCCATTCCTGTTGATATTCTCCTCATTGCTATGGCTGTTGCTACACCGAGACGATCCTTTGAATATGCATCTTACGCAAGTCTTTTTTCAGTAATGGGTGGAGTGGGAGGTTACATCATCGGTTCTCAGTTCATGGAAATGATGGGATGGCCCATAATACATTTCTACGGATACGAAAGCCAGTTTAACTCGCTAAGTGAGGCGTTTCGCCATTATAATTTCTTCACTGTACTGGCGGCAGCCTTAACACCCATACCATACAAAGTTTTCACTATCACAGCCGGTGCCGTTTCAGCTGATTTTATGGAATTTTTTGTGGCTTCAGCAATAGGGCGGTCGTTTCGATTCTTTGCGGTAGCTACGCTCATCTTTTTTTTCGGTGATTCCATAAAAGCTTTTATTGAGAAATATTTCAATTTGCTCTCGGTGATATTTACTTTTCTATTAATTGGAGGATTTTTCATTATCAAGTATCTCTTTTAGCTGAAAATACATGAAAAGTCATTCTAAATTTGTTTGTCTGGTATTCGGGGTGTAGCGCAGCCCGGTTAGCGCGCGTCGTTCGGGACGACGAGGTCGGGAGTTCAAATCTCCCCACCCCGACAGATTTCAATTCTAATAACGAGTTCATTCCCAAAACTTTGAGCCGAATGACAGATGATTGCTAAGTACACAGTTCTAATTATCTATTTCGTGATTCTTTTTGGTATTGGCCTTGTGGCGTCCCGTCGAATACGTTCCTTGAAGGATTTCTACCTAGGTGGAAAAAATCTTGGGTACTGGGTGGCAGCTTTTTCAGCCAGAGCAACAGGAGAATCGGGTTGGCTTATACTGGGTGTGACAGGAATGGGGGCCATGATGGGGGTGAGCGCTTTCTGGGTTGTTATTGGTGAAGTTTTGGGAGTTTTCATTTCCTGGCAATTCATGGCTAAAAAATTCAAAAGGCTTGCTGATGAATACGATGCTATCACAGTACCTGATTACCTTGTTAGTAGATTTAAATCGACCAGCAACAAATTGCGAATCGTTTCGGCCACAGTGCTTTCAGTATTTGTGGTTATTTACGTTAGCGCTCAAATCGACATTACAGGAAAGACCTTTGAAACATTTCTTGGAATAAACTATTACGGGGGCGCCCTTTTGGGTTTTGCTATCGTTCTTATTTACATATTTATTGGAGGATTTTTGGCTGTTGCCTGGTCTGACCTGTTCCAAGGGACACTTATGTTTTTTGGGCTAGTTGCTCTTCCTGTTATTGCTATTATTGTAGCCGATTTTCCTGGTGGCATTTTTCCTGCCTTAGGCAATATAGATCCTGACCTCCTGAATATCTGGGGTCCCGGCGGTTTTAACATGATTAATGTTGCAACAGCCATTGGTCTCGCCACCATTGGCCTCGGTTTTATGGGATCACCTCAGGTTTATGTTAGATTCATCGCTATCCGCAATGAAGAGGAATTGGAAAAAGGGAAGATGGTTGCCCTTCTTTATACTTTGTTAACAGACTCAGCTGCCGTCTTTATCGGTATTCTGGGCAGGGTGCTTTTTACGGGGATTGGGGACAATCCTGAAAATATTCTAGGCATAAGTGCTGAGAACGTACTTCCCATTTTGGTAGAATCTGTGTTTCCTATGATCCTTGTGGGACTTTACATCGGTGTTATTTTAGCTGCTGTCATGTCTACAATTGATTCACTGCTTGTGGTAGCATCCAGTGCTGTTACGAGGGATTTCTATCAACAAATTTTTCATCCGGACATGGAAGGGGAAAAGCTGACTACCCTTTCAAGGAATGTTACACTGGTTATGGCACTTATCGCATTAGCAATCGCCATGATCGTATCGGTAATTTCTCCTGACCGGACCATTTTCTGGTTTGTTATTTTCGGATGGTCCGGCATAGCAGCTACATTCTGCCCTACTATTATCCTCTCTCTTTTCTGGAAAGATTTTACTGAAAATGGGGCCATGGCTGCCATGATCGCCGGATTCATTACCGTTCCTGTTACCAAGTTTATCCTGGCCACAAATGAAACATTTGGTATTTATTTTGAAAAAATGGACGTCATGGCGCCGTCTTTTGCAGTTGGACTTTTTGCTGGATATATCGCCAGCAAACTGGATAACAAATAGTCTTTAGGTCTATTATGGAACTATTGTTCTGCATTTTGACTTTCTTATAGACTATCCCGAGCTATGGTAAGCGGTTACGATCATCACCAAATTGAGCAGAAGTGGCAGCGCTTTTGGGGAAAAAACAGCTCTTTCAAGGCTATTGAAGATAAGTCAAAGCCAAAATATTACATCCTTGACATGTTTCCCTACCCCTCAGGGCAAGGACTGCATGTAGGTCATCCGCTTGGCTATACCGCAACAGATGTTGTAGCTCGTTACAAACGAATGAAGGGTTTCAACGTACTCCATCCAATGGGGTGGGATGCGTTTGGCCTTCCTGCTGAACAGTATGCACTTGAAACAGGAACGCATCCAGCTGAGACCACAGCTGCAAACATTGATAATTTCCGCAGGCAAATAAAAATTCTTGGTCTTTCCTATGACTGGGACCGAGAAATAAGCACAACAGATCCAAAATATTACAAGTGGACTCAGTGGATATTTCTTCAATTATTTAATAAAAATCTTGCTTATGAAGCTGAAGTACCGGTCAACTGGTGTCCGGAGCTAGGTACAGTTTTGGCCAACGAAGAAGTGATTGATGGAAAATCAGAGCGAGGTGATCATCCTGTTTATCGGGTACCAATGCGCCAGTGGATGTTGAAAATAACGGAATATTCCGAAAGCTTACTTGAGGGGCTGGATGAACTCGACTGGCCTGAGGGGATTAAAGAACTTCAGCGCAACTGGATAGGACGGTCGGAAGGAGCGGAAGTGATATTTCAACTGCCATCCATTGATGATTCCATAACC
>ERZ651768.1203-NODE-1203-length-19085-cov-4.356797_pt1 | contig 19085 bp, 16 predicted proteins | sample MGYA00514754_ERZ651768 | MGnify/ENA metagenome assembly ERZ651768
TTCTGGATGGAAAAAAAAACGAAATGATCCTCTTTCAAAAACTATTCCCTCTAAATTTTTTAATTTGGTAACTAGAATATTTTCAGGAATAAAGCTAAATGATTTTAATTGTGGAATAAAAATATATAAAAAGGAATTAGTAAATTCTATAAATTTATATGGTGAAATGCATAGGTATATTCCTTTAATTGCAAAGTGGAATGGATATGATAAAATTGGAGAAAAAGTAGTTAATCATAATAAACGTAAATTTGGAAAAACAAAATTTGGTATGGAAAGATATATTAGAGGTTTTTTAGATCTTATTTCAGTAAGTTTTGTCTATAAATTTAGAAAAAGGCCAATGCATTTTTTTGGATCACTTGGTGTAATATCTTTTTTAATAGGTCTCATTTCAGTAGGTTGGATTATATATGAAAAGTTATCTAAAATATCTAATAATATTCCTTTAGATCAAATTAGGCCAGTTACTGATCAACCACTTTTTTATATTGCTTTGGTAACTATAATTGTTGGAGTTCAATTATTTTTAGTGGGATTTATCTCTGAGTTAATAATATCAATAAATTCTGATAAAAATGGGTACATTATAGAAGATTCAGATATTAAATAAATTGTCTTCTTCTTTTTAATTATTGGAAAGTTATTATTTTGATGCAATAAAAATTATTTCATTTTTAGATAATCCATATTTCCTTTTTAGATCTTCAGATAATTTATTTATGTAATTATTTTCATCAACTTTGAAACCTATTAATGTTAGTCTTTTATTGTAATCTTTTCCATATTTTCTTACATGATCTGATTGACCATATTTCTTTTCTCTTTCTAATGGATCTGTGATAGATTTATTTTCTAATGTTTTATTTGGTAGGGGATGATAAAAAGGAACTTGAAGTATAGAATATCCACCTTTTTTCAATACTCTTCTAATTTCTTTAAGAGCTAAAATGTCATCCTCGACATGTTCAAGAACATGATTACATAAAACAACATCAAAAATATTATTCTCAAATGGCATATTATGGATATCCATTTTTATATCTGCAAGAGGTGAATTTAAATCTCCAGTAGTATAATTTAAGTTTTTGGAGTTTTTAAATTTTTCTATAAAGCATTGTTCTGGCGCAATATGTAAAACATTTAATTTTTTATTAAAAAAATCAGTTTCATTTTTTAAATAAAGGTAAATTAATCTATGTCTTTCTAATGAAAGACAATTTGGACAAAGAGCATTTTCTCTTACTTTTCTACCGTATGGGAAAAATTTTCTTAGACTAATTTTACAAATTGGACAAAATACAGCATCTCCTTTATACAGTAGAGTTATAACTTTAAAAAATGGTTTACTGATTCTCTGTAAAAAAGATCTTGGGAAATTTTTTAATAAAAACCCAATAATAAATTTTATCATTATTTTTTATTAGAATTTCCAATGTAGTTTTTAGGAGTTATTTTAGATAGCTCATCCTTTATCTTTTGGTTAATAGGAAGGTTATTAATGAATTTAGATATTGATTCTTTTGTAATTTTATCATTACTTCTAGTAAGGTCTTTAAGAAGTTCATAAGGATTTGAAATTTTTTCTCTTCGTAAAATTGTTTGAATAGCTTCTGAGATAACAGCCCAGTTTTTATTTAAATCTTTTTCAATAGTTTCTTTGCCAATATCTAATTTATTAATTCCTTTAGTGATTGAATCAAAGGCTATTTTGGTGTACGCTAGAGGTAGACCAATATTTCTTGATATAGTAGAATCTGTTAAATCTCTTTGAAGTCTTGAAATAGGTAGTTTTTCAGAAAAAAATGTATATAAAGAGTTTGCTAACATTAAATTTCCTTCGGCATTTTCAAAGTCAATAGGATTTATTTTATGTGGCATTGCTGATGATCCAACTTCTTTTTTATTCACTTTTTGAATAAGATAATTAATTGATATATAATGCCATATATCTTTACAAAAATCTATAAGGATGGTGTTAATCCTAGATAAATTATGAAATATTGCAGCCATATTATCATAGTGTTCTATTTGTGTAGTTGGTTTACTTCTTTCAAGTCCTAATCTTTCAAGAAATTTATTTGAAAAATTATCCCAATCAATAGAGGGATAGGAAACATAGTGAGCATTAAGATTACCTGATGCGCCTCCAAATTTTCCATTATTAGGGATTTTATATAATAAATCAAGCTGATTTTTAATTCTCTCATAGAAAACATTTATTTCTTTTCCAAAAGTTGTGGGACTAGCAGCTTGTCCATGAGTCCTTGCAATCATGATAATATTTATAAAATCATCAGATTTGTTTTTTAATAACTTCAGAATATCACCTAGACTAGGTAGTATTATATCTTTTAAACAAAATTTGAGCATTAATGGAGTTGCAGTGTTGTTTATATCTTGAGAAGTTAATCCGAAATGAATGAACTCTTTGTAATTTTCCAATCCAAGATCATCAAATTTTTCTTTAATAAAATATTCAACAGCTTTTACATCATGATTAATTTTTTGTTCTATTTTTTTTATTCTATTAGCATTTTCAAGTGAAAATTTAGATGCAATAGAACTAATTTTTTTTTTATCAGAAGAACTAATTGAAGCTAATTGTTTTAAAGGAATATCACATAAAGCTTTAAAATATTCAATTTCTACATATACTCTATATTTTATAAATGCATATTCTGAGAAATAGCTTGATATTTTGTTTGATATTTTGCTATATCTACCATCAATTGGTGATATGGATTTTAAATTATTTTCATTCATAATAGTCTGCAAATTTAGATAATAATTATTATAGATATCTTTTTTTAATCATTCAGCATTATTTTTGTATTTGTTTAAATAATTTAAATGGAAAATAAATCAAAAGTTAAAATTCATATTGATGGAGATACTTATGATATAGAAGTGGGTAAAAAAGAAACTATTCTTGATGCAGGTCTTGAAAATGATATTGATATGCCTTACTCATGTCAAAGTGGTGTCTGTACATCTTGTCAGGGAAAATTGATTTCAGGAAATGTTAAAATGGATGTTTCGGATGCATTATCAGAAGAAGAAATTGCAAAAGGTTACATTTTGTGTTGTCAATCTATTCCATTGACTGATAGTTTAGTAATCGAAATAGAATAATATTTTTATTAAACTTATACACATTATAGAAACAAAAATAATCTTATTTCGTTATAACATTAAATTAGTTTGATATATATTAAATAATGCAATAAATTTGCGGATCAATTTTCACAAAATAATTAATTCATGAGACAACTTAAAATTACTCAATCAATTACCAATAGAAGAGAAAGTCACACTTTAGAAAAGTATTTTACAGAAGTTAGTGGTGTTCCTATGATTACCCCTGATGAAGAAGTGAGATTAGCAAAACAAATTAAAAAAGGGAATCAAGATGCTCTTGATAAATTAGTTAGAGCTAATTTAAGATTTGTTGTTTCGGTTGCTAAGCAATACCAAAACAGAAGTCTTCCATTAAATGATTTGATAAATGAAGGAAATTTAGGTTTAATTAAAGCTGCTAAAAAGTTTGATGAAACTAAAGGATTTAAGTTTATTTCTTATGCTGTTTGGTGGATTAGACAGTCTATTATGCAAGCACTTGCAGAGCAATCAAGAATTGTAAGGCTTCCAATGAATAAATCAGGTGCTATTAATCAAATTAGAAGGGCTTATGCAGAATTGGAACAAAAATTAGAAAGGGAACCAACTGAAGAAGAAATAGCAAAACAATTGGATATGAAACCCACTGAAGTAAGAAGTACTTTGGGTGCTGAAGTTAGACAAATGTCAATGGATGCTCCTTTTGGAGAGGATGATTCGGGATCTTTATTAGATGTTCTTGAAAATAATAGTGAAGGACCTACTGATACAGGTTTGGTTTTTAATAATTCTTTAAAAATTGAAACAATGAGAGCATTATCAACTTTAACACCAAGAGAGAGAGATGTTGTGCTTATGAGTTTTGGTATAGGTTTTGATAATCCATATACATTAGAAGAAATTGGAGATGTTATGGGATTAACTAGAGAAAGAGTTCGTCAAATTAGAGAAAAAGCACTTCAAAAATTAAGAGAACCGAATAAAAATAAACGTCTTAAAGAATTTTGTGCTAATTAATATTATTTTAGATCAATAATTATTCTTCTAAATCAATAATTTATTATATAGTTTTTGCATAATACTTTTTATTTGCTAAAATTTATAAAAAAACTGTAATATTGTAGTGTTGGAATATAATCAATTAGTGTAAGTATTTTACATTAAGTCTATTAGAACCATTAATTATGAAAATAAAACTTTTTCTTTCTTTATTAATTTTTATATTTATTTCGTGTAACAAAGTTGAAAATACATCAGAAAGTGTTAATAGTTCTCCTTTAATTAAAAAATCTATAATAGTAGGTGATGCTAAGTATGATGGTCCAGAAAAGATTTCTTATTACCATGCAGCCATTAGGAATGGTAACGTTGATATAAACAAACCTTCAAGGTTTAGAGAATATAGGAGTGGGTATCGTGGTGTTGAGTATAATAAACTTATGAGTTCAAGAAATAATTTATTGAATTCTAGATCTCTAACTAATTTAGAAGAAGATAATGATATTAGGTATTCTAATTATGCTGAAGATAATGCTGTTTTTACTGAGAGAGGTCCAACTAATGTTCCAGGTAGAACTAGATCTATTGCAGTTGATGAAACTGATGCTACAGGTAATACATGGTATGCTGCTGCTGTGGGTGGAGGAGTATGGAAAACAATAGATGCTGGAGTTTCATGGACTGAACTTTCTAATGATTTGACTAATATCGCCGTTTCTTCTGTAGCACTCTCCAAATCTAATCCAGATGTACTTTATGCTGGAACAGGTGAAAGTTGGGTTGGAAATTTAGATGCTGTTGATGGAAATGGAATTTATAAATCAATAAATGGTGGTGTGAATTGGGTAAATGTTTCTACAATGGATGGAGATTATGTTGATGAAAGATTTTCAAATGTAAGTAGAGTGGTAGTTGATCCTAATAATAGTGATGTTGTAGTTATAAGTACTTCTGGAGGTGGATTAAGTTATATTTTTAAATCGTCTAATGGTGGAACAACTTGGACCCAAGTTAGAAAATTGTCTAGTAGAATTCAACAAGTTGTAGCGGCACCTAGTGATTTTAATATTTTATATGCAGCTGCTAGAGGTTATGGTATTTTAAAATCTTCAGATGCTGGAACGACTTGGACAAATCCAGGAAATCTTGGATTATCTGGAGATCTTCCATATGATAATGAAGATGGAATATATGGTGAATCCGGAGGTAGTTTTGCAAGATTAGAAATTGCGGTTTCATATCAAGATCCTAATGTTGTATTTGCTGGAATAGTTGATTATAGTGTTGGGTCAGCATTGAAAGTTTCTTTTGATGGTGGACAAACATTTGATTTGTTTAATAATGAAGATAATTCTAGTGATTTTTGGCTTAATTCTCAAGGATGGTTTGACAATTCTATTCTTGTCAATCCATTGCATGATAGCATTGTTTATTATGGTGGTATAGAAACTTATAAGGCTACTTTGTTGCCAGGTGATGGCGTTTCATTTAATGGATCCTCTACTTTTGTAACTGAAGAAAATACAGGCTCTTTTTTAAATTTAGTTAATATATGGGGTGGAAAATCTCTTGGTACTGGAGATGAATGGGTGAACGCAGCAGATAATCCTGATCTTGTTGATGTTGAGGTTAGATTTGGTCCTGGTAGATCTCAAAAAGCATATAGATTTTCTGTTCCTGATGGATCAACTTCAGGCGTTCCTCATGCTAATTATACTTATGAAGACACAGTTACTGTTCCATTTGAAGTTTGGGATGTATTAGCTGATCCACCTGTACAGCTTACTGTATCATTTAGAGATAATAAAAATGATGGTGTTTTTAATATTGTTGAAGATTTTGGAGAAAGCAGAGAATATATTTTTACGCAGATAACACCATATGATTCTACAATGAGTCAGACAGAAATTTCTAAAAATGGTGGTCAACTTTATAAATCTTTATACCTTATTTGGCCTTATTTGGTTGAAAATGGCACATGGGATGATACTAATTTACCAGAATCTTCTGTAAGGATTGAATCAAAAGATTTTACTTATCAAGCAAGAGATAAAATTTATACTCATATTACTGATGGGTACAATGATATAGATTCAAAAAATGATAATGTTCATGTAGATCATCATTTTTTAGGAGCGATTGTTGATGATACAGCTAATTTTAGGATATTACATGGTGGAGATGGAGGTGTTGCCGTATCTATTTCAAGTCCTGATCCTGGTATTAATGATGGTGAGTTTACAGCTTCTTTAAGTGGTTATAATACCACTCAGACATATGGTGCAGATAAGGTACATGGTTTTGATCAATATTTTGAAGGTGCTCAGGATAATGGATCATGGTTATCAGATAGGTCAGAAGTAGCATCTAGTTCATCAAATTATATTTTTAAAATAGGTGGTGATGGTTTTGAAGTAATAACTCATTTTACAGACTCAGATAAAATGATGGGAGGAGCTCAAGGAAATTGGTTTTGGAGAACATTAGATGGTGGAGCTTCATGGATTTATACAGCTGGTTCTTTTGTGGGTTCTGGTCCTTTCATCTCAAGGCTTTCAACATCGTATCAAGATCCTGAAGTTGTTTATGCAGTTACTAGTAGTGGTGCTATGAAAACTTCAAATTTTGGAGAGTCTTGGGAATTAAAATCTATTGGTGGAACATGGGGTGGTAGTTTTTGGTCTGGTACTGATATTGAGGTTTCTTTAGCAAATCCTAGATTTGTATGGGCTGGTGGTCAAATGGGAAATGGAGGTGAAATTTTTCTTTCTAAAGATTGGGGTGAAACTTTTGATCCTGTTCCAGGTTTTGCAAATATGGGAGTTATAACAGGTTTGTATTCTCATCCTACAGAAGATTCAACGGCATATGTTTTATTTGGTATGTCTGGTGCTGCAAAAGTAATTGAAACTAAAGATTTAGGTCAAACATGGAAAGATCTAACAGGATTTCATTTGAATGTTTCAGGAAAATCTTCTAAGGGTTTTCCAGATGTTGCAGTATATAGTTTCTTAGTTATGCCTCATAATACTGATATAATGTGGGCAGGTACTGATATTGGTCTTGTTGAATCTACAGATGGCGCTGAATCATGGCATATTGTTAATTCTAATTTTCCTAATGCAAGTACATGGGATATGAAAGTCAAGGATCAAGGACAAATAGTATTAGCAACTCATGGAAGGGGTATTTGGACTGCTACGCTTGATGATCTTAAAGATTTTGTTCCAAATCCAGCAACTCTTCCCCCTGTTCTAAATAGTGTACATCAAGTAGATGTAGATGATAAGTATTTACTAAAATCTAATGTTTTTATTAAATCTATTTATGATTCTTTACTAATTAAGGCTGATGGAGTTGTCAGAGGAACTTTTTATGATGCTACTGAAATATTAGATAAAGATTATGAATTTGAAGTTCCTGAAAAAGGAGATTATATTATTCAAGCATTTGGATATAAAGATGGAGCAGAGTATCCTTCGAATCAATTAGAAATTACTGTTAATCCTATACTTGAAGCAAAAACATCATTTGTTACAACTTTTAGTGATTTGGTTGGAGATGAGTTTTCTTTGGATCGTTTTAGAATAGGAACACAATCTGGTTTTGAAGGAAGATTGCTTAATTCTGATCATCCATATGAAGATGGAGTTTCTCAAGGTTATGATGATGGTTATAGCCTAACTGCGATGTTAAACATTCCAATAATAATAACTGATTTTAGACCTTCGATTAAGTTTAAAGAAGTTGTGATAGTTGAACCTGGTGATGGATCTTCGTATCCTGCACTAAGATTTTATGATTATGTGATAGTTGAGGCATCTAAAGATGGTATTAATTGGTTGAAATTAATTGATGGATATGATTCAGATAAATGCATTCCTGTAGAAGGTGATAATTGTGCAACATGGTTACAAGCTTATAATACTGGAGCTAGTGGAAATAAAGATATGTTTAAATCTAGAGAAATTGATTTTGACGCTACGGGATATTTTCAAGAAGGTGATACTGTTAAAGTAAGGTTTAGATTGTATTCTGATGATTTAACTGTTGCATGGGGATGGGGTATTGATGATTTATATATTCAAGCAGAACAACCAGTTGTCCAGGGTATAGAATTTACTAAATTGGAAAAAAATATTTCAATTTTCCCTAATCCTACTAATGGTATCTTTAGTATAGAGTTTAGTGATACATGGAAGGGAGATATTGAATGTAAAATAATAGATATTTTTGGAAGAGAAATTTTAACTAAGGAATTAAATAACAATTTAGGTTCTTCATTACATGAAATTGATATATCGACTAAAAATGATGGAGTTTTTATAGTCCAGTTAGTTCAAGATGATAGAAAGACTATGAAAAAAATAATTAAGGAATAGAGGTTAGTTATTTTTTAATTTTAGTCCGCATAATACTAACTCTTCTAAATTTTATGTTTATAAGTTCTACTCCTAGAGTGAAGAATAGTGCGAAGTATATATATCCTTTTGGTATATCATAGTGGGCTGCTTCAAGTATTAAATTAAATCCAATTAGTATTAGAAAACATAATGCTAGGATTTCTAGAGATGGATATCTATCTATTATATTACTTATTTTTGCCGAGTAAAAAATCATAAATATTATAGAAATGACAACTGCAATAATCATTAAGGTTATTTCTTGGGTTAATCCTATAGCCGTAAGTATTGAGTCAATTGAAAAAACAAAATCAATTATTACAATTTGCCATATTATAGCATGTATGGTATCGATTTTAGATGAAATTAATTTCTCATTAAAGTTGCCGTTTATTTTATAAGAAATTTCATGACTGCTTTTTATAATTAAGAATACACCTCCAATAAAAAGTATAATATCTTTAATACTATAACTCAAATAAAAGGGTTTTGTAAGCCCTATAAACCATGTTAATCCAAATAACATAAGTATCCTTAGAAACATCGCTAGTAATAGTCCACTCACTCTAGCTGTTTGTCTATTTTTTCTTTCTACTTTGTTTGTTATAATTGAAATAAAAATAATATTATCTATTCCTAAAATTATTTCTAACACAGTTAAAGTGAGCAGTGCAATATATGTTTCCCATTGAAAAAATATTTCCATATTATTTGAAATTTTTATGTTAAAATATCACAATTATTACGAGTAATTTTACTTATTTTGACATCTAATTAATAGGTTGAATTTAATTTAATTTCATTTTAAATGAAAGATATGATAAAAGTTAGTAAAATTTCAAGGCATTATAATGTTGGTAAGCAAATTGTAAAGGCATTAGATTCTATAACAGTTAATGTAAAAAGAAATGAATATATATCTTTTATGGGGCCTTCAGGATCAGGAAAATCAACTTTAATGAATATTATTGGATGTTTAGATTCACCTACTGGAGGTAATTATGTTTTAAATAATAAAAATGTAAGTAATCTTTCTGATAATGAATTAGCTGAAATTAGAAATAAAGAGATTGGGTTTGTTTTCCAAACATTTAATTTATTACCAAGAGCATCTGCTCTAGATAATGTAGCATTACCATTAGTATATGCTGGTTATTCATCTTCTCAAAGAGAGAAGCTAGCTGTAAAAGCACTTGAAGATGTTGGTTTATTAGATAGGGCTACTCATAAACCAAATGAGTTATCTGGTGGAGAAAGACAACGAGTTGCAATTGCAAGAGCTTTAGTTAATAATCCAAGTATTATTTTAGCAGATGAACCAACTGGTAATTTGGATAGTAAAACATCTCATGATATTATGGATTTATTTACAGAGTTACATAGAAGAGGTAATACTATAATTATGGTAACACATGAGGAAGATATTGCAAAATTTTCTAATAGAATAGTTAGATTGAAAGATGGTTTAGTTGATTCTGACAAATTAAATGTAAAAAAATAGATTATTAGGTTAATTATATTTCAATTATCCCATTCTTTATATTAGTAGTTTATGCAAAATAAATCTATTGACTATTTAATAATTGGTCCTGCTCATCCTTATAGAGGTGGTATAGCAGAAACCAATCATGAACTTGCCTTGGCATTTAAAAAAAATGGGAAAAAAGTTCAAATATGGACATTTAATAAGTTGTACCCCAAATTTATATTTCCAGGAAAAACTCAATTTTCTAATCAAAATGCACCAAAAAATATTGATATAAAAAGAATGATTCATGCATACTCGCCATTTCGATGGTATAGTGTTGTTAAAGAAATTAAAGCATTAAATCCTAAAGTAATCATTTTTCGTTATTGGACACCTTTTCTTGCGATTTGTTATGGATATATTGCTAGAAATGTAAATTCAAATATTAAGTGTATTGGTATGGTGGATAATTGGATACCACATGAAAATAAAATTTTAGATAAGTTTTTAAATAATTATTTTGGTAATGGTTGTAGTTCGTTTATCACCTTATCAAAATCAGTTGCTAATGAAATAAAACTTAATTTCAATAAACCTATTCTTAAGGGGTTTCATCCTATAAATGAATTTTTACCTGTTCCTATATCAAAAATTGAAGCTCGAAAAAATTTGAATTTATCTTCTAGTGCTAGTTATATATTATTTTTTGGTTTAATAAGAAAATACAAAGGTTTAGATTTATTAATTGATGCATTTTCTATATATCAAAAGAAAAACAAAAATGCTTATTTATTAATAGTAGGGGAATTTTATGAAAATAAAAATAAATATTTAAGACAGATTGATAATTTGGGTTTAAAAAATAAAGTTTTATTATATCCTGAGTTTATAAATTCTGATCAAGCACGTAACTTTTTTTGTGCTTCAGATTGTGTAGCTCAGACGTATCGCTCTGCCTCTCAAAGTGGTGTCACTCCTGTTGCCTATCATTATGGATTGCCGATTTTAGTTTCAAACTTAAATGGGTTAATTAAACCAATTAAAAATGATGATTCTGGAATTATAACTGAAATAAATTCTACATCTATAGCAAATGGGTTAAATGAAATTCTTCAACCTAAAGCCTTAATGAAATTTAGAAAAAATATTCAATCTTCACGCTCTAATTATTCTTGGAAGAAATTTAATCAGCAGATGATTCATTTTATAGAATGATATGTTATTTTTATAAATTATTAACTAATTAAATATTAAAATTTTAAGTAGGCTTTATGAAAATAAAGATTAAAAATTCTTTAAAATCTAGAATTAATGAAGTTGATTTTAATGATTTAGAGTTTTGTAAATATTATTCAGATCATATGTTTTCTGCTGATTATGAAAATGGGGAATGGCATAATTTTCAAATTCTTCCGTATGAAAATTTAAGTATTTCTCCAGCTTGTACAACTCTTCATTATGGTCAAACAATATTTGAAGGTCTTAAAGCTTATAAAAATGATAAAGATGAAATTCTTATTTTTAGACCTGAAAAAAATGCAGAAAGATTTAATATAAGTTCTAAGAGAATGTGTATTCCAGAATTTCCTAAAAATTTATTTTTAAAGTCAATAATTGAACTACTCAAAATCGATAAAAAATGGATTCCTAATACTGACAATTCATCTTTATATATTAGACCGATAACTTTTGCTTTAGATCCTTATATTGGTATCAGGCCTGCAGATAATTATAAATTTATAATTATTACTGCTCCTGCTGGTGGATATTATACAAAACCTGTTAAGGTAAAAATTGAAACTAAGTATACAAGAGCAATTAGTGGGGGAGTAGGTTTCTCAAAAACTGCAGCAAATTATGCCGCTGCTTTATATCCTGCTGTAAAAGCTCAAAAAGATGGTTATGATCAATTAATATGGACTGATGGTAAAGAACATAAGTATTTGGAAGAATCTGGTACTATGAACTTATTTTTTGTTATTGATAAAACTATTATAACTGCTCCTTTAGGTGATACTGTTTTGGATGGTGTAACAAGAGATAGTATCATAGTTTTAGCTAATAAATCAAATTTGAATTTAGAGGTAAGAAAAATATCTATTGGTGAAGTAATATCTTCAATAAAAAACGGAAAACTTAGGGAGGCTTTTGGTGCTGGTACTGCTGCTACTGTTGCCCCTATTAAAACAATAGGCTATGAATCTAAAGATTATGATTTACCTGAAATAAATTCGAAATCATATTCTTCAATATTTCTTGAAGAATTAAATAATATTAAATATGGAAAATCACCAGATTTATTTAATTGGATTACTAAGGTTTAATAATGAATATAGATCAAATTAAAAAACTTCAAGATCGTATAGGGGTATTAAGGGGGTATCTTTGACTATGATAATCGATTAAAAGTTATTAAAGAAAAAGAAAAAATTTCATTAAGTTCTAGTTTTTGGAATAATAGAAAAGAAGCAGAAAAAGTACTTAAAGAAATAAGCATAAATAAGACATGGACTGATTCTTATAACAATGTCAATTCGGTAATAGAAGATTTTAAAATTTTATATGACTTTTATATTTCTGGAGATGTTTCTGAAGATGAATTAGAATTAGAATATAATAAAGTTGAAAAATCTCTTGAAAATCTTGAATTCAAAAAAATGCTTTCAAGTAAAGAAGATCAGTTAAATGCTATAATAGAAATTAATCCAGGAGCTGGAGGGACTGAAAGCCAAGATTGGGCTAATATGTTGATGAGAATGTACATTATGTGGGCAGAATCTCAGAATTTTATTGTGAAAAAGGTTAATGTTCAACCTGGTGAGACTGCAGGAATAAAATCTGCAATTCTTGGTATAGAAGGACAATTTGCTTTTGGCTATTTAAAAGCGGAGATAGGAGTTCATAGGCTTGTTAGAATATCACCATTTGATTCAGGAGCTAGAAGGCATACGTCTTTTGCTTCCATTTTTGCTTATCCAGAAGTTGATGAAACAATTGAAATAAATATAAATCCTGCAGATATTATATGGGAGACGTTTAGGTCTAGTGGTGCTGGTGGACAAAGTGTAAATAAAATTGAATCAGCAGTTAGACTTAAGCATGAAAAGTCAGGTTTAGTTATTGAATGTCAACAAGAAAGAAGTCAGTTATTAAATAAAGAAAAAGCTTTAAATATGTTAAAATCAAAACTTTATCAAATAGAAATAGAAAAGAAAAATAAGGAAAAAGCAAAAAGAGAAGACACTAAACTTAAAATAGATTTTGGTTCTCAAATTAGAAATTATGTTTTACACCCCTATAAATTAGTTAAAGATATAAGAACTAATATTGAAAGAAATGATGTTACAAAAGTTTTGGATGGTGATATTCAGCCTTTTATAAAAGAATTTTTATTACAGTCACAAAATGTATAATTTAAATTAAATGATTATAATTTTTTTATTATCTACAAAAGTTTATTTTAAAAAATAAGTAATGAAATATAAAAAACCTTCATTTCTTCAGTCAATAATTCCTATCATTTTTTTAGTGGTAATGTTATCAATTAATGTTTTTATTTTTGGTGATTTATCTCTTGATGGTAGCAATCAAATTGTGTTGATTCTTTCTGGAGCATTAGCAGCAATAATTGCTTATTTTAATGGAGTTAAGTGGAAAACATTACAAGAAGGTATGGTAAGCAATATAAATTCTGCTATACCTTCACTTATAATTTTATTACTTGTAGGAGCGCTTGCTGGTTCATGGATGATTAGCGGGATAGTTCCCTCTATGATTTATTATGGAATTCAAATTTTAAGTCCTGATATTTTTCTTTTGGCTTCATGTATTATATGCATTATTGTTTCTCTTGCAACTGGTAGTTCTTGGACAACTTCAGCTACTATTGGAATAGCTTTGATGGGGGTAGGAAAATCATTAGGTGTAGGTGATGGTTTTATAGCTGGTGCTGTTTTAAGTGGTGCTTATTTTGGAGATAAAATGTCTCCTTTATCTGATACAACAAATTTAGCTCCTGCAGTTTCAGGAACTACTTTATTTAAACATATAAGATATTTATCATATACTACTATACCATCAATAATAATATGTCTTTTAATATTCTTAATTTCAGGTTTTTTATTTGTTGAACCTTCTTCTTTTGAAAATTCATTAATCGTATCTGAATCTATAAAAGAAAAATTTTTTATATCTCCAATTTTATTTTTTCCACCTTCTGTCGTTATCTTTTTGATTTATAAAAAGGTTTCTGCTATTCCAGCATTATTTTTTGGAATTGTATTAGGTGTGTTGTTTGCAATAATATTTCAATCAAATATTATTTATGAGATTTCTTTAGATGACAAAAAAAATTGGATTTCTATTTTCTCTGGTGTTATGATTTCATTATATGGAAATGTTTCTATAGAGACATCAAATGAAATGGTTACAGATTTGTTGTCATCAAGTGGTATGTTTGGAATGTTGTCTACAATATGGTTGATTTTTTCTGCTATGATTTTTGGTGGGATTATGGAAAAAGGTGGTTTTCTTTCAAAAATTGCTAAAGCTATTTTAAATCAGGTTAAATCAACTGGATCATTAATTACATCTACTGCTGGTACATGTATTTTTTTTAATATTACTGCCTCAGATCAATATTTATCAATTGTTATTCCTGGAAAGATGTATTCAAATTTTTATAAAGAAAGAGGTCTTGCCCCTGAAAATTTAAGTAGAACACTTGAAGACAGTGGAACAGTAACATCAGTTCTTATACCATGGAATACTTGTGGAGCCTATCATTCTAGTGTGTTGGGTGTTTCAACTTTAACTTATTTACCTTATTGTTTTTTTAATATTATAAGTCCATTTATGACAGTTCTTTTTGCATATTTAAAAATTAAAATTAAAAGACTTTAAATTAAATATACTAATATGAAAAATTACATATTATGTTGTTGTTGTTTCTTTTTTATTAGTGCTCAAGCACAATGGAAGCCAGTAGGTAATAAAATTATTACAAAATGGGCTGAAAGTATAAATCCTGAATATGTTCATCAAGAATACCCAAGACCAAGACTAGTAAGAAATGAATGGAAAAATTTAAATGGATTGTGGGATTATGAAATATCTAAACTTGGGGGTAATAAACCCAATTTTTATAAAGATAAAATTTTGGTTCCTTTTCCTATAGAATCTAGTTTATCTGGTGTTCAAAAAAATGTAGGTAAGGAAAATGAGCTTTGGTATCATTCTATATTTGTTGTTCCTAAATCATGGAAAGGTAGAAATATTATTTTGCATTTTGGAGGTGTTGATTGGAAATCAGAGATTTGGATAAATGATGTATATGTTGGATCTCATCAAGGAGGATATGATCCTTTTTCATTTGATATTACTTCACAATTAAATAACAAAAAAAAACAAAAGGTAGTTGTAAAAGTTTGGGATCCTACGGATGAAGGTTATCAGCCTAGAGGAAAACAAACCATAAATCCACATGGTATTTGGTATACAGCTGTAACTGGTATTTGGCAAACTGTGTGGATTGAGCCAGTAAATTCAAATTACATAAAAACAGTTAACATAGTTTCAAATGTTGATGAAAATAATATTTCAATTAAACTTATTAGTTCAGAAATATTAGAAAAAGATTATTTTGATGTAATTATTAAAGATGGAAACACCATTGTATCATCAGTAAAATCACCTGTCAAATCTAACTTAGATGTATTAATTAATAATGCAAAACTTTGGAGTCCTGAATCACCATTTTTATATGATATGGAGGTAAATTTAATTAGTAATGGAAAAATTGTTGATTCTATAAAAAGTTATTTTGCTATGCGTAAAATATCAACTAGAAAAGATGAAAATGGAATTTTTCGTTTACAATTAAATAATGAAGATTATTTCCAATTTGGAACTCTTGATCAGGGATGGTGGCCTGATGGTTTATATACTGCTCCCTCTGATGATGCCTTAAAGTATGATATTATAAAAACTAAGGAATTGGGATTTAATATGATTAGAAAGCATGTAAAAGTTGAGCCTGCTAGGTGGTATTATCATGCAGATAAAATAGGAATGTTAGTTTGGCAAGATATGCCAAATGGAGAAAATTTTCGATTTCCCAAATGGCAGAGAGATAAATTTTTTGATGGTAATGAATTTATTCCAAGTTCTGAATCTGAAGATAATTTTAGAAGTGAATGGAAAAAAATTATTGACTTTTTATATTCTAATCCATCAGTTGTTTGTTGGGTACCTTTTAATGAGGCATGGGGACAATTTAAAACCGTTGAAATTTCAGAATGGACAAAAATATATGATCCTAGTCGTTTAGTTAATTCTGCTAGTGGTGGAAATTATTATAGGACAGGTGATATCACAGATACACATAATTATCCAGATCCAAAAATGCTTTTTTTTGATAATGAAAGAGTAAATGTTTTAGGAGAATATGGTGGGATTGGTTAGCAATAGATGGTCATCTTTGGCAACCTGATAAAAATTGGGGATATGTAAAATTTAAAAATTCTATAGAAGCAACTGATCAATATGTTAGTCTTGCAAATCAACTTTATAAAATGATAGAATCTGCTTTTTCTGCAGCTATTTATACACAAATTACAGATGTGGAGATAGAAGTAAATGGACTTATGACCTATGATAGAAAAATTGTTAAACTTGATTTAGGAAGAGTAAGGGAAATTAATAGAAAAATTTGTAATGTATTTCAGTAATTAGTTTATTTTCTATTAAATAGACTTGTTTTATATAATTTATGAATTAATTCATAAGCTTTTTATGATTGTTAAATAGCTAGTGTATCGTTTTCTCCATATGGTTTTATCTATATTTTTTTTGACATTACAATTCGGTTCCTTTTCATGATTACAATTATTGAATTTACATTTATCTCTTAATTTATTGAATTCAGGAAAAGTATATTTTATTTCATTTTTTTCTATTCCATAAAATTGAAATTCTTTAAATCCTGGTGTATCAATAAGAAAACTATTTTCATTAATTTCAAACATTTCAGAAAAAGTTGTTGTTTGTTTTCCTTTTTTAGTCTTCTTAGAAATGGGATTAGTTTTTTGTTTTGATTTATTACATAATAAATTTATTAATGTAGATTTTCCTACTCCAGAATTTCCAATCATTAATGTTTTATTCTTTTTCATTATTTGAAGTAAATTATGGACATTAATATTATATTTAGCTGATATAATAAAAGAATCAAACCCTATAGTTAAATAATTTTTTAAAATAATATTTAGATTTTCTAATTCATTTTTGTTTAAAATATCCAATTTATTAAAAACTATAATAGGTCTAATATTGTAGTAATTTGCTGATACAAGACATCTGTCTATAAAGCTAATTTTAGTATATGGTTCTTTAATACTACATAATATTAATAATTGGTCAATATTAGAAGCCATAATATGTCCTTTATCATTTCTATTTGATTTTCTAATTATACAATTTTTTCTTTTGTATATATTATTAATAATAACATCTTTATCTTTATTTTTTATTAATTCTACATAATCTCCTGATGCAATTGGATTTGTTAATTGGTTATCAATTTTAAGCTTTCCTCTTAAAATAGTTTTATAGATTTTATTATTAATTTTTACATCATACCATTTACCAGTTGATTTAGTAATTAAACCTTTCATTTTAATTAATTATTAGGGATTTATATGTATTCATAATGTAATTTATAATGGTTTCTCTTCCAGTTTTTTTTATTGATGAAGTAATAAAAAATGTGGGTATTTCTTTCCAAGTTTTAAGGAGTTCTTTATTAAAATTATCTATATTTTTATTGATATTTGAAGTATTAATTTTGTCGCATTTAGTATAAATTAAATTAACAGGAATATTATTTTTTCCTAAAAAATTAATAAAATCAATATCAATTTTTTGAGTCTTTAATCTGCTATCAATTAAAATAAAAACTAAAGCTAATTTTTTTGATTTGAGTAAAAAATCCTTAATCATATTGTCCCATTTTTTTCTATTTTTTTTACTTGTTTTTGCCCAACCATATCCTGGTAGATCAACAAAATATATATTTTTATTAACTATAAAATGGTTTATTAATTTTGTTTTCCCAGGTTTAGAAGAAATTTTAGATAAGTTTTTATTATTTACTAGCATGTTTATTAATGATGATTTTCCAACGTTTGATCTTCCATAAAAAACAAATTCTGGTAATTTCTCTTTTGGACATTCCTTTAAATTAGAACTACTTTTAATAAATTTAGCCTCTATATTTTTCATAATTATTTTTATCCTCTTTGCAATTTTAATTCAATTTTAAAGTTTAGGTATTATATTTAGATATAATAATGAGAAAGAATTTTTTAATTATTTTAATTATTTGTGGTTTTTCATATTCCTCAAAATCCCAAAGTAATACAATAAATTTAGGAAACTATGATGATAATCGTATTCATTATGGTTTTTTACTTGGCTTGCATTCTTCGTATTATAGGATGTATTATTCTAATAATTTTATAGATTCAAATTATAGTAATCTTCATAGCATTATTCCTTCTTCTAAACCTGGATTTAAGCTTGGTTTTATTTCTGATTTTAATCTAATCTATCCATTTGATTTTAGAACATTATTACAAGTTGCTTTTTATGAATTTAATATGGATTATTTGTATACAGATGGTACTATTTTTTCTGATACCAGATCGGCTACATTACTTGAATTTCCTTTATTAATTAAATATAAATCAAAAAGAAGGGGTAATCATAGAATGTACATGCTTGGAGGATTAAAACCAAGTTTAGAAATTGGAGCAAAAAATAAGGATGAAGCAGGAAAAGATATATTAAATTTAAAATCTTTTGATTTATCCTTAGAAATAGGTTTTGGCAGTGACATTTTTTTTCAGTTATTTAAACTGTCTCCAGAAATAAGATATTCTAGAGGACTAATAAATTTATTAAAAAATAATTCTGATAATTTTAATGAATATAATTTACCAATTGATAAATTGTTTGTTCATAATATTTCAGTTTTCTTTACTTTTGAAGGTGGGCCTAAATAATAATAAAAAAATAGCTTTTATTACAGGTGCAAC
>ERZ651768.1206-NODE-1206-length-19055-cov-11.369533_pt1 | contig 19055 bp, 17 predicted proteins | sample MGYA00514754_ERZ651768 | MGnify/ENA metagenome assembly ERZ651768
AGCACCAATCAGGGCAGGTGGAGGTGGCCGAGGCTCCCGGGCCGGATCTCGCAGGAGGCCTCGTAGGCCTCGACATCGCCCCATCGTGGCATCAGCCTCCCGATGCTGGTGAACTCGGCCGATGGCGGAGATCCAACTCGAGTCACCCGTGACCGGCGTGGTGTGGAAGGTCGTGGCAGGACCCGGCACCGTCGTGGCTGCCGGCGACACCATCCTGATCGTGGAGTCCATGAAGATGGAGATCCCCGTCGAGTCCCCGGAGGACGGGACGGTGACCGTCCTGCAGGTGGGCGAAGGCGACCAGGTCTCCGAGGATGACCCGGTGGCCACCGTGGAGACAGCCTGACGGCCTGATCCGGTGGCCATCATGGAGACAGCCTGACGGCCTTACCCGATCCCTGCCGGCGCGATACCGGGTGGCGAGTGTCAGGGCCGGTAGGGACTGCCCACCGGACCGGGAGTGCGCAACGGCGCCGCCAGGTTGGCGAACTCGCAGAGCAGCGGTCGTGTGTCGGCCGGATCGATGATCTCCTCGACCAGAAATGCCTCGGCGGTCCGGAATGGCGATCGCACGCTGTTGAGGCGCTCGGTGATCTCGGCCAGCAGGGCCTCGGGGTCGTCGGACGCCTCCAGGTCGGACCGGTAGGCCGCCTCCACGCCACCCTCGACGGGCAGCGAGCCCCAGTCGCCCGAGGGCCAGGCGTAGCGGTACTGGAAGCGGTGCCCCGGAGAATGTGCTGCGCCGGCGACCCCGAACGCCTTGCGCACCAGCACCGAACACCACGGCACGGTGGCCTGGTAGACGGCGGCCAGAGCGCGAGCCCCGTGGCGGATGGTGGCCTGCTGTTCGGCCTCGGTACCGATCACGAAGCCCGGGTTGTCCACCAGGTGGACGACCGGGAGGTGGAACGTCTCGGCCAGGTCGACGAACCGGGTGACCTTCTGCGACGAGGCGGCCGTCCAACCACCGCCGTAGTGGTACGGGTCGCCTGCCAGGATGGCCACCGGCCAGCCGTCCAGCCGTGCCAGGCCACAGACGGCCGATCGACCGAAGGACGCTCCGAGCTCGAAGAAGCTGTCCTCGTCGACCACCGAGTCGATGATCGACCGCATCCTGTAGACCTGCCGGCGGTCCCGGGGCACCAGGTCCGCCAGGTCGGCATCGGTGCGGTTCGGATCATCCGTGCACGGTCCCCGCTCTGCCAGCTCGTACACCGATGACGGCAGGTAGGACAGGAACCTCCGGGCCCGCCCGAAGGCCTCCTCCTCGCTTCCGACCTCGTCGTCGATGCTGCCGTTCCGGGTGTGGATCCGGCTTCCCCCGAGGTCCTCCTTGTCGACCTGTTCGCCGCCCATGCGGTTGACCACCACCGGTCCGGCGGCGAAAAGGTGCGACATGCCCTTCACCATCAGCGAGTAGTGGCTGGTCACGGCACGGGCAGCTCCAAGGCCGGCCACGGACCCGAGGCAGAGTGCCACGGTCGGCACCACGGCCAGGTTGGCCACCACGTGTTCCCAACCGGGGTTCATCGGGACGTAGGTGCGGGCACCGCGCCCGTAGCCGCCGTCACCGCTGGAGACCTTCTTGGAGGGGTCGGTGTCCAGCGTCCTGACCGACCCGCCTCCGCCGGTGCCATCGATGAGGCGGATGATCGGCAGCCGTAGCTCGCCGGCCATCTGCTCGGCCGCGATCTGCTTGCCGACAATCGCCGCGTCGGCCGCCCCGCCCCGGACGGTGAAGTCGTCGGCGGCCACCACGACGGTCCGCCCGTCGATCAGACCCCGTCCGAACAGGAAGTTGGCGGCCCGAAGGTCGACCAGATCACCGTTCTCGTCGTAGGTGGGGCTGCCTGCGATCTTGCCGATCTCGTGGAACGACCCGTCGTCGAGCAGGGCCCCGATCCGCTGTCGCACGTCGAGCTTGCCCCGCTCGTGCTGGCGGGCGACCTTGTCGGCACCACCCATCTGCTCGGCCATCGCCTCGCGCTGGCGCAGCTCACCGAGTTCCGGTTCCCACTCCCCCATGGTCCGTCGCTCCTCCCAGTGGATGCCGGTCTCGGTGAATGCAGGCGCTAGGCGGGCCGGAGCTCGGTCAGCGCCCGGACATTGTCCCGCAACACCAGCCGGCGATCCTCGTCGGAAAGGTCTTCCACCTCCGACAGGAAGTCCAGAGGGGCGGGCAGCCCTTCGATGTGGGGCCAGTCCGATCCGAAGATCACGTGATCGGCGCCCATGAGGTCCACGACCTCGTACACGTCGTCCTCCCAGAAGGGGTTCATCCAGACGTGCTCCCGGAAGAGCGCCACAGGGTCCTCGTCGTACCAGTGGGGGGACTTGTCAGCCTGCTGTCGCAACTTGCGGAACATGGGCGCCAGGTAGTCCGAGCCGTTCTCCACGCTGGCGACCCGCAGGTTCGGGAAACGCGTGTACATCTTCTCCATCGACATGGTGATCAGCCAGTCGTGGGCGGCCCGCTCGATGCTGAAGGCCTTGATCGAGGGCCGGGACACCCTCGTCACCTTCGCCATCTGCGACGAGAACCCGTCGTCGGCGTAACCCTGTGTGCTGTAGCCGCTGTCGCCGGCATGGATCACGACCGTGATGCCCGCATCGTTGGCCAGGGTCCAGAACGGGTCGAACGTCCAGTCGGCGGGCGAGCGTGGCCCGGCGGCGGTCTGCACGGCGGCCGGCCGCATGACGACGGTCCTGGCGCCGTTGTCCAGGCACCATTCGAGTTCCCGGACGGCGAGGTCGGGGTCGGCCAGCGAGAGGTACGGAGCGGCGAAGATCGTGTTCCCGTGGGCGAAGCCCCAGTCCTCCTGGAGCCACCGGTTGAAGCCGACCATGAGGGCGCCCACCGCCTCGGTGTCCTCCTTCAGGAGTTCCTCGTAGAGCACGCCGAGCGTGGGAAACAGCCACACCGCCTCGAGGCCCTGCGCCTCGACCGTCCGCAGCCGCGCCTCACGGTCGATGTACTCGGCGGGCAGCGGCTCCCGGTCGCGGAGGAGCTCGAGTGGGCTCTTGCCATCGGGGTTGCCACGGAAGTACTGGTAGAGCGCCCCGGGCTTGGCGATCGGATCCCAGGTCGGGTTGACCACGGCGTGGCTGACCCTGCCGCCGACGACGTGGTACCTCCGCCCGTCCATCTCGCACCACTGGACGACCCTGGGCTGCATCTCAGCGGGCACGTGGCGGGTGAAGGCGTCGACACCCTCGTAGTAGTGGTTGTCGCAGTCGAAGGGCCGGTAGCCCAGGTCGTCGGTCATCGGTAGCTCCCCGTAATGATCCGACGCAACCACCCGAGCGGTCCGCTGCCGGCCGGGCACGACAGTACCGACCATCAGGGACCGGGGCCGAACGGGGCGCAGCACTAGGGTTCGTGCCGTGGCCGACCCATCAGCCGACGAGAGCGCCTACGAGGCCGCCTACGAGACGCTCCACGTCACGGTCGCCGACCACGTGGCCACGGTCGTCCTGAACCGGCCGGAGGCGGCCAACGCCTTCACGGCCGCCATGCAACGGGAGTTCCGGGACCTCTGGGCCACGCTCAGGTCCGATGACGCCGTCCGTGTGGTGGTGCTCACCGGAAGCGGCGATCGGGCGTTCTGCACCGGCATCGACCGTGACGAGCCGTTCACCGCCCTGGAGGACTCCCCGGCGCTGTACGGCACATCCAACAACTTCATGTACGACGACCCCGGCGACTGGTTGGGGCCCAAGTCCAACGACCTCTGGAAGCCGGTCATCGGTGCGGTCAACGGCATGGCCTGCGGAGGCGCCTTCTACCTCCTCGGCGAGTGCGACGTGCTGATTGCCGCCGAGCACGCCACGTTCTTCGATCCGCACGTCAGCTACGGCATGCCGGCCATCTACGAGCCAATGAAGATGCTCCCCCGCATGCCGTTCGGCGAGGTGATGCGCATGTCGCTGACCGGCAGCGCCGAGCGCATCTCGGCCGAGACCGCCCTGCGCATGGGCCTCGTCACGGAGGTGGTCCCGGCCGCCGAGTTGGCCGGAGCCGCTGCCCGCCTGGCCGCCTCCATCGCGGCCAACCCGCCGTGGGCCGTGCAGGGCACGCTCCGGGCCATCTGGGCCGCCCAGGACCTCGGACGCCTCGGTGGCCGCTCGGTCGCCACCGCCCTGCTCAGCACCGCAACCGACAAGGACGCACTGCGCTCAGGTGCCGAGGAGTTCACCTCAGGCAACCGGGTGGATCCTCGGATCCGCTGATACCGACAGGGTCGTTCCCGGGGCCGCCGACACCGGGCCGCGGGCCCTGGTGCACAGACCCGGGTTCGGCTCGAGGGCGACCCCGGCCCTCAGAACCTCGGCAGCCCGTCGGCCAGGAGCGGCCGCAGCCTGGGCCCCCAGAGGTGGGCGAGCGACTCGCCGTCGTAGTCGGCCTCGTACGCCGCCTCGATGAGGACCACCCGGTAGGCCTGCACGGCCAGCACGATGTCGCAGTCGTTCAGGAACTCGTCGAGTGGATGGTCGGTCACCCCGGCGGCGACAAGGCCGTCGTGGTACTCGCGGCACAACCGCAGGAACGTGGCCCGGGCGCCGGGCCCGGGCGGGATGGTCTCCGAGAGCAGGTAGGCGACGTCGCCGGCGGGCCGTCCGGATCCGGACACGCCGAAGTCGACCATCACCAGCCCGGTGTCGGTGAACAGCATGTTGTCGGTCCGACAGTCCCCGTGGCGGATCGAGAGCGGCTCGTTCAGGTGGTCGACCAGGCCGACTATGTGGTCGCCGAACCAGTCGGCGTGCCGCATGAACCCGTCGGTGAACACCTCGGGTTCCCGTTCCACCACCTCGTCCCGCCAGGCCCGGTAGAGGCCGTGCATGACGTTGGGCATCTGGGTGACCATCGACCACTCGACTATCGAGTCGTCGGCCAGCCCGGGGTAGCGCCAGTAGTGGGCGTGCATGCGGCCCAGGGCGCGGAGGATGGCGGAGAGGTCCTCGGCCGGCGGGAGGTCCTGGGCCGTGGTGATCCGTGCATCGGGGATGTACTCCAGGACCAGCGCGTAGCGCCGCCTGGTGGCCCGGATGAGCTTGCGTGCATGGCGGCCGATGAACTTCACGACCGGGCGTGGTAGGCCGTCGACGAACCGTTCCCGGCGGCGGCGGGCCGCCAACGACGGCCCGGGGTCACGGGCCGCGTGGATGAGGCGCGGGACCCGCACGGGGAAGTCGGCCGAGAGGCGTTCGTAGAAGTCGAACTCCCGGTCGTAGCCGCCCTCGGCCTCCGCCAGGCCCCGGTTGCCCACGTTGTCGGTGGGGAACTTGACCAGCACCACGTCGGGTGCATCGAGTTCGTCGGAGTTCCAGTCCAGCGACACGCGGATCGTCTGGCCCTGGAAGCCGACACCCGAACCCGGGCTCCCGGTTCGGAAGCCGACCACCTCGGCCTCGCCGGCCAGGTCGGAGGAGCGGACCGCAAGGGTCAGCCAGGCCGCGTCGATCTCCTCGACCGACTGGGGAATCAGGATCGGCAGCCGCCTGAGCATCGGCCGGACCCTAGGTCATGGGCCGACTTGCCGACCTGCCGACCTGCCGACCTGCCGACCTGCCGACCTGCCGACCTGCCGACCTGCCGACCTGCCGACCTGCCGACGATATGTCAGGCCAGCGTGATCCGCCCGGACCCGGTCGTGGCCAGGCCGATCACGGCCGACTCGTGCCCGGTCGACGCCAGGGCGGCCAGCGCGACGTCGACCCCGGTCGGATCCACGCCGAACACGAGGCCACCGGACGTCTGGGCGTCGGCCAGGAGCATTACCTCGGCCTCGTCGAATCCGCCGCGGTCCAGGCGCTCGTCGGCCCATGCCAGGTTGCGCCGGCTTCCCCCCGGTATGGCCCCGGCGTCGGCCAGCTCCCGCGTCCCGGGAAGCAGTGGCACGGCGGCGACGTCGATCGTGACGTCGACCCCCGATTCGTGGGCCGCCCGGCCCAGGTGCCCCAGGAGGCCGAAGCCGGTCACGTCGGTCGCCCCGCTGGACCCGGCCTCGACGGCGATCCGTGCCGCCTCCGCATTGAGTCGGGTCATGGAGGCCAGGGCAGCGCCGACCACCTGGTCGGACGCACTGCCCTGCTTGATGGCCGTGGTGATGATCCCCACGCCCAGTGGCTTGGTGAGGAGCAGCACGTCGCCGGGCCGGAAGCCGGTGTTGGTGAGCATCCGATCGGGATGGACCTCGCCGACCACGGCCAGGCCGAACTTTGGCTCCGGGTCGTCGACGGTGTGGCCTCCGGCGATCACGAAGCCTCCCTCGGATGCGATCTCCTCGGCGCCGAGGAGCACCTCGACCAGCAGGTCGTTGGACAGCTCGGCGGCGTTCCACCCCACCAGGTTGAGCGCCAGCAGGGGTCGGCCGCCCATGGCGTAGACGTCGGACACGGCGTTGGCCGCAGCCACGCGTCCCCACGAGCGGGCGTCGTCGACGACCGGGGTGATGAAGTCGGCGGTCACCACCAGGGCGCGCTCGTCGTCGAGGCGCCACACGGCGGCGTCGTCGCCGGTGGACGCCCCGACCAGGAGGTCGGGATCGGTCACGGGTGCCAGGCGGCGCACGACGTGCGCCAGCTCGCCCGGGGCGAGCTTGCAGCCTCAACCGGCGCCGTGGCTGAACTGGGTCAGTCGGCGGGTCTCCGCCATGTCGTCACCCCCTCTCCCGTGGACGGGCTCCCATCACCGGTCCCGATCGGGACACAGCCGTCTTCGGCAAGAGTAGGCGGCGGCTCAGGTGCCGCCGATGACACCGCGGTCCCGGAGGTCGGTCAGGCGTCCGTCGCTCAGGCCCAGTTCGGCGGCCAGCACCTCGTCGGTGTGCTCGCCCAGCCAGGGCACCCGGGCATCGGCGGCCTCGGGGACCTCCGACAACTTGACCGGGTTTCCCGGTACCAGCACGGGCTGGCCGGTGGCGCTGGGCAGGGTCTCGATCAACATGTTCCGGACCCCCAGGTGGGGATCGGCGACCACCTGGGCGCTGGTCCGCGAGGGGCCACAGGCGATGCCGGCACCCGACAGCGTCCCCACCACCTCGACCAGCGTGCGGCCGGTCGACCACGACTCGATGGCCGGTCGCAGGAGGTCGTCGAGATGGTCCTGCCAACCGGCACGGGTGGCGAGCCGCTCGTCGTCGAGCAGGTCCGGTCGACCGATCTCGGCCATCAGGACCTCGAAGTGGTGCTCCCTGACGCACTGCAGCACGAAGTGGCCGTCGGCCGCCTCGAAAGTCTCGACGATGCCCACCCCACTCCCCCATTCCCGCTCGATTCCCATCGATTGGAAGTTGGCGACGATGTCGGTCATGGCGACCGTGGAGTCCAGCATGGCGACGTCGATGTGCTGGCCGGTTCCGGTCAGGTCCCGGTGGCGCAGGGCTGCCAGGATCCCCACGGCGCCGAACAACGCCGAGCTGATGTCCCCCAGGGCTCCGACCGGGTTGGCGGCAGGGGGTCGGCCCGGGGTGCGCTTGTACTCGTAGATGCCCGACATGCCCTCGACCACCGCCGCATAGGCGCCCATTTCCCGGTAGGGGGAGCGTGGGTCCTGGCCGAAGCCGGACACCGAGAGGTAGACGACCGCCGGATGGACGGCACGGACGGCCTCGTAGCCGATGCCCAGACGGTCGGCGGTGCCCGCCCGGAAGTTCTCACCGACCACGTCGAAGCCGGGCGCCATCCTGAGGAACAGCTCGACGCCCTCCGGGTGCTTCAGGTCTATGGCCACGCTGCGCTTGTTCAGGTTGTTCCGCAGGAACGTCGCACCCATCTGGCGCCCGTCGGGGTCGGTCACGAAGGGTTGGGACCCACGGCCGCTGTCGCCGGTCACCGGGTGCTCGACCTTCACCACCTCGGCCCCGAGGCGGGCCAGGAGCTGGGTGGCGAACGGGAGGGCCGCCATCTGCTCGGCGGCCAGGATCCGTACGCCGTCCAACGGCCGGAGGATCTCATCATTCGGGGCATCATTCGGCCCGTCGTTCTGAGTAGTCATCGTGAGCCAGTCTGCCCTATCCGGTGATAGATCTGACGATCCGTCAGAAACCCTGGCACACCATCGTCAGAAGCCCGCCGTCACAGGCCGGTCGGCCGGTTCACGAATCGCCCGACCTCCGGCGAGAAGAACCAGCCACCACCGGCCAGCGTTCCCCCGTCCACCGGCACGTTGTGGCCGGTGACGAAGGACGACATGTCGCTGGCCAAGAACAGGGCCACCCGGGCCTGGTCCTCGGGCCAACCCAGCCGACCCACCGGTGCCCACGCCTCCCAGAGGTGGTCGTGCCCATCGCCGTCGGACAGGTAGTCGACCTGGGGGGTCTGGGTCAGGTCGGGCCCTATGCCGTTTACCCGAATCCCCTTCCGGCCGTAGCCGGTGGCCAGCGACGTCGTGAAGTGGGCCGCTGCCGCCTTCATGGCCGCGTAGACCGGTTCACCGGGAAAGCCGCGCATCCCCTCCACCGAGTGCACGTTGACGATCGAGCCGCCTCCACCGTCGACCATCGGCTCCAGGAATGCCCTGGTGACCCTGAAGACGTGCTCCAGGTTGGCCGAGTACATGGCCTGCCACGACTCGGGCGTCGACTCGTGGAACCGGACCAGCGGCCGGTAGTCGCCGACGTTGTTCACCAGCACGTCGACCCGTCCGTGCTCACCCACGACCGCTACACGGAGGTCCTCGACCTCGGCATCGGATGCCACGTCGACCACGTGGGCCCGTGCCGTCCCACCGGTCGCCTCGATGTCCTCGACGGCGGCCGCCGCCCGGTGGGGGTCAATCTCGACGATCTCGACCAGGGCACCGTGCTCCGCGAACAGTCGGGAGATCGCTCTGCCGATCCCCGATCCACCACCGGTCACCACGGCCACCCGACCGTCCAGCAGGCGGCTCCAGTCGTTGATCACCGGAACCCGCTCCGGCCCCTGTGCCAGACCCCCGGACGGTTCAGACTGGAAGGGAGCCTCCCCGGAGGGGCGTGTCACCCCGACGCCGCCACATCGCGCAGGGCGTCGAGGAGCCTGTCGACGTCGTCGTCGGTCGTGTAGACGCTGATCCCGGCCCTGACTGCGCCGGCCTCGGCGTCCAGCCCCAGCGGGAGCATGGCCTCCACGGCGTAGTTGTGGCCGTCCCAGACCGCCACCCGGTCGGTGGCCAGGCGTTCGGCGACCGCCACCGGAGGTAGGCCGTCGACCTCGAACATCAGCGTGGGTGCCCGGTCGACGGTGTCCTGTGGCCCCACCACCCGGACCCCGTCGATCCCGTGCAGGCCGTCCAGCAGGCGTGCGAACCGCAGCGCCTCGTGGGCGACGATCCTGTCCATCCCGGTCTCCAGCAGGAAGCGGGCCGCTGCGTCGATCCCGGCCAGCGCCTCCCACGACGGCGTGCCGTACTGCAGGCGCCCCGGACCGGAGTCCGGAGCGGGGCGCACCTTGTAGGCATCCACCGAGTCCAGCAGGCCGGGCTCCACCCACATGACCCCGGCGTGAGGGCCGTACCACTTGTACGACGACGTGGTGAAGACGTCACACCCGATGGCGGCGACATCGACCACGTGGTGCGGGGTGAGGTGGACGCCGTCCACCACCACCCGGGCTCCCACGGCGTGGGCAGCCGCGGTGACGGCCGCCGTGTCGGGAATGGTCCCCACAGCGTTCGAGGATCCGGTTACCGCCACCCACCGGGTGGTCGGGCCGATCAGGTCGGTCACTGCGTCGACCGGCAACCGGCCGGTGGTCGGATCCAACTCGGCCATACGCACGGTGGCCCCCGTGTCCCGGGCCAGCAGCAGCCACGGCGACACGTTGGAGTCGTGGTCCAGGGTGGTGCAGACGATCTCGTCGCCCGGCCCGAGCCCCCGACCGATGGCCCGGGTGAGGGCCATCATGTTGGACGTGGTGCTCGGCCCGAAGACCATTCCGCCGGGACCGGCGCCCAGCAGTTCGCCCATGGTGGTGCTCACCGTCTCCACCAGGGCGTCGCAGGCCACCGCCGCTGCGAAGGAACCGTGCGAGTTGGCGTTGTTCCCGCTGCGCTGCCAGGCGGCGCCGGCATCGATCGCAGCATCCACGACCTGGGTGCCGGCCGGGCCGTCGAAACGGGCCCATTCCCCGGTCACCCCGGGAAATCGGTCCCGAATGTCGTGGAGGTCGTTCACCGTCGGGCACGCTAGTGGGCGACACCGAACGGAGAGGACCCCTGTGGAGGCCTGGGAACTGGATGCCAGAGAGCAGATCCGTGGCCTCGTGGCCGCCTACAACGCCCTCGGCGACCGCGGTCGCCTCGACGGCGTCATGGCCCTGTTCGCCCACGACGCCGTGATGGACATCGGCGACGGACGCACCTACGAGGGCGTGGACCAGATCCGCACGATCTTCACCGGGACCCGCGACTCGATTCTCGACGGCGGCGACGGCGACGGTCCGCGCTTCCTCCAGCACCACACGACCGGCCTACACGTCACCCTGGCCGGCCGCGACGAGGCCACCGGCCACGCCTACTTCACGGTGATGACCGACCGCGGCCTCGACCACTGGGGTCGCTACCAGGATGCCTACCGACCGGTGGGCGACGCCTGGCTGTTCGCCTCCCGTCGGGTCCGCATAGACGGCTACACGCCCGGCGGCTGGGCGGACGCACGCCTGAACAGACCAGCGAAGTGAGCACGCCCGCCGGCATGTCCGACGTCGAGCGCCTGGTGGCCGAGGCCGAGATCCGACAGCTGGTCGCCCGCTACGCAGTCGCGACCGACCGTCGCGACCTCGAAACCCTGGTGTCGCTGTTCGTCCCCGACGTGCGGGTCGGACGCGACTCCAGGGGCCACGAGGCCCTGAGGGAGACCTTCGACCGACAGCTCAGGACCGTCGGCACGACGGTGCTCAACGTCGGCACCCACCAGATCGACCTGGGCGGGCCGGACGACGCCACGGGCCACGTCTACTGCAAGGCCGAGATCCAGGACGGCGACCGCTGGATCCACCAGGCCATCCGGTACGACGACACGTACCGACGGGTGGAGGGCGACTGGCGGTTCGTGCGCCGGCTGCACCGCCTCTTCTACGGCGCCGAGGTGGGCGTCAACCCGTTGGGGCTCCCGCCCGCTGACTGGCCCAGCCACCACGACGGCCTCGGCACCCTCCCCCACGAGGACCCGACCTGGCAGGCCTTCCAGGAGGCCGGAGGGGACGAGGCGGGCCCATGACCGGCACTCCCCCACAGTGACCAGCGACGACCTCTCCAAGCAGGTCGGACGCCAGATCGGCGACACGATCCTGGCTGGCTTCGTGGACTACATCGCCAGCTTCCGGAAGATCTCCCGTCGCGCCCAGCGACACTTCACGCAGCGCGAGTGGACCGAGCACGACGCCGACTCCCGGCAGCGGCTGGCCCTCCACCGCTCCTGCGTCGTCCAGGCGGTGGACCGCGTGCGACCGCTGCTGGACGGGGTGGCTGACGGACGGGGAACCTGGCGGACGGCACGGAACCACTACAAGCGCCGGATCGCCGACCGGTCCGACCTGACCCTCGCCGAGACCTTCTTCAACTCGGTGACACGTCGGACCTTCACCACGATCGGTGTGGACAACGACGTGGAGCTCCGCTGGTTCGGGGCGACCACGGTTCCACGCGGTGAGGGTCGGGCCGAGCTGTTCGCCACGGCCAGCCGGGTCAGGGACACGTCGGCCATGGTGCGCCAGATCCTGGAGTCCTACGAGTTCGAGGCGCCCTGGGCCGACCTGGAGGACGACGCGCGACGGGTGGCCGCCCGCATGGACACCTTCCTCATCGAGGAGTGGGACAGCCTCGAGGCCGACGGCGTCGACATGCTGCGGCCCATCTTCTACCGGAACAAGGCCGCCTACCTGGTGGGCCGGCTCCGGCAGCTCAACCGGGTGACGCCAATCGTCTTCCCCATCCTCCACGGTCCCGACGGCCTCCGGGTCGACACCGTGCTGCTGACCGAGTCACAGGCCAGCAGGCTGTTCAGCTTCACCCGGTCGTACTTCTTCGTCGAGTGGCCCAACCCGTCAGAGCTGGTCGGCTTCCTCAAGTCGCTGCTCCCCATGAAGTCGCTGGCCGAGCTCTACACCGCCGTCGGGTTCCCCCAGCACGGCAAGACCAGCCTCTACCGGTCGCTCTACCGCCACCTCGACCACTCGCACGACAAGTTCGTCCGGGCTCGGGGCACGCCCGGCATGGTGATGTCGGTGTTCACGCTGGTCTCGTTCAACGTGGTCTTCAAGATCATCAGGGACCGGTTCGACCCACCCAAGAACACCACGCGTGACGCCGTGAAGCGTCGCTACGCGCTCGTCTACAACCACGACCGGGTGGGTCGGATGGTCGAGGCCTGGGAGTTCGAGAACCTCTCGTTCGAGAAGGACCGGTTCGACCCCGAGCTGCTGGAGGAACTGCTCGAGACGACCTCCGAGTCGGTACGGCTGGTCGGCGACCAGGTGGTGATCAGCCACGTCTACACCGAGCGGCAGGTGTACCCCCTGAACCTGTACCTACGGGAGATGTCCACCGCCAAGGCGACGGCCGCGGCCATCGACTGGGGTTGGGCCATCAAGGACCTGGCGGCGGCCAACGTGTTCCCCGGTGACCTGTTCACCAAGAACTTCGGCGTGACCCGCCACGGCAACGTCGTCTTCTACGACTACGACGAGCTGACCCTCCTGGAGGAGTGCCGGTTCCGGTCCATTCCGCAGTCCGACGACCCGGCCGATGAGATGAGGCCCCAGCCGTGGTTCTCCATCGAGCCCGGCGACGTCTTCCCCGAACAGTTCCCGACGTTCATGGCCTTTCCACGCGACGTGTCCGGTGAGGTCCGGCGACGCTTCGACGAGGTCCACTCCGACCTGTACACGCCGGCCTTCTGGCAGGAGGTCCAGGCCAGCCTGGCCCGCCGCGACCTCCCGGACTTCTACCCGTACGTCGAGGACCTCAGATTCCGCCGCAGGCCCACAGAGGCCCTCGGTTAGGGTCGCACCGTGTCTCGCCCGATAGCCGTCGCCCCATCGGTCCTGCCCGTCGACTTCTCCCGCCTGGGCGACGAGTGCATCGCCCTGGAGAAGGCCGGCGTGGACCTCATCCACTGGGACGTCATGGACGGCGTGTTCGTACCCAACCTGACGTTCGGCCCGGACGTCATCGCCTCGACCCGCCACCTGGTCGACCTGGAGTTCGAGGCCCACCTGATGGTCGTGGACCCGGACCGGCTGGTCGACCGCTACGTGGACGCCGGCTGCTCGACCGTGCTGGTCCATGCCGAGGCCTGCGACCACCTGCACCGGACGCTCTCCCACATCGCCGACCTGGGGGCCACCCCGGGGGTCGCCCTGAACCCACACACACCGGCCGAGGTGATCCGCCACGTGCGCGACCTCCTGGGCGTGGTCCTGGTGATGACCGTCAACCCGGGCTTCGGCGGACAGTCCTACATAGGTGCCATGGAACCCAAGGTGGCCGAGGTGGCCGCCATGCTGGACGGCTACGACTGTGCACTTGAGGTCGACGGCGGAATCGGGCCGTCCACGGTGGCCGACGTGGTGGCAGCCGGGGCCGACCGGCTGGTGTCGGGCAGCGCCCTGTTCGGTGACCCCGAGGGTCTGGAACATGCCGTGGCAGACCTCCGGGGCCGTGCCGAGGCGGCGCAGGGCTGAGCTACCACGCCGCTACCCTGCGCCCACATGAACACCTCCCTCTCGACACCTCAGCCGTCCGCGGCGCTGGCCGCCGCCGACGACAGCCCCGACCACGGCCGGTTCGACGTCTACAACCGACTACTCAAGGACAGGATCGTCTTCCTGGGCACCGACGTGAACGACGACGTGGCGAACTTCATCATCGCCCAGATGCTCTTCCTGGAGGCCCAGGACCCCGAGAAGCCGATCTGGCTCTACATCAACTCGCCGGGCGGGTCGGTCACCTCGGGAATGGCCATCTACGACACGATGCAGTTCGTGGGCCCCGAGGTGGGCACCATCTGCATGGGCCTCGGTGCCTCGATGGGCCAGTTCCTCCTGTGTGCCGGTGCCCCTGGCAAGCGCTTCGCCCTGCCCCACGCCCGGATCATGATGCACCAGCCCCTGGGCGGGGTCCGGGGCCAGGCGTCGGACATCGCCATCCAGGCCGAGCAGATGGCGTACACGAAGAAGATGCTCCAGGAACGGATCGCCGAGCACACCGGCCAGCCCGTCGAGACCATCGAGGCCGACAGCGACCGGGACCGCTGGTTCACCGCCGAGGAGGCCCAGGAGTACGGGATCATCGACCAGGTGATCGTGCGACGCGGCGAAATGCACTGAGGCCCGACCGGGCGACCACCTGCCCGTAGGCTTCCGAGCGCGGACGTGGCGGAACTGGTAGACGCACCGGCTTTAGGAGCCGACGCCGAGAGGCATGGGGGTTCGAGTCCCCCCGTCCGCACGTGACCGAACCAACCGACGCTCGCCCGTCCGAGGGCACTCCCCCAGCCGACGGTGGCGTCCTCGACGCGCTCGTCGAGGCCGCTCCCGCCGGGATGGCCCGTCTCGACCCCGACGGCAGGATCCTGCGGGTCAACGGCCGGTGGGCCACCACCACCGGTCAGGATCCGGCGGACGCCCACGGCGACGGCTGGACCTCGATCCTGGACCCCGACGGCCGCGACGAGTTCCTGGCGGACCTACGCCGTTCGCTGTCCGACGGGACGGCCCTACGGGGTCGGCTCCGCCTGCTCGACGCCGACGGTGCCATCCGGTGGCTGGACCTCTCGACGGTCCCACTCGACGGGGTGGACGGGTCGGCCGGCGCGCTGCTCACCGTCACCGACGTGACCGACGAGACCGACGAGGCGAGGCGGGCGCACGAGCTGACCAGGGTGCTGGAGTCCAGCCCCGATCCCGTGGCCGTCCTGGACCCCTCCGGCGAGCTCGTCGTCTGGGCCAACGACGCCATGCATCGCCATACCGGGGCCGGATCCACCTCGGCCGAGATTCGGCTCCTGGACGTGCTGGATGCCTGGTCGCAGGCCCAGTACGCCACGACAGCGCTGCCGGCGGTCCGAACCGGTGGCACGTGGCGGGGCGAGCTCCGCCTCGTGGGCGACAGCCGGACCGTGCCCGTCTCGGCTGTACTCGTCGCCCACCGCGATGCCGAGGGAGCGGTCGACGCCATCTCGATGATGGCCCGCGACCTGACCGACCTCCACGCCGCCCAGCAGCGGGTCGAGGCCTCCGAGATGCGCCTTGCCGCCCTGGTGGAGCACGCCTCGGACCTGGTGTGCGTGATCGGCGAGGACGGCCGGATCCTCTACGCCAGCCCGGCGGTGGCCCGCATCCTCGGCCGGGAGGCCCATGCCATGGAGGGCGTCCCGGTGGCCGAGCTCGTCCATCCCGACGACCTCGGCGACCTGGTGGAGCGGGCCGGCGAGGTGGTCGCCCGACCCGGCATGTCGCCCGCCTTCGAGGCCCGCGTAGCGCATGCCGAAGGGGGCTGGCGCCACATGGAGATAGTCGCCACCAACCTGCTGGGCAATCCCGCGGTGGCCGGCGTAGTCGTGAACGCCCGCGACGTCACCGAGCGCGTAGAGGTGGCCGCGCAGCTCGAGGAACGGGCCTTCCACGACGAGCTGACCGGGCTCCCCAACCGGGCCCTCCTGCTGGACCGCCTCCAGGACGCACTGCACCGGTCGGCTCGACACGATCGGATGGTCGGGGTGCTGTTCCTGGACCTGGACCGCTTCAAGGTGGTGAACGACTCGCTCGGCCACGGTGCCGGCGACGACCTGCTGCGCGAGGCTGCCCGTCGGCTGCTGCGGACCGTGCGTCCCGGCGACATGGTGGCCCGGCTGGGTGGCGACGAGTTCGTGGTGGTAATCGGCGACATGGTCCGGACCACCGATGCCCTGGCCGCCGCCGAACGGGTTCGGACCGCCCTGGCCCGGCCGATGCAGCTGGGCAGCGACTCCACGGTGGTGTCGGCCAGCGTGGGGATCGCCGTTGCCCACGGGTCCGAGACTCCGGCCGACCTACTGCGGGACGCCGACACGGCCATGTACCGGGCCAAGGAGCAGGGGCGGGACCGGGCGGAGCTGTTCGGGGACCACCTCCGGGCCCAGGCGGTCCGACGGCACTCCGTCGAACAGGAGCTCCGGGCCGCCATCATCGATGACCGCATCGAGGTCCACTTCCAGCCGGTGGTCCGCCTCTCGGACGGCGCCGTGACCGGAGCCGAGGCGCTGGCCCGGATCCGCAGCACCACCGGCGAGTTGCTCCAACCGGCGCAGTTCATCGACATAGCCGAGGACAGCGGCCTGATAGCCGACCTGGGAGCCCGGGTCCTGACCATCGCGGTCGGCCGCCTGGCTGCGTGGGAGGCCCGGCAACTCGGGAAGGGTCCCCGCCTCAGCGTGGCCGTGAACGTGTCCGCCCGACAGTTGGCCGATCCGTCATTCCCCGGCGTGGTGGCCGCCGCGGTGGCCGACAACGGCGTGCAGGCCGATCAGTTGGCCCTCGAGTTCACCGAGAGTGCCCTGATCGCCGCCAACCCGATAACCGAGATGGTGCTCGGGGAGCTGACCGACCTGGGCGTCCGGATGGGCCTGGACGACTTCGGCACCGGCTTCTCGTCGCTGGCCTACCTGAAGCGCTTCCCCATCGACTTCCTCAAGATCGACCGGTCGTTCGTGTCCGGCCTCGACGACCCCGAGGTGGACGGCGGCGTGGGCGACGACACCGCCATCGTGACCGGCACGGTCGCCCTGGCCCACAGCCTGGGCCTGAGGGTGATCGCAGAGGGCGTGGAGACCGAGTCGCAGTTGAGACGCCTGCAGCGCCTGCAGTGCGACATGGCCCAGGGCTTCCACTTCTCCGAACCGGTCACCGACGCCGAGTTCGACCGCTTCCTGGGACGTCGATTCACAGAGGCGCCCGTCTCGCCGAACTGAGCCGGATGCCGGTCAGGTGCCGGCGGCCAGCCGATGGGCCAGGTTCCGGAAGGCCCGTCCCCGATGGGAAATGGCGTGCTTCTCGTCGCCCATCTCGGCGAAGGAACGCCCGTCGCCCTCCACCGGAACGAACACCGGGTCGTATCCGAAGCCCCCGTCGCCCCTAGGCCGGTCGGCGATGTGGCCCTCGACCGTGCCGGTGGCCACCACCTCGGTGCCGTCGGGGCGCCGCACGAGGGCCACGGTCCGAAACCTGGCCGTACGCCGGCCGGGCGGGACCCCGGCCAGGTCGCCGAGGAGCCGGCCCATGTTGGCCTCCGAGTTCCCGTGGTCTCCGGCGTAGCGCCCGGTGTGCACTCCCGGGGCGCCTCCCAGGGCGTCGACCTCCAGGCCGGTGTCGTCGGCCACAGCGGCACGGCCGGTGGCCTCGCAGATGGCCACGGCCTTCAGGCGGGCGTTGGCCTCGAGCGTGTCGCCGTCCTCCACCACGTCGGGCAGGTCCGGCGGCCTGGGGTCAAGGTCGACGAGGCCGTCCAGGACGAGGGCGATCTCGGCCACCTTGTCCGGGTTGGCACTGGCCACCACCAGCCGTGGCAGGGGGTTCACGGAGTGCCGATCTGGCCCGATGGACCACGGACCACGGCGTGGCCGGCCTGCCCATCCGAGGAGCGTCCGGTCATGGCGATCCGGTCAGGAGCGGGCTGCCGGTGGTTCGACCAGGACGGCCCGCTGGACATCCACGATCCGTGCGATGCCAGCTGATGCCAGGTCCACCAGGGCGTCCAACTGCCCGCGGTTGAAGGCCCGACCCTCGGCGGTGCCCTGCACCTCCACGAAGTTCCCGGAACCGGTCATTACCACGTTGAAGTCGACCTCGGCGACGGAGTCCTCAACGTAGGGCAGGTCCAGGCGCGGCGAGCCGTCGACGATGCCCACCGAGATGGCGGCAAGCTCATCGGTGATCGGCGAGGCCGGCAGCGTGCCCGCTGCCACCATCCGGGTGAAGGCATCGTGGAGCGCCACGTAGCCACCGCAGATCGAGGCCGTCCTGGTGCCGCCGTCGGCCTGCAGGACGTCGCAGTCCACGGTGACCTCCATCTCGGGCATGGCCTCGAGGTCGACGACGGCGCGCAGCGACCTGGCTATGAGCCGCTGGATCTCCTGGTCGCGACCCGACGTGCGGCGTCGGATGCGCTCTGGGCTCGACCCCGGGAGCATCGAGTACTCGGCGGTCACCCAGCCCCGACCGGTGTTGCGCAGCCACGGTGGTACGCCGTCGCCCAGCGAGGCGGTGCACAGCACTCGGGTCCGACCGAATGAGACGAGGCACGAACCGGCCGCCATCTCTGTGAAGTCGCGCTCGAAGGTGAGGGGTCGCAGCTCGTCGTCGGCGCGTCCGTCGGGGCGGTTACTCGGTGCGGACACTGTGCCTCCTGGGCGGGTGGTTCTAGAAGTAGATGATCGATTCGGCGTTGGCGGCGGCCTCGTCGAGGTCGTCGGTCCAGGCGCCCGTGGAAAGGTACTTCCATCCGGCATCGCTCACGATGAACACGATGGTCGCCGTCTCACCGTCGGCCAGCTGCTCGGCAACCCTGATGGCGCCGGCCAGGGCGGCGCCGGCGGACAGCCCGGCGAAGATGCCGCACTCGTCGGCCAGCCGGCGGGCGTACTCGATGGACTCCCGGGGGCGCACGATGCGCTTGCCGTCCAGGAGGTCGTAGCCGCCCCACTTCTCGAAGACCGGCGGGATGTAGCCGTCGTCGAGGCTCCGCAGTCCCTGGACCAGCTCGCCGGACGGTGGTTCGACCGCCAGCACCTTCACGTCGGGCTTCTGCTCCCTGAGGTAGGTGCCGACTCCCATGAGCGTGCCGCTGGTGCCCAGCCCGGCCACGAAGTGGGTGATTTCGGGGACGTCGCGCAGTATCTCCGGGCCGGTGGTGGCGTAGTGGGCCCGGGGGTTGGCCTCATTGGCGTACTGGTAGAGGAACACCCAGTCGGGGTTCTCGTCGGCCAGCCGGCGGGCCAGGCGCACCGCCCCGTTGGAGCCCTCATCGCCAGGCGACGCGATGATCTCGGCGCCGAACACCTCGAGGGCCTGTCGACGTTCGATCGACACGTTCTCCG
>ERZ651768.1210-NODE-1210-length-19040-cov-2.203871_pt1 | contig 19040 bp, 18 predicted proteins | sample MGYA00514754_ERZ651768 | MGnify/ENA metagenome assembly ERZ651768
CTTCAGAATCGGAGGTAATATCGGATGATGCAGCTGCTTCAGAGCCGGAAGTGAGCCCGGATGGTGCTGTTTCTTCAGAAGAAGGATTAGGTTCAAATTTGAATTCGGAATTGAATAATGAAAACGATCCTAATGTAGAATCGATTTCGGAAAGTGACGGAGAGGTGAATCTAGTTAATAGTCCTGTCGCAGAAAGTTAAGGCCTTATAAAATTGAATAAATTTGAACCGATGAAGCCACGTAGAAATAATACGTGTTTATCAATTTTATACATAATGCAGCCAGAACAATTTAACTTAATGATAACCAACTAATTTTCATTCCAACTTGATAAAGCTGGGAGGTTTTATACGATGATTGAAGACCCTGTAGTGATAGTAGGAGCGTCAAGGACCCCCTTGGGTGGCTTTGGCGGAGATCTTTCCTCGTTGTCAGCTCCAGAACTTGGTGCTGTAGCAATTTCCGATGCTATTACAAAATCTGGTATCAAGATTACTGACGTTAATGAAGTGATAATGGGTGTCGTGTTGCCAGCAGGCCAAGGACAAGCGCCTGCACGGCAGGCCTCCATAGGCGCAGGGATTCCAAAGGCAGTAGGCGCTACAACCATAAACAAGATGTGTGGATCAGGCATGAAGGCGGCCATGCTCGCTCACGACAATATTTTATCAGGTGCCCACGAAATTATGGTGGCTGGTGGAATGGAGAGCATGAGCAATGCCCCGTACTTGCTACCGGATGCTCGGTCAGGAATGCGGATGGGGCATGGCCAACTAAAGGATCACATGTTTATAGATGGCCTTGAAGACGCTTATGACAAAGGAACTTTAATGGGTGTCTACGCAGAAAATACCGCTGAGGCCTATCAGTTTACTCGCGATGCGCAAGACGAGTTTGCTATTACCTCGTTGAAACGTGCCTTACTGGCGGCAGAGAATGGATATTTTTCTGATGAGATAGTGCCGATTACTGTTCAATCTCGAAAAGCAGAAACTGTAATAAAAAGCGATGAACAACCGAGAAATGCAAGACCTGAAAAAATTCCGGAACTTAGACCCGCATTTAGAGAGCATGGAACCGTTACAGCAGCAAATTCTAGTTCCATTTCGGATGGCGCTGCAGCCTTGATATTAGTGCGGCGTTCTGAAGCTGAGAAACAAGGTTTAACTCCTCTAGCTGCTATACTTGGGCATGCCACTCATGCCCAAGATCCGGAATGGTTCACGACAGCTCCTATTGAAGCTATTAATAAGGTGCTGGAAAAAGCCTCTTGGAATAAAGATGAAGTTGATCTTTTCGAAATTAACGAGGCTTTTGCCGTTGTCACTATGGCAGCGATGAAGGATCTCGGTTTGTCGCATGATAAAGTAAATGTACACGGTGGTGCCTGCGCTCTTGGGCATCCTGTCGGTGCAACTGGTGCAAGGATTATTGTAACCTTATTACATGCGCTCAGTAGATATGATCTTAAAAAGGGTGTTGCGTCTCTCTGTATTGGAGGTGGAGAAGCTACTGCAATCGCCATTGAGAGGTTAAACTAGTCGTTCCGATGGTTTTAACTAGATGACGGTTGTTTCATTGTCTGGTTCTTCTACTGGTTTATTAAAACCCAAAAATTAGGATATTAAATTCATGCAGTGCCCAGAAAGTGTAAAGTAATATGTCAGAACAATTGATTTTGAAATCACTAAGTAGCCAGGGTGTTGCTACGATTACACTCAATCGCCCAAATATTTTTAACGGTTATAATGAAGAGTTTCTCATACAACTTCAGGGCACAATTAGTGAATTGGAATCGGATACTTCTGTTCGGGTGATTACGTTACGGGGCGCAGGAAAGCATTTTTCTGCTGGTGCCGACGTGAATTGGTTTAAAGAGCTAGCCATATCTACGCCCGAGGTGCAATTAGCTGCGGCCCGACTGAGTACGGGTGTCATGAGGGCCTTGAATAATTGTAAAGTACCGACCATTGCTATGATACATAACGCCTGTTTTGGTGGAGGGACCGGGTATGCTGCTGCATGCGATATCGTTATAGCTTCTGAAGATGCGCGATTTGCTATTACTGAAGTCAGGGTTGGGATAACGCCCGCGCCAATTATGATCGAGTTAATAAATGCGATTGGTGTTCGTCAGATGCGAAGATATGCCCTTACAGCCGAAACATTTGATGTGAGAGAAGCGAAAGCAATTGGGCTAGTTCACGAAATTTGTGCAGTAGGAAGTTTAGATGTGGCTGCAGCACCTATAATAGATCAACTGCTTCGCGGTGGACCAAAGGCAATAAGGGATACAAAGGCTCTTATTGCAGAGGTAGGTGATAGTCTATTACCAGACGAAGAAGTAGAAAAAATGGCTAGAATTAGCGCGGCGGGTCGAAGTACTCCCGAGGGAATAGAAGGTTTTCAAGCTTTTCTTGAAAAGCGTTCCCCTAATTGGTATTTGATGGACGAGTAGGTAATCAGGATATATCTCGATAAATCCATTATTTAGTAACGATATATGCATCTGATAAATGTTCAATTCCAAAGTTAATCGGCACGTTCAATTTTAAATGACTATCCATCTCCTCCGCATGGCAGTCCGAGTTGAAAGTGTTGCAAAACTAAAGCAGCTTCAAGCTGAACGTCTGGTTCAAAGTGCGGCAGAAAATAAAAGTGAACTTTATACGTATACGAGAAATATTCCTAAACGGATGGACGAGCTAATTGATGACGGGTCTATCTATTGGGTTATCAAAAAGTATATCAAGGTGCGCCAAAGAATTTTGGGTATTGAAAGGCACACAAACGAAGAGGGAAGGGCGTATTGTGCTATTCAAATTGACCCGGAGCTAAAGCAAGTCGTTGCACGACGCCAAAAGGCCTTTCAAGGCTGGCGATATCTGAAACCAGAGGATATTCCAACAGATCTGCATCCTTCTCAATCAAAAGTAACGAACTTACCGACGGCATTGGCGGATGAACTCCGTGAGTTGGGGTTAATCTGATCATTTTCTCCTATAATTTAAATATTGGCTAAATTTGATCCTCGATTATCAAGATTCATCTATTGGTAAGGATTATATGAGTAATAATGCCCTTAAATGACTGAAAGGTTTCAATCGTGCTTCAACCTTTGACTGATGGCAGAAATGCTTATGAGGTTAGTATTTATAACCGAGATGTTCGTGCGGCTGTAAAGGGTAATCAAAGTCATATTTTGTTCGGTGATCATTGGGCTGATCTACAATTTCAGGATGTGCACGCGCAAAGTGAAACGGAAGCACGCAAGTTAATTTCACGGCGATATCCCCCGGACCAGGGTTTTGTTATAGAAGAGTTGACGGCTCTTGGTTGATGCTTGTTGAGGATTTGTAAGGAAAGATTTTTCCTATAAGGCTATTACTGCTCACCTTGAAAAAAACTGTACGCGTTGATACCGTCAATGACGACACCATCAAAACCTTGTTTGAAAATTCCATAAACATAAGCCTTAGGTGTTCCCGTTATGGCATCTTGCCAGGCTTTATACCAGTAACGAACGTAATATTTGTCAGGATTGGTTGGCGTGGGCGCCCCTATATAAGGGGGAGAACCTTCTTTCCATCCTGGCTTCCAGTAGTATCGAGAGCTATCTGCATGACCAATATCGACCCTTGCGAAAACTAATCTCCTAGCCCCAACCTTTTTAAATTTAAAGCTTCGGATATTATTTTTTGTGAAAGGCCTTCTTCCACGGTGAAAAACATCAGTAATAACAGCATCATAATTCGTATTACTGAGCGCTAATACAAAATCTTCTTGTCTATCAAAGTTTGACGAATCGGTTAGATACAAGAAGTTATTCGCAATTTTGAGGCCAGTCACATTTTTGGGATTCACATCAATTGGTTGTGGAGGAAAACTCGGGATTGAGTTAAAAATGTTATCGTCACTGCTTGTAGCGAAAGGGATAAAGCCATTTGCTTTATTGAGAATTATAATATCCTTAGCAATTTGTTTGTTAGGCGCGTAATCGGAAACCCATATTTGTAACCCTCTCTTTTTCCCCAATTTTGCCAGCCTTAATAGTTCCTTACGGTCTTTAGCATCCGTTTTGATGTCATCTTTTCCGGGGAGTGGAGGACGAAAATTTAAACCTTTAATTAGTACGCCATCGATTGCTTGGATATAGGTTGAGGAGGGTGCATTACCTCCATCTTCAGCTGTGCTCCCTTTTTCTAACAATTCTAGACCATCTTGGGTCATGACGATAAAATTAGGGTCAAGTCGTCGAGAAAATTTACTTATCGATCGAATAAACTTTCTCATTTGTTGACGGTGGTCAATGTTAAGCATTGAATCCACAAGTCCTTGCGCCCCTTGGCGTTGGCGACCTAGGTTTACATCTCTACCTTGTGCACGTATTCCTGCTTGGGCAAAAACAAGTGTAATATCAGAAAATAAAAATACGCTACATAAAAAAATAATTTTATAAATATTAGACATTCTAAGAATTTTGAAAATTATCACTAATTACGAAATGGTATATTAAAAGTTCATCAGAACCACAAAACGATGGTAATTTTATGGCAATTTGGTCAATACTTCCTCTGCGAGGGCCATAGATGCTGTAATTCCCGGTGATTCTATACCGAAAAGATTAATTAGTCCTTGCACATTATGGGTTTCAGGACCTGAAATAACAAAATCTGATTGAGGGTTTTCTGGGCCATTTAGTTTAGGTCTGATACCTGAATAAGCTGCGGAAAGGGAACCTTCGGGTAGATTTGGCCAATATTCCCTGATAGCCGTGTAAAAATCATAGATTCTGGAGGGATCAACTGCATAGTCAATCTGATCCACCCATTCCACATCTGGACCAAATCTCGCTTGCCCTTCTAAGTCTAATGTTAAATGCACGCCCAGACCTGCTTCATCTGGCACAGGGTATATTAGGCGTTTAAAAGGTGATTTTCTGTTTAGAACAAAATAATTACCCTTTGCAAAATAGATGTCAGGTATATGTGCCTTTGGAAACCCCTCAATAGTTGCGACTATTGCCTGTGCATATAGCCCACCAGTGTTAATTACATAATCGCACCCTATCTCAGTTGGTTGATTACCGCCTATACGAAGCCGAATACAGTCATCATTAATTGTTCCCCCAATTACTGGGGAGTTGAAGGCAATAACTGCCCCCTGTTCTTCTGCTTCTCCCAGGTATGAGAGCATTAGACTATGTGTGTCTATCAACCCTGTTGATGGAGAAAGTAAGGCTCCAACTGTATTAAGGTGTGGCTCCAGTTGTTTTACTTGGGTTTGATTAAGTCGAAGCATATCGTGGACGCCATTGTTAATAGCTTTTTGTTGTAGTTCTTCAAGTTTTTTGATTTGCGTTTCGCGTGTGGCAACTATTAGTTTGCCACAACAACTAAAATCAATTCCATTTTTGGAGCAGTAAGAGTATAAGAGTTCTTTCCCCCGGACACAAAGTCTAGCCTTTAAACTCCCCTCAGGATAATAAATACCCGCGTGTATTACCTCACTATTACGAGAGCTTGTGCCGGTGCCAATGGCACCCTCAGATTCCAAAATGACCACTTCCCGGCCCTGGATTGCAAGCTCCCTGGCAACGGCTAATCCAATCACGCCAGCGCCTATTACTGCACATTCTATTTTGTCAATTGAACTCATATAAATTAGTTTTATTCAGGGTATAGGTCTAACTACGGCATTTAATAAGATTAATAGATGTTTAATAAAGTTATAGTTTTAGGTTTAACATTATGACGTTGCCATCCAAATGTGTATTTAAAATCGTCGTTTTTATTTACATTTATTTGCTGTATTAAATGTTTACTAGTTAGAAAATACAACTTCTTAAATAACATAGAAACACATACAAGTTTTTACCTTTTTCACATCAACGCTAAATTGAATTATTTGTTCAGAGGTTGTTCTTGTTTTGACTTAGACTAAATATGTTTTACACATTGTTTGATTTTTACCAGGACTGGAGTTGATTCGTATGGGTAGTGATAAGCTCCCAAAAAAATCGACACCCAATGATGTCGAAGCCTTTTTGAAAAAAGTTGCGGTTACCCCGAATTATAGGAAAGGAACAAAGCCAGGTAGGCTCATTTTTGCCCTGGATGCCACAGCGAGTCGGCAACCTACATGGGATCACGCCTGCCAACTTCAAGGTGAAATGTTCCAAGAAACGGCTGACATTGGAGGTTTAGAAATACAATTGGCATTTTTCCGGGGTTTTGGTGAGTTTCGTGTGACCCCATGGGCGCAGGAATCGAGCACACTTCTTCGGCAGATGGCTAGCGTTTTCTGTTTAGCCGGTGAAACTCAAATCAAAAAGGTATTACGCCATACGGTTAATGAAACAAAGAAGCAGGTAGTGGATGCACTTGTTTTTGTTGGTGATTGCGTTGAAGAAGACATTGATGAATTAGGCAAGGTTTCAGGAGAATTAGGGCTCTTAGGCGTACCAATATTTGTTTTCCAGGAAGGTTACGACAAAGTTGCTGAGTTTGCATTTAAGCAAATAACTAAGCTATCAAACGGTGCTTATTGCAGGTTGGATCAGTTTAGCGCGAAGACACTGAGGGAACTCCTTAGCGCTGTTGCGGTATTTGCCGCCGGGGGAAAAATAGCTTTAGATAATTATGCAAAAAAAAATGGAGGCGTAGTTCTCCAAATTGCCCACCAAATGAAAGGTCGCTAGGTATTCATGCCATATTTTGTTTTGGGAATAGCAATTTTAGTGGGGCTCGCTTTGGCTGCGCGTTGGTATATCAGCGCTTCACCACAATCCATATTGCGGGTATTTAAATGGACTGCAATTATTGGATGTCTTGCTATCATTGTCGTTATTATACTGACGCGTCAGTTGACTTGGGCGGCATTTATGTTGCCGGCAATGATCCCATGGCTTCTACGTGCTCGCCAGGCCTCACGCATGGCAAAGAATTGGTCAAGGATGGCCAGTACATCCCAAGGCGCTTCAGGTATGGCTCCTGGGCAAACATCTGAAATTGAGACTAGATATTTGCGTATGTACCTGGCTCATGACTCGGGTGAGATGAATGGTGATGTAATACTGGGGCAATTTTCAGGGAAAACGTTAAGAAACTTATCTTTTGCGGAATTGATAATACTTTTGGGTGAAGTCAAAGACGATAACCATTCAATTCAGGTTCTTGTAGCTTACATGGAGAGATACCATGAAGAAGCTTGGCGAGAATCGAAGCATGCCACAGAAGACGTAAACACCCAAATGGATAAGGCTAATGGCTCGATGACAATTTCAGAAGCCTATAAGGTGTTGGGTCTTGAGGAGGGCGCAAACTTGGACACTATCAAAGAAGCTCACAGAAGGTTAATGAGTAAACTTCATCCAGATCACGGAGGATCGACTTATCTCGCAACTAAATTAAACGAAGCAAAGGATCTTTTGTTAAATCAATAAGAAATCTTGTTACTTTAGTATTAGCTATTAACCCGCGACTTGCGGCACTTGTGTGCGTATGGCAAAAAGTTGTCGATTTTGATTTTTCTAAAAACGAAACCGAAAGAATGAACCAAACTGTTCGTAAAGCTGTATTCCCTGTCGCAGGCCTTGGTACACGTTTTCTGCCCGCAACCAAAGCTATGCCAAAAGAAATGTTGCCCATTGTTGATAGGCCGCTAATTCAATACGCTGTTGATGAGGCCCGTGAAGCAGGCATTGAAGAATTTATTTTTGTAACGGGCCGTGCAAAGACGGCTATCGAAGATCATTTTGACCGAAGTTACGAACTAGAGCGTTCACTTGAAGATAGCGGAAATTTCCAATCCCTAAATGGTATTAGAGAGTGGATGCCTGAGCCTGGTCAAATTTCTTATACCCGCCAACAACAACCCCTTGGGTTGGGTCACGCCGTGTGGTGCGCCCGATATTCTATAGGGGATGAACCTTTTGCCGTCTTGTTGGCTGATGACTTAATATTAGCACGACCTACTTGCCTTAAACAAATGGTTGAGGCCTATCGAGAAGTTGGAGGTAACCTTGTAGCTGTTGAGGATGTGCCAAAAGAAGAGACAGGTAAGTATGGCATTCTTGACGTATTAGATGAAAAAGGGAAACTCGTCCGAGCAAGGGGTCTTATCGAAAAACCAGAGCCTGCAAAGGCGCCATCCACCCTCTCTATTGTTGGGCGATATATTTTGCATCCTAGCGTTCTTACTGAATTGAATAAGCAAGAACGTGGTGCTGGTAATGAAATACAATTAACCGATGCGATGGCGCGTTCGATTTCAGCAACACCGCTTCATGGGTTTCGATTCGAAGGGACCCGTTATGATTGTGGAAACCGGCTAGGCTATATTGAAGCAAATCTTGCCTATGCATTGGACCGGGAAGATATGAAAGAAGATGTTGTTAAGATTATTAAGAAATACAGCTAAGATGTTGTTTTTGTGTTAATTCTGTTGAGCATAATAATATGCATATAGCAATGATTGGAGCTGGATATGTTGGCCTCGTGTCCGCTGCATGTTTCTCAGAATTTGGGCATAATGTCATATGCGTTGATAAAATTAAGGGTAAGATTGATGCGTTAAAACGTGGCTTAATCCCTATCTATGAACCTGAATTAGAAGCATTAGTCGCAAAAAATGTCGAGGCCGGTAGGCTATCGTTCACTGATACTGTGGATGATGCGGTAAAAGAGGCGGAGGCTATTTTCATTGCTGTAGGGACACCAAGTCGTCGTGGTGATGGGCACGCAGATTTATCGTTCGTTTTTGATGCCGCACTGGATATTAGTCGAGCTATGAGAGGTTATACAGTAATAGTCACTAAATCTACTGTACCTGTAGGTACGGGTGATGAGGTAGAAAAGATTATTGGCAGTGGATCTCCTGGAGGCGAATTTGATGTGGTGTCAAACCCAGAGTTTTTGCGTGAAGGTTCAGCTATTAATGACTTTATGCGTCCTGATCGAGTAGTGATAGGAGCTCATACTGCTAGAGCCCGCGAGGTAATGAAACAAATTTACCGACCATTATTTTTAATCGAAACACCTATTATGTACACAGATAGGAATACCGCTGAACTTATCAAATACGCTGCAAACACATTTCTTGCCACAAAGATTACATTTATAAATGAAATTGCCGATCTCTGCGAAAAGATTGGCGCCGATGTTCAAGATGTTTCAAAAGGTATGGGGCTCGATGGTCGAATAGGAGGGAAGTTTTTGCATGCGGGTCCGGGATATGGTGGGTCATGTTTTCCTAAGGATACTCTCGCCCTTGTACGGACTGCGCAATCCTCGGGTAGTCCGTTACGGATTGTAGAAACTGTGGTTGATGTCAATGACAAACGTAAGAAGAGCTTAGTCAATAAGGTAAAAAAAGTTTTTGGTGACAAATTAATGGGCCGAAAAATAGCAATACTTGGTCTAACATTTAAACCGAATACTGATGATATGCGTGACTCACCGAGTCTGGAGCTTGTACCTTCATTGGTAGCTGATGGCGCAGAAGTTCGAGCATTTGATCCAAAAGGAATGGACGAAGCTAAAACCCTTATGGGCGGCGTCTTCTGGGCAGAAAATATCTACGATGCCATTCGAGGTAGTGAAATGGTAATTATACTTACAGAATGGAATGAGTTTCGTGCACTGGATTTGAAGCGCATAAAAGAAGAAATGCTAAAACCAATAATGCTTGATCTTCGAAATATTTACGATCCAAATGAAATGGCCAATGCAGGGTTTCAATACTACAGCATCGGTCGACCACCCGAAACTGAATAAAGTAATCACCGTGACAGCCGGTAGATCTTTAAATTCTTCGATTCTTAGAGAGTATGATATCAGAGGAACTGTCGGTGCAACGTTAGTTTCTGACGACGTGTTGGCCATAGGCCGGGGATTTGGATCCGTAGTTGCTAATGAATTCGGTCGAGGAGCCAGCGTAGTCGTTGGTTATGACGGGCGCCTTAGTTCACCAAAGTTATTCTCAGCACTTACAGATGGTCTTATACAGTCTGGTATCAAAGTCATTAACGTCGGCCTCGGTCCGACACCCATGATTTATTTTGCCACCCAACAAACTAGTTCTCATGCAGGAATGATGATCACCGGTTCACACAATCCACCCACTTTTAATGGAATCAAGATGGTACTTGGTGGGAGGCCATTTTATGGAAATGATATTCAATCACTAGGTGTTAGGGTCAAAAATGGTGAATATGTGAATGGACGCGGTGTCATGGAGGAGATTGACATTCGTGATCAATATGTTGATCGATTGTTGGCGGGCAACCAATGGCAGAGCAAAATTAAAGTAGGATGGGACCCAGGGAATGGTGCTGCCGGAGAAATTATAAGTAGGATAATAGGAAAAATTGATGGAGAACATTTTTTAATCAATGGGAATATCGATGGGAATTTTCCCAACCACCATCCCGATCCAACTGTCGAAGAAAACCTCCTACAATTAAAGAAACTCGTTTCGGAGAAGGATTGTGACGTTGGAATTGGTTTTGACGGAGACGGTGATCGAATTGGTGTCATTGACTCGGAGGGGCGTGTTATATGGGCTGATCAGTTGATGGTTATTTGGGCACGTGATGTTTTGCAACGGCTTCCTGGTAGCACCATCATCGCAGATGTAAAAACCAGTGCCGTTTTTTACGACGAAGTAAAGAAAGCTGGCGGAAATCCCGTTATGTGGAAGACCGGGCACTCTTTGATTAAGTCAAAAATGGCAGAATTGAATGCTCCCTTAGCTGGGGAGATGAGCGGTCACATATTTTTTGCAGATGAATACTTCGGTTTTGATGATGCCATGTACGCCGCTCTGCGTTTACTTAAAATTCTTACACGAGATGGGGTTCGGTTAGACGATTTAAGGGATAAGTTGCCTTTTATGTTTAATACACCAGAACTTAGATTTGAATGCCCAGACGAGAAAAAATTTATGATAGTGGACTTGGTGCGTCAAAGGTTAAAATCTGGTGGAAAGGCAAACATTTGTGAAATTGACGGCGTAAGAGTGGAAACGGAATATGGGTGGTGGCTTTTGCGCGCTTCGAATACGCAGCCAGCATTGGTGGCCCGTTGTGAATCGAATTCAGAAGATGGTCTTGCGCAATTAAAGGGTGAGCTTGGGGAACAACTTATGTTGAACGGCATTGACCCCGTAAACCTTTTTTAGCGCCATATGAACTCTTCAAATTTTACCTGTTTTTTCTATGGGACCCTAATGGATAGCATCGTATTGAAAAGAGTCATTGGCAGGTATCATAAGGGTATACAAAAGAGACAGGGTATCTTGAAAGACTTTAAACGGGTAAAGGTTAAGGAAGCTCATTACCCGGCTATAGTTGATTCTAAAGGAGATAAAGTTGAAGGCTTAGTTGTTTATGGAATTGCAAATGATGCTTTATTGCTTCTTGATGAATTTGAGGATGATGAATATCAACGCAAAAATGTGACTGTCTTGTTACGCGATGATCAAAAAACCAAGGCCGCCACATATGTTGCCGGTCCAAATATGTCTCTTGACGACGAGGGGTGGTGTTTCAGCACGTGGCAGCAAAATCACCGTAAAGAGTTTCTAGAAAATTTAGCGATTTGGAATCGAATAGAAAAAGGTCAACGCGACGCAATTTGAATAGTTTTGGGAAGACGAAGTGGCATACACGCTTGGCGCTGCCGCTTTAATATCCTGCAAGCTCTATAGGCGGTCCGCATACCAATCCCCAGAATCCGGGCTCGGTAAAGTGTTCGATTTCTTGATTTTCGTAAGGGCATTATTGATATTTGTCCATCATTCAAGAGGTTAGCATGTTTACGGAAAAGATTTCTAGCCAGCTTCATCGCTGGCTTACGCGTATAAAATGCACCAATCTGAATTCCCCAGATACTCTTTGTTGAGGTATCTGTGTTTTTGCCTCGGGGTGCTAAAGCTCTACTATTTTCATTAGCAGATTTCGTCTTATTAGAAATATCTAACAATTTTTCAGTTCGCACCTTGGCATAAGCTCTATTAAGTAAGTTTTTCATATGACGATCACGTGCTCGAGCCGTATTTCCTCCAAATATCACCCCAACCAGCCGGTGGCCATCCCGTTTTGCAGTAGTAATCAAATTGTAGCCAGAAGCACGTATGTATCCGGTTTTCATCCCCTCGGCACCTGGAAAATGTCGCAGCACCTTGTTGTGGGTCCTATATCTTCTGCCTCTAAAGGTAAAAACTTTTTTTGAGAAATAATGATAATATTTGGGGTGTCGATTGATTAAATGCAGCGCGAGTTTGGCCATATCTTTGGCAGTTGACATTTGTCCTCGATGTGAAAGTCCCGATGCATTGCGAAATATCGTTCGAGACATACCAAGCTTCCGGGCTTTGGCTGTCATTAAAAGCGCGAAACGTCGTTCATTCCCAGCCAGTGCTTCAGCAACAACCGTTGCAACATCGTTGGCGGATTTAATAATTAGGGCGTGAATGGCTTCCCGAACACTTATGGTTTTGCCTGGCTTTAATCCGAGCCGAGAGGCGGGCTGGTTGGATGCCCGGGATGAGACTTTGAGTTTAGAATTTAAGTTGAATTTCTTTTTCTCAATTGCTTCAAAAAGTAGATAAAGAGTCATTAATTTTGTTAGGGATGCTGGATAATTCCTTGTATTTTCATTCACTGAATGCCGCACCTGTCCAGAAACTGAATCGATGACAAAAGATGCATATTTAGCATTACAAACACTCGGAAATGCCAAAAGAGTGAAAGTTATTAAAACCAGTCCGCAAAAAAATATGCTTATTTTACGATTATCAACCAAAAAGTTATGTGGATTAATCTGCCCTTTTAATTTCCAATTGCGGTCGAAAAAAGTGGGAAGCCCAATAAAAAGATTTGATACCCGAATTAGACTCACCGTTTGTCCTCGTCTGAAACATTGTTTTAAAAACGATACTAGGTTTTCAAGCTATATAGATACTCAATGTAATTAGGCGAACCCTATGAATAAAGTGTTAAAATAGAATATTGAAGTAGTATTCTGATATTAACTAGAACTAAATTTCTATTTCCACTGATTGTTCCTCTCGTTTTTGCTGCGGCTGGTACGTCTGAAGGTAACAATAACCTGGCTTTGTCGCAAAAAGGAAATTTAAATAAAAAATACTGTGTCGGTGATTTAGTCTCAACAGACTTTTAGTGGCTTGTCATAGTGTGCTAGAGGGGGAATTTTGTGCATAAAGCTTATTGGTATGGTTTACACCCCTTTTTAGTATGGAAGTGTTTCCAACTCTTTTATTCAGCTGGGATTCTACAGATATTCCCGTTAATCTGTCTTGTTATGCTAGCCTATGTGACATTTACGGTACAAACAATGAAAAGGAACATCTAAATTTATTCAACATATGAGTTGCAGAATAATCGTATAATTTGAGAGGAACCTGGTTTTAAAGTTTGTTAGGCGTTGTGCTAAGAAAAGTTTTTGAATGTTTAGGACTTTTAAATAGCCACTGGAATCCCATATATTAGTCAGGAGCTACAAACATAAAGGCCTATGTATTTGAAGTTAGGTGCTAGGCTGGCGCAAAATTTGGTAAGTAAACGTGACCCTAATGGGAACAATGTAACATGGGCGTGGATGACGACAATATTAAACAAGGGGATGCGCCTGACCATGGGGTTGCAGTCAAAACCAGGGTCAATACAAAGAAGCCCTCCATGTATAAAGTGTTAATGTTAAATGATGATTATACACCAATGGAGTTTGTCATTCAGGTGCTCGAAAGTTTTTATAACAAGGCACATGAGGAAGCTACTCAAATAATGCTTCATGTGCATCAGAAAGGAGTTGGTACATGTGGTGTTTATACCTATGAAATTGCGGAAACAAAGGTAAACCAGACAATGGACTTGGCTCAACAACATCAACACCCCCTGCAATGTACCATTGAAAAGGTCTAAACATTAGTAACAAAAACGGTTCAATATGCTTTCTCGAAATTTAGAACAAAGTCTTCATCGCGCCTTAGCCTTGGCGACTGAGCACAATCATGAATATGCCACGCTGGAGCACCTTTTACTATCTTTGACGGAAGATCCAGATGGTGTAGCGGTTTTGCGTGCTTGTGGTGTTGAAGTGGAAAAACTACGGACTGATCTTACTGAATTCATTGTCGGTGAAATGGGAGATTTAGTTGTTTCCAAGTTGGTTGAGCCAAAGCCTACAGCAGGTTTCCAGCGGGTTGTGCAGCGAGCAGCCATTCACGTGCAATCTTCTGGTCGGGAAGAAGTGACTGGTGCAAATGTATTGGTGGCGATCTTTTCAGAACGGGAAGCCCATGCCGTTTACTTTTTGCAAATGTATGAAATGACACGACTAGATGCCGTAAATTATATATCTCATGGAATTGCTAAGGTACCAGGTTATTCTGAAGCACGTAACGCCAGCGATGGTGGGGATATTCAGGAAGAGGATAGCGATGTAAAAAAAGGCACAGAAGCTTTGGATACTTACTGCGTTAATCTCAACCAAAAAGCTATTGATGGTAAAATCGACCCTTTGATCGGAAGGGATGATGAGATTGAGCGTACCATCCAGGTCCTTTGTCGGCGTACAAAAAATAATCCACTCTACGTTGGTGATCCCGGCGTCGGTAAGACAGCCATTGCCGAAGGTTTAGCTAGGCGGATTGTAAATGAAGAAGTGCCCGAGGTTTTAATTGGTGATGTAATTTATGCGCTAGATATGGGGGCATTATTGGCGGGTACGCGCTATCGAGGTGATTTTGAAGAGCGTTTAAAAGCAGTGCTGACGGAACTTGAGCGAGCTGAGAATAGTATTCTCTTTATCGATGAGATCCATACCGTGATTGGGGCGGGGGCTACCAGCGGTGGTTCCATGGACGCATCTAATATACTTAAACCATCGCTTCAAAAGGGTTCACTTCGGTGTATGGGCTCAACCACCTACAAAGAATATCGAGGTTATTTTGAAAAAGATCGTGCTTTGGTTAGGCGCTTTCAAAAGATAGATGTTAATGAACCGTCCGTTGAGGATGCGGTTAAGATTTTGCGTGGTTTAAAACCTTATTATGAAGACCATCATAAGGTTAGATATACCGCAGAGGCGATTCGTCAGTCAGTTGAATTATCAGCTCGTTATATAAATGATCGAAAGCTGCCTGATAAAGCTATTGACGTATTAGATGAAGTGGGTGCGTCACGTATGCTATTACCTGAAGGTAAACGAAAAAAAACTATATCAGTGAAGGACGTTGAGAATGTAGTCGCTAAAATGGCGCGGATCCCACCAAAGACTGTTTCCCAAAATGATAAGAAAACGCTTTCTAACCTCAAGGCTGATCTTAGACGTTTGGTATACGGCCAAGATCGGGCAATTGAGGCTTTATCGAGTGCAATAAAACTATCAAGGGCTGGACTACGTGAACCGGAAAAACCAATTGGTAGCTATCTTTTTTCTGGTCCAACTGGTGTCGGAAAAACTGAGGTCGCACGCCAATTAGCCCATAGCATGGGTATTGAGTTGGTCAGGTTTGACATGTCTGAGTATATGGAGAGGCATACCGTCTCCCGATTAATTGGTGCTCCTCCAGGATATGTAGGATTTGATCAGGGTGGACTTCTGACTGACGCGATTGACAAGCAACCTCACTCTGTCTTGCTGTTGGATGAAATTGAGAAAGCACACCCAGATTTGTTCAATATTCTGTTGCAGGTCATGGATCACGGTAAACTGACAGACCACAACGGAAAGAGTGTTGATTTTCGTAATGTGGTTGTAATTATGACGACAAATGCGGGTGCTTTTGAGATGGCAAAGGCCGCGGTCGGGTTTGAACGAACCGAACGGGAAGGGGATGATGAGGAAGCGATAGAGCGCATGTTCTCCCCGGAATTTCGCAACCGGTTAGATGCAGTGATACCATTTTCCAATCTGCCACCTAAAGTAATGAGTAAGGTTGTAGATAAGTTCATCATGGAACTGGAAGCACAATTAAGCGATAGGGATGTTACCATTAATTTGACCCATCACTCACGTAAATGGCTAGCCAAGAAGGGTTATAGTCGACGATTTGGCGCAAGGCCTTTAGCCCGCGTAATTCAAGAGCATATTAAGAAGCCGTTGTCTGAGGAGCTTCTTTTTGGTGCATTGACCAAGGGTGGAATTGTGTTGGTAGGGGTCAAAGACAATTCTTTGACATTCAAGTATCCTAAGAGCCAAGTCCCAAAGAAGGGTCAGATGAAAAAACTTGGTTCCAGGCATGACCCTTCAAGAGACCCTTCAAATGATTCCGAAGGTAATGGTGGTAAAAAGCCGGCATTTGTAGATTAAAGGTTCCCTAATAAATTGGAATACTGTCTCTTTAATGTTCGGCACCAATGCATTGCATCGATATCTTCGATTAGTTGAAAGCTGGATCTTTAATTAATTACTAGAATCAATTTTGGTAGAAGCTATCACAAATAAGTACGCTAGTTGGCTATTGGCGCTATCCAACCTACAAACAAACCATATATCCCGTGCACCATCAGGCTAGTCAACCATGCCATTGGATGAATGTGGCGAAGCATAAATCCTTCTTTTAAATAAAATGGTACATAAAATACCCCAGATATTGCCCAAAGGATGATCCCCCAGGTAGCTCCTTTCAGTGGACCTTGTTCTAACGGTATATATTGAGCCACTACGCTCGAATATAAAAGAGCGAAGAATATTCCATTCATAAAAAGAACGACCATTCCTGGCCAATAGGGCGTGTTTGGATATTTTTGTCCTCCCGCTGCACCAAGTTCTGCTTCTTCTTCAAAAGTTCTGCTATATGTGATGTTAGCCATTGCCCGCGAGAAATCCAGACGGGGTAAACCTAGACTGTCTGCCCATAAAGCCATTGAAACAAGACCATAACTTCCCATGATACCGGCGAACACAGACATGGCAAAAAATTCAATATCCATCGACGTTACCTCCAGAATGTTTTTGTAAATTTGACCATCTTAACTTGTTAAAATGTATCCTATTAACATTTAACAAATCCCAAAATACGTTCGTACCTTAGCCGTTCTCACCAGAGCGATACGGAGAATATTGCATATAACCCGCAATCTCAAATTCGACCTCACGTCGTTCTTGTTCCACAAACTTTTCGACGGCGTCTCGGAAATTTCTGTTTTCGATCCAGTGGGCGCTATAGACTTCCCGAGGCAGATAACCACGCTGTATCTTATGTGCTCCCTGCGCGCCCGCTTCTACCCATTGGAGTTTGTGCTGAATTGCAAAGTCAATAGCTTGATAATAACACGCTTCAAAGTGCAAAAATTTGAAATCTTCAAGACAGCCCCAATTTCGACCATATATGGTATCTTTTCCTTTAAGATTGAGAGCTCCAGCGACCATTCGTCCTTTAAATTCTGCCGTCACCAATACCGCGAGTTCTGGCATAGTTTTGCCAATCATTGAGAAAAATTCCCGAGTCAGATACGGATGACCATATTTTCGTCCGATAGTATCAATATAGAAGTCATAGAATGCATCCCAATGCTCTTCGTGAAGTTCGTCACCCGAAAGTGATTTAAGAGTAATTCCTTGATCTGCTACTTTCTGCCGTTCCTTCTTAATAGCTTTCCGTTTGCGGGAGCTTAATACCGAAAGAAAATGATCAAATGTTTCGTATCCACAATTCTTCCAGTGGAACTGTTTGCTTGTTCGAAGTAGAAATCCAGATTTTCCTAACAGATCCCACTGTTCTTTTGGTGGGAAAGTGACATGCAGAGATGAAACATTATGTTTACGTGAGAGTTGCAACATCGAAGCTATCAACGCGCTGTAGTAATCGTTTGAGAGGTCGTCTCGAACTAGCATGCGATTTCCTGTAGCTGGAGTGAAAGGGACAGCCGATTGAAGTTTTGGGTAATATTTCCCTCCAGCTCTTTCATATGCCTCCGCCCATCCCCAGTCGAAGATATATTCGCCATAAGAATGGTTCTTAAGGTACATCGGCATGCAAGCTGCTAGGTTGCCATCTTCTCCATCAATTAAAAGATGTTGAGGCAACCAACCGGTTTTTGCGGATACAGATCCGCTTAATTCTAGTGCATGTAAAAATTCGTGGCGAACAAATGGGTTTGCATTACCGGCACAGGCGTTCCAGTCTTTCGCAGGCACGTCATTTATTGAGGAAATAACACGCGTTAGAACTTCTTCGCGACCGTCGGGCATGAGGTTAGAGATAATACTGGCGCAAGGCAGGAGCAAGTAAATTCATGAATTAAACCGGATTTCTAGATATTTTCTAGAATCTCAATTATATTACCGTCTAATTTAAAACAGGTGATAAGTTCACTGCCTTTGAATTCATCGATAACTAGGCGTTAATTAAATTCAAATACCCCATCTATTTCCACAGAAGAGCCTAGGGGAAGGGACGGGCAGCTTACGGCAGATCGGGCGTGTTTACCTTTATTCTCAAAGATTTCAAACATGAGTGCTGATGCGCCATTTATCACTTTCGCCTGTTCAGTGAAATCAGCCGTCGAGTTAACAAAGCCACCCAACTTGATTACTGCCGTCACTCTATCGAGGTCACCATAGCAAGCTTCTTTAACCTGGGCGATCAGATTGAGGCCGCAATACCTTGCTGCAGCCTGCCCACCTGTCAATTGTATGTTATCTCCAAGTTTTCCTGTAAGCATAAGTTCACCATCCCATATTGGTAGCTGGCCCGAGACAATAACCAGGTTTCCGGTTACGACGAATGGAAAATAATTAGCTAAGGGTTTGGTCACTTTTGGTAACTCAATCCCCAGTTCAGATAAACGGTTTTCAATGCTTCAAGCCATACAACAAATATGTTCAAAAAAAGCGTTGATTATCTTCTCAGGGTAAAAGGAAGCAGTATGATTGATCTTGGCATTCACGAAAATGATTTAGTGGCAGTAAAGAAAGAAAAAGAATGTAGAGAAGGTCAAGTTATTATTGCCAGAATAAACGAAGAGGTAACTGTTAAGACTTTTAGAATAGATGGAGAGGGCCAAGTTA
>ERZ651768.1213-NODE-1213-length-19009-cov-4.173252_pt1 | contig 19009 bp, 10 predicted proteins | sample MGYA00514754_ERZ651768 | MGnify/ENA metagenome assembly ERZ651768
ATAACTGTGTTATCTACCGTACCACCTGAAGATGTGATCGATGTAAAGGTCCCTGATGCGGGAGTAGTGCCCCCTATAACTGTGTTATCTACCGTACCACCTGAAGATGTGATCGATGTAAAGGTCCCTGATGCGGGAGTAGTGCCCCCTATGTCCGTACTATCTATTGTACCACCAAAGATAGTAAGATCATCCGCCACAAAAGGATCCCCCACCGCCGTACCTTCCCAGGTCCCGGAACCAATGGTCCCTACAGCATCTATGGACCCATCATTCCCCGTGGTGATGATCGTGCCGCTCACATCAGGTAGAGTGATGGTCTGGTCCGTTGTAGGATCTTCCAGTGAGATCGTTGTCTCATTATCATCCATCGTGGCCCCTTCCAGGACCAATGGTGCGACACCGCTTAGGACACCGATAGAGTCAGCTAATACTCCTGTAAGCTCAGAACCATCGCCTGTCATCTTTGTTGCAGCCACTGTACCCGCTACCACTAAGGTGTCAGCCTTCAAGGTGATCAGGTCTATATCTTCTGAAGGACCAATGTTGTTCCCATCGATCAGAATATCATCGATCTCAAGAGAGCCACCGGTCAATATACCAGATGCAGTTAGGTCCCTGATGGTGGCAATATCTTTATTGCTGTCCACCACGAGTACCTTGTCTGGGGTCACCGTTCCAGGGGTCACCCCATCCAATACATTCAGCTCTGATGCTGCTATGGTCGTGGTATCATCATCCAGTGATAGGCTGCCGTTGGCCTGTATACCCCCTGTGGATGTGACCAAGGTGAACGTACCTGACGCGGGCGTACTACCCCCTATGACCGTGCTGTCTATCGTCCCGCCAGAGATGGTAAGATCATCCGATACATGGTCATCAGCGATAGCCGTACCTTCCCAGGTCCCGGAACCAACAATCCCTACAGCATCTATGGACCCATCGTTCCCCGTGGTTAGGAACGTACCACTCACATTCGGTATGGTTATACCCTGATCCATTGTCGGATCATCAACTAATATTATCATCTCGAACTCATCCGCGGTCGCACCCTCAAAGACCAAAGGAGCCACACCTGTTAAGACACCGACACTGGATGCGGCCACACCTGTTATGCCGGACCCATCGCCATTGAATGATCCGGTCAGGGTATCGGCCGAGATGGTGCCAGACATGGTCAGATCACGTATACCTGATATATTCTTGTCCTCATCCACTACGACAGCTTTATTTGCGGTCGCAAAACCAGCGGTCACACTGTCCAGCACATTCAGCTCAGAATCCTCTATGAACGTAATTCCCCTATCCAATGACAGGGTCCCATTTGCCTGAATATCTTCGTTTGCTATAACAGATGTAAAGGTACCCTCTGCGGGCGTGGTTCCCCCGATGACCGTGCTGTCTACTGTCCCGCCAGAGATGGTAAGATCCTGTGATACATAGAAATCAGCAACGGGTGTCCCTTGCCAGGTCCCTGAACCAATGGTCCCTACAGCATCTATGGACCCATCGTTCCCCGTGGTAATGATCGTACCGTTCGTTCCGGGGATCATGATCATATGATCTTCCTGTGGGTCCTCCAGAGAGATCGTTGTCTCATAATCATCAACCGTAGAACCTTCGAAGACGAAAGGATAGTCACCGCTCAGAACACCAATAGAATCAGCTAATATCCCGGTCAGTCCGGACGCACTACCTACGAAAACATCTGCCGTGACAGTTCCTGAAGCATGGACATTGGTGAACTTTCCGGCCGCAGCACTATCTGCACCAATGGTGGTCCCATCAATGGAACCGCCATCAAGGTCGACATTATCCATATCCTGTGATGCAATACTTCCCAGATCCGGCAAACTGCTCAGATCATAATAATCACCGGACAATGCTACGGCTGCCATATCGGTCGTTGGGGTATAACCCTTAGCATAACTGGCGGTATCCGACAGTACTGAGTAGAACACTGATGTGAGTTCCTGTCGTGGCGAGAGGATGCTACCATCGACCTCGACCTCTAAGAAAGCACCAGGGGGAACACTAGATAGTTCGTTCACTTTACCAAGTATCGTAGAGAACAGTCCATCATCTATGCTCAGGTCCGGATGGATCTCTTCCCAGAAATGGGTCCCGCCTTCCGCTTCCTTGTAAAGCCGAAACTTCACTTCATAGGTCCTGTTCTCTGCCGGTTGTCCATTGCTCCGGGTCAAGAGACCCTGGTAGGACAGTCGACGAGGTATGTATGATGTTGAACTCTCCTGGCTACGAACCGATGGTTCCGAAGCTTCGCTCGGAACAGGGTCGCGCTTTTCCGGTCTCTGACCGGAAACGGACACTATCAACAGTAAAAACACGGATAGATACTTCTTCATGGATCACTCCTTATTGAGAATATTAACTGATTTAGTCTTTGAAAATCTTTCAAGCCGGCCCTATGGAAAATCTGGTGGAAAACCCAGGGCTTCCCCATCACCGCCGAGCGCGGCCGAGGTCGCCTGACTGACCAACAGCAATAGGATCGCAAAAAGAACAGGCTTGGCCCTGAAATATCTCGCCAAACGAATGTTAAGATCCCTGATCCTTTGCCCTATCGGCTTTTTTGGTGTATGCTCTTTCAGGAGCATGGCAACAGTTTTTTTCAGGTCCGGTTCAAGACCGGCGATCCCTGAACTGGAAATAATGTGCAATGGTGCTATCAGCGTGGTATCAGCGATCCAGGACGGAATCTCTGCCACAGCGATACACTCTATGGAATGTTCAACAGATCGGCTTATGTAGACCATGGACCCGGGGCCGACCCGCATATGGGTAAGATGGTCCAGCTGGACATGGGTGCCTTCTCGAGGCTGGCGCCCATCCCAGGGAAGTCCACCACCTGCAAGGGTATAAATATTTCCAGCTTTATCGATCATTCGCACCAGTCCCCGACCTCGTTCTGCAACGAACATCCGTCCTAACTCATCAAAATCGATCGCTACTGGCTCAGAGAGACCCGATTCGATCGCTGGTACGCCATCTCCCTTTAACCCTTCTCCGCTGGGAGTGCCCGCTACGGGCACCACTGTGGTCTCATTTTCTACTCGGAAGACCTGGTTCGCGTATGGGCTCACCACATATATGCGTCCATCACCATCCAGTGCCAGATCGGTCATTCCTTCCACCACACCGGAATTCAGGACGGTGGTAAGGGTTCTCCTTGTGTCCAGCCTGCGCACTGCCTGGTCACCCTCGAAAAGGATCACAAGGCTTCCATCTGGCGCTGATCGAATCGCGGTGGGTGATTCCGGACGAACTTGTGCTATCGTTCCACCACTATACACGGTCGTGTTACGGTCCACCATCTGCTGGAATATCCCCTGCGTAGCACTGAATACTCGATGGTTATCAGTGTCAGACACGTATACCGTACCGCCTGGCCCTGTGGTCATGCCGGAGGGACCGATCAGGTTCTCATTATAGACCATCCCAGAAACAATATCTGTCACTCTATGGTCACGACCAACTCGCATTACGCTCTGGGAGTTCGCGCTGGCAACCAGGAGATCCCCTTTCTCATCGATGGCCAAAGCCTGCGGAAACTTGATCCTTTCAATAGCTTCTGGGTCGACCGGTACCTTAAAAGCGGTCCAGGAATATTCGTTATCCTGGGATAGGTAGTTCGCGGCATCAAAAAAATGAAATGTCAATGAGTTGAACTGATCAAAGGCCCAGGACAAAACATGTGTCGCTCCATCAAGGAGGGCATTCTGTGCCGCACAGGAATCGGAATCACAGTTCATGTTATACTCTGTGGTAGCGGGCGGAACCGTAGCGTCACCCGAGTCCAGCGTGTAAACGGAATCCGCCCTATAGCGGTTAGGGTCGAGCACATTCAATATGCCAAGATCACGGGTCATTGCATAGATCATTTCATTGATCATATCCACTTCCATTGGCACCAGGTCTCCCCTCTCTAACGCCTGGATGGATATTTGCATTGATCCCTTAGCTGATCTTTTTTCGCGGGCTGCCTTCTTCTCGGCATCAGAAACCTTATCAGGTAAAGATCCTTCCTCTTGTTTGGTCGATGCTGCCTTATTTTTTAGGGTATCTGTATCGGAACCATCTTTCTCAGACCCTTTGCTTCCAAGACTTTTAAAGAGATTTTTGAATTTGGATCCCTTTTCATCCTGTGAGGTCATTTCATTCTTTAGCGTATCTGTCTGGGTGATGCCTGTCCCAGTGTCATTCATTTCCTGCGCGGTCAACAGATCGGAACTGACCACAAATAATAAAAAGATCAAAGAACAGTACTGTTTCATGATTTGTATCCTATTGTATGAATTTTAATTGAGATCCGAATCAAACTTTACCAGGGCCCAAGAAGGATCAGGTATCATTTCAAGGGTATAATGGTCAAAAGATCTGGGGAGGGGAATTGGTTCTTTTATCCAAGTGAATGGGTTAGACCTATCTGATAATGGAATATTGAAAAAGATCTTGGTCAAAAGATATGAAACGCTCCATGGGTCCCATACATATTTTTCGAGAAAATATATAATGTGATCCTTTGTCAAATCACCCTCCTAAAAATACATTGTGTATAAGATATGTGGAGAACTCGGCGTGTACTCAGGGATAAATGTTGTTTAAACTATAACCGGACACTACGATTATCAAGCCAATTTGAGTTCTTGGTCTATCCTGGAGCAGGATTCAATTCATGCTCCCAATACAGTAGTGAAAGACCTATTTCAAGAGCACCATCTTTCGTGTCCTTTCGAAACCTGTACTTTCAATACGAACGAAATATACACCGCTCCCCTGATGGCGTGGGGCCCAATGAATAATATATTCCCCAATGACCGCCTCACTGTTCACAAGTGTGGTGATCTCATTACCAAGGATATCGTAGACCCTGATCCTCACATGGCCACTCTCTGGCAGGTCGTACCGTATGCTTGTTCGAGAATTGAAAGGGTTAGGGTAGTTCTGGTACAGCCTGTACCTATCTGGGAAGACCCTGTTCGATAAGGTCGAAAGGGCCTGGTTGGTATTGCCTGGCGTGGGTGACATTGTTGTCCATTCTTCGCCACCATCTGGGATCCTGCCATAGGATAGGTTGGTGGTCTGTGACCCGAACGATATGGAATCAATGATCGTGATACCATCATTCTTTACAAGTGTCAGGGTCTCACCGGTCGAGCTTATCTTAAAATTGGTGTGCAGATCACCCTGGCTAATATTATCATCACACCAGATCAGAAGATAGCCTCCAGATGCTATCGAAATGTTATCGGCCGGAAACTGCCACTGTGTCAGGTCATCCAGATCATCGGTCAAATATAAACCTGACAGATCTATGGGCTGGTCTGAAAGATTGTATAGTTCGAGCCAGTCATCAAACTCTCCTGCCTCATCGGTATTAACAGCATCATTGCTGGCCAAGAACTCGTTTATCTTTAATTGACCTATAAGCTGATCAGGAATATCGAACGGATAATCATTAGGGTCGTATGTGTAATAGGCACCTATATCAGCGAGGGAACCATCTGGGTCAGGTTGAGATCCGGGATCACCCGCATCCGTACAGGGTGAACTGGGGTCGAGCTGTAGGTCATATACCGATGGATCCATAAAGACCGGATCGGAGAACAGGTTTCCTTCGCCATCGATCAGCTCAGAATCTGAAAGAGAGTATCTCACATCCACAACAGATGTCTCATCATAATAAACGGATGTAGATAGATTACTTGAGAATATAGTGTTCACCACGTCTGCTGTACCGCCCCCCTGGCCTTCATTCTTTTCGTAACACGATATGGTCGTATCATTATAGAATAATGTGTTATTGATAATAAAAGCAGTGGAGTTGTCCTTTACAGCTATTCCACTGCTACACCCAACGATCAGGTTCCTGTCCACGGTCACTGTTGAGCCCTGTCCGATCGATATTCCTTTATCACCAGAATGATAGATCAGGTTTGATGAAATTATGACATCATTAGAGCTCTCCCCAATATCGATCCCATCCGAATTGGATCCTGTAAGATCATATATCCGATTATTCCTGATAATGGCACCGCTGACATTATCAAGGTCAATGGCATCAGTATCGGGAGCACCACGCCCATAGAACACACAGTTCTCTATGATCGTATCACCAGACCTGACGTTTATATAATCACAGGTAAGGTCAGATGTGAGTGCACTATTATTAATGGTCATGGATCCATCCTCTACATATATGGGGAACTCAACATTATCGATCTCGATATGATCCAGCACAATATGTGAATTGATACTGGATATTGCCCCATGGTGTATGATAGGATCTACACCGGTCGATGCACCATTGATGGTCAGGTGTGAGATGGTTGATGTGTCCGTATCATTGTTGAAGCACAGGGCCCCCCATCTTGAAGAACCGGCAGAAGTGTTAGGAACCATCAGGACCGGGTTCTCTTCGGTGCCATTGATGATAAGCTGACCCTCAATGATAATATTCCCACCATCGGTCATCCTGACCTCTACTCCCTCATTGATAGTAAGTACTGCGCCTGAGGCTATGGTCAGGTCCTGAAGAACCACGTATGGCTGATCATTCGTAAGCAGGGTGTTCTCCATGATCATATCAGGCAGGATATGTTCATCCGAGAGCTGAAAAACAGCTGTGAATGTAGTATCGCCGATACAGTTATGATCCATCCGTATCGAATCCGATATACCTTCCCACTCCAGGAACTGGTATCCAGGGTTTGGCTGCGCCAGGAGGGAGATGGGTCTGTTCTTGAAATAGTCTCCCCCTTCATCCAAATGTATCACGGGTACATCATTGATCGATACTCTTCCCGCTTCTGGAGGCTCTATGACCAGGGTCACCTGTACTGTCCCATCCAGATCCAATTCGCTGGTGAATTGATCGTGAATGATCTCATTCCTGGTCTGGGAGAATTGTTTTATCTCATCCAACCTATTCTCCCATGTATCCATTGAAGATACTCCTCCTTCATCTCCCCAGCGGTCAATATGGCGGGGCATCTCTAAAGAGATCATGCTGCTCAAACTGTCTACAATGGCTTCAACCCTTTCAGTATGAAAGGTATTATTGAAATGGGCCGCGGCCCGTTGTATGAATCGGTCCTGGAAAAGCTGGCTATCCAATAAATATTGGAAGAGCTCATATTCTTCCATTATATCATCCAACAGATTTGTATAGCTATTGACCACATTAAAACCCCTATCAATATCAACTATCAGCCACTGCCATTTCCCGGTGTCTGTACGTGGTCGCCACCATTCTCTATTGTGTCCCCAGCTGGTGTTCGCACTATACAGGATCGTGACCAAATGATCGATAAAACTGTCAATGTTCATTAGTTCCTTTAGCTGATCATAGACAGCGGGCTGGTCCAGATCATTATTCAGAATATGATCGATCATTGAATTGTAATGGTCAATATCGCCTTCAATGACCATCATTTGTGTACCATAGTCTGTGGATGTGTATTCCAAGTGATCGATATTATCCGGGTCTGCATTGAAATTCTCAAAAAAATAGTGGGTATTGAACTTTTCCCGGATATTATGTATCCCCCAGTACTCACCATTCAGAAAAAGTGCGGAAGGCGTGTAGGCCATGTATCCGCAGTCCATCATGCTCGATACCAGGCTCTCGGTCATTGGGTCCCTGATCAATGTTTCTTCCCAATCGTCACCACCATTGCGGAACACAATTCTTGAAAAATCTGTGATCTGCTTGTTCTCAAATATCTGATAATGGATATGATCATCACCGAACCGATCGCGCAGGTAGATCGTGAATGGTTTCTGGGGCTTGGTCCAGATATTAAGCCCGCCCAGTCTGGCCCCGGCATTGACCGAGAAACCATGATCAGTATCTGGTGTGAAATACTCGATCCTGACCGGGATCTCCCTTTGCTTATACTCATTCTCGTAGATCCCGATATCTGCATCCCATAGGGTCTCTGGCTCTGCCACGAGTGACACGGTCGGTAGGAAACTCTGTTCATCAATAAAATAGGTTGCTGTCACAATATCACCTGGTAGCATATCGTACTCCATTGAACGCGCTTTCAGTACACTGGTGTTCTGGATGGTTATCGGACCAGAGTAAACGTTCGTACCTGTTCCAGGCCTGGACCCATCCAGGGTATAATAAATCTGTGCGGACCCTGTACCGGCGGATAGTACAATGATCTGAGTACCGCTATAAAATCCGCTCTCTAATGATAGTGTGACCGGTCCAGCCGTGGCGGTGAGATCTGTCGATATCGTATTGTTCGAGGTTCCGGGAGTAGGCTCCCCAAAATAGTACCAGCCATTGTCTTCCATATTTCTTCCAAAAGAGACATCCGATATCTGATCCTCAAAGATCATTGAATCAACGATCTCTGTATCAGAATAACTTGTGCCAATGATCTCAAGGTCAAAACTAATATCTGAACTTGATCCGCTGATCTGATGGACCTCTACCGCAACAACGTTTTCCCCATTCATGATATTGCTCGCGGATATCGACCACTCAAAGAATGTATCTTCATCATCACCGCTCACAGCTGTACTTGCATAAGTGTCAAAGGAAACTGCCTCTGGAGGCATATTGGATCTAAGGATCTCGTTCCCGTTCAGATAAATGATCGCGCCATCATCCCTTTTCAGCCTGATCGTCAGGGTCTGAATATCATCAGGATCATTCAGGCCGAACGTATGTCTGAAGAAGGTAGTTATATATTTCTGGTCTTCATCGGGACCATAGTCTATTACTGTTTCTTCATCATCATCACCATATCCTAATTCTGCATATCCCATGCTCCAGGAATCATCATCGAACTCAGGTTCTGTCCAGGACGTTCCTTGGTCCGATCCATCATCCAGATATCTCCAGATAGACCCCTGTTCTATCAGAACAAGGTTCTCCATCTGATCGGCCCTGGTCAGACCGATATGTTCACCATCACTATTTAGTTTGAAATTCGTATGATAATGCCGGGTCGTAAAATCATCCCAGGGCCAATAGGGTCTCTGGTATACTTGACCTGGACCTTCATCATAGCTGTCTGCCCAAATGATCAGGTACCCTTCAGGCTCGATCGATGTATCATCCGGGATCTTCCACTTTAACGGATCATCAAGATCATCCGTTAAAAAGAAACCATTAAGACTGTAGGGCGCGTTGCCCGGGTTATAGAGTTCGATCCAATCACCATAATCATCAAAATCATACATTTCTGGATAGATGGTGATGTTAGATGCTAAGAACTCATTTATGACTATATCCTGACCATAGCCTGGTCCGGGGAAGAACAGGATAAGGATCAGAATGGTCTCGAACTTCATGACCCTGCTTTTCAAACGAGATAAAGAACCTATGCCCATAAGATCCAGGTAAGATCAATGAATATGCATACTTCGATTATATATGCTGAGAATACTTATAGATCGAACAAATCCTTTATAACGATAGAATATGTTCAGCCCGACCAGGTATCCAACAGATAACCGAAATGTTCAGACTCTATTCTGGAGATGTACTCGACAGATCGGGAAGAAAGGACATGATCTCTGTTTCGGACCATTTTAGGCCATTTGTCCATGTCTGATAGTCTTTTTGCCAGACTTCCTTACCAAATGCCGCAACATATCTTTCCATGATGGAAGGGCTCATGGGGGCCATGTCCGCGTAACCATCCATTAGCGCGAGAACGGCAAAGACCTCATTGGGCCCACCAGCCTCCTTCTTAAAAACAAGGTAACTAACATCTATCATCGCCTTCTCATTTGCTTCTTTGAATCTGACCATGATCTCTAACATACTATCCAGGGCGTTCGCTCTACAGTGGTATGTTGTGAAAGCGATCTTTGATGATGCACTATTATTATAACTGAGCTCAGGTGCATGATTCCAAAAGGTTAGACCTGAACCTCCATTATCATCATCAACATAAGCGTTTGAGATCCTTTTCCAATCATTATCATGTTCCTTTGTCGTGATACGCTCATCAAAATCTTCCCAGTAGTGTCCAAGCGTACCTACAAAATATTGTCCGGTACGGGAACCTGTCTCTACCACCCATCCGTACTGGTTCCACTGTCCTATCCCGTGCCACCTGCTCACATGCGATGTGACAGCCTTTTCAAAGGCTGCTTCCTTACCTTTGTTAACCTTCATGTAACTGCATCTCATGATCGTGGGTGTACCCTGAGCTAACAGAATACCGATCATAGAAAAAAATACGGTCATTGTTATTCTTTTCATTTTATACCCCATCTATTTTGTTGAGATCAATCTATCGATTATAATAGAGAAAAAACAGGCTGTAAATAAAAATTCTGCCGATCGGATGCTTAGTTATACCATACACCATATCCCCGACCCCTTAGCTCTCTGCCTAACATCTGTTCGATCTCTTCAGCGTCCTTTCTTGTGGGGATAGGGTTATATTTTTCAAAAAGATCGGGTCTGAGTTTTAGGCCAAAGCGCTTAGCATATTTGTTCGACCTATAGCCTTCTTTATGCTGCTCGAATCTGAGATTTGGTTCCCGTGCGGATTGGCCAACATAGACACAGCCATTGCCCTTGATATATTTAGGATTCTTATCACGAAACTTTCTTTGATCCGCGACCAGTGGGTCCAACTCGATCACATATACATAATATTTTTTCATTGGCTTGATATGACCATTATTGCCGTTAATAGAGAACCAAGATCCGTGGACATTTGGTAGTTGAACATCATCATGGTGACCATTCAATAACTTTAATGATCATAAAAGATCGCTGAGAAGATATCAAAAACATCATCGATCAGATACCTCACTCTTTCATAGTATGCCCCATACCCTATAAATATCACGAGATCAACCCATCCTTTCTCATGGTCAAATATAAAAAAGGTCTGAAAAAATAATTACAGGGTTCAAACCAAAAGAACCCAGTTGGGTAGAGACCGATGCTTAATCAGCATAGTCATCAGCTCCTAGAAAATGGAATGAAACATATTCTTTTTCCCCTATTACCCAGCTATCATGGGGCAAAGGTGGAACATAAAAGATATCCCCTTTTTTCATTGTGTGCACCTCACCATCTTTGAACGCGACCGTTGCACTGCCAGATACCACCATACCCAGATGTTCCACATTACAAAAGTCTGTACCGGACAAAGGAGAGACATCAACAGACCATTTCCAGCCTGGTTCATAGGTGGCCCGACCGATAGTCATACCTGCCAATCTTACTATCTCGAACTTTCCTTTATCAAAGTTCCTTATCTCATCTGGTTTGTCAAAATTTTTCAAGATCATATCTACCATTTTCCCCATCCTTTTTTTGTTCTGTAAAGTCTAACCCTTCCTATAGAGGTTCAATAAAAACCAAGCGTTATGTTATTAGGAACAAGTGAAAAAAGTCGTGCGGATCATTTTACCATTTAGTTTGAATACTTTTCTATATGTTCAATGATCGCGGATGAAACTTTCTGGAATGATTCCTGGATCAGCCAGTGTCCCGCATCCAGTTCAACGAGCCTGTAGGGTCCCTTCATATAATTCTTGGTCAGTTCAGTGCCGGTTCTCCCAAGTGCCATATCCCTGTTACCCCAGATCAATTGACTTGGAACAGTAACATCCTCAAATCTGATCTGATCCTCAGGCTCTACTCTTACTCCAATGTTTGCCCGATACCAGTTCAGGGAAGCTTTCAGTGCCCCACGCTGCTTGAAGATATCTAAATATTGCTCTTTTTGTTCTTCGGAACTCTCCTTCCAGAGCGATCTTAATCTTGAGTAGCCATTCCATGAAAAATATAATTCCGGAATGAACGGTAGTTTAAAAAAGCCGATATATTCACTTCTTTTTTGCTGGTCCTTATCTTTCTTGTATGCATGCTCGAAAGCTTTCATATGGGGGACCGACATTGCCGTCCAGCTTATGACCCTTTTAGGCTCGAGCGTGATCACTGCCCAACCGATCGCTGATCCCCAGTCATGTCCGACCAGATGAAACCTATCAATGCCAAGAGCATTTGCTATCGCGAACACATCCTTTGCGATCCTCTTTATCGAGTAATCTCTTACTTTTCCAGGTCTAGCACCTGGGCTATATCCTCTCTGGTCTGGAGCAACGACCTTGTGACCCTCACCAGATAACAAGGGCAACAGATCGTTCCACATGTGGGACGTTTCCGGAAATCCGTGAAGCAAGATAACTGCTTCACCATCATTATCTATACCAGCTACACGGCAGTTCAAAATGAATTCACCGTGCTTTACTTTGGTGAATGGATCGCTATTGTTCACCATTTCATTACCATGCTTACCCTGGACCACTTGCCCGTTAATAATAATGATCGTAAAGAGTGCTATGAATAACAGTTTGACCATTGAACAAAACTGATCCTTCTTTGAATGATCAAATGATCAATAGAACCAATACAAATGTTAAACAAAGATCCATTTTAAACTCCTTTATTCGAATTAGGACCAAAAAAATAACAGTCCCGGGTACAAAAAATATTTTCTAAGTAAAAAGTCGATAAATATGACCGACCTTTCCGATCACTTCTCATCTACGAACCAACTGATCAGAACGGCTCCTATGAGCAAGGATAGTATCAAGAATAATTTTGAGATAGAGGAATAATCCGTTTTTAAGGCGACAAACATTGCAACACACCCTATGCTGAATCCGATGAAATATCCCAGGGTCGCGTTCATGATCCTAATTGCACGGGCAGACAGGTTTCATACTGGGATGATAATTCATTATCTATCGTATCCATTAAATCTTTCCGAATCTACCACGACCCTTCCTCACAAACCAAAAACCTGACACTTGTCAGAGATCTTGCTTTTACACTGACCCCACAACAGATCGTATCCTAAGAGACGATCGGAGGATGAACATAAAGATCAAAGATCCCGGTCAACACTTCCCCACTGACCTTCACCTGGATCCAGATACGATATTGCCCGGGTCGAGGAAACTCTATCGGTGGGTAAGATACCGATTCGGATGATTTAATAATCTCATTGCCCATGTGCTTTGAGTGATCCATGTGTCCATCGTGCATCGATCCAGATCGAGCATTAATTCCCGACTGTTGTTCGAACCGTTGCTGTGAGGCCATTGAGATGGATCCGATGGGATGTAGATGTAAGAATACGGAACCATCTGTTCTTAAGATACCAGCATGGCTCAACATTCCCATATAAGGTTCAAGTGAAAGGTGTCCTCGTGTGATATCTGTTACCTTAAAAGAAAGCTCGACCTCCTTTTCAGCAATGATCCTATCAGGCAGGTTCAACCATTCCATTAGAAACTTTCCATTGACCAGATCGCTTGATCGAACCGGAGAGTCGAGATCGAGATCAGGTAGTGGATATCCCATTTTCCAGGAGTCATCGGGATCCCTATCAATATGCAGATCCTCTAAGAACTCAACTCCGGAATACTCAGGTACGGTCACTGTATCTATCAGTGTCTGTGCGAATCCACTCTCGTGGGTGATATCAGCAAATAGAACAAAATCGCCGCCCGGGAGTGGTGGAACGATCACTTGGAAAGTATTCTGGTCCTGATCAATCGCAATTGGATGGATATGTGAGAATGCATCCAGCCCAGGGATCCGCATAAAATAGGTATGCATTATTTTCCCGTGATCGGGGATCAGTGGGGGGTATAGATCCTTTATCCATTTTTCATCCGTAATGGAGACCTGCAGTATTCGGGTATCATTCATACTGATGACCTCAGATGTGACCTCAATGGGTTTGAACAGATTTTCCTGATATTCATTGTCAATACTTGTCCACCACATTCTTCCGCCATACAACAATCCAATGAAGATAAGGGCGCCAACCAACATGGAGACCCTGCTTTTTCTTTTCCTCTCCTTAGAGGTCTTTGATCCTAATTCCAGTGTGCTCTCTCTTACTGCGGCCCCTATGATGGTGATCCCACCAGAAAAAAGAAATATCATTAAAAAAATTAGAATTCCCTTCAGTGCGGGTGACATCTCCAGTTTTCTTGTAGCTATAGAGCTAACTGGAACGATGGACCTACCGTGTCCCTGTTCACCATGAACATCGACATTCACGCTGTATGATCCAAAATCCATGAGCCATAGTTCAGAACTGAACAGGGTCCCATCACCCGACACATTCACTGCGACATCTGGTGGGGGTGCACCCTCAGGTCCAGCATCCCATTTGACCGGTTGAACCGTCACCCTTTCCACACCCTTGCCAAGTGAGCGCACCGTGATCTCGGCCAGTCCAGGAACAACCCCGGGAGGACGGATGATCACTCTTATTGGATAGGTGCCTGCTTTTCCCTCATAGAAGACATTCAAACTACCCACATGTGCAAAACTGAGGGAAACGCACCCTAAAAGGATGAGAATGGATAGTTTATTTTTCATCTTTTTGCCTGTCTCATCCATTGGCCCCACCAGAGACCGACCCTGGCAGATATTGCAGCGATGATCGAAACAGAGAACAATCCCGTGAGTGATACAGGTGTTAGAGGAATAGGGTGCCCGAACACTTTATAATCATATTCCCAGAATTTATATTCATAGGGTCCCACACGTGCCCAATAAGGTTTATTAAGGTGCCCTGAAAAGAACCAGTTCCGTGCAGACTCGGACAATAGGAACTCAGAGAAATACCAGTGAACGATAAAGAATAGTAGAACAAAGGTAAGACCGATCGCTAAGGAACGTATCCAATCATTCATTCTATCTGGCCTGAGTATTATGAGATCGATCGCAACCGCAGGTATGAACAACAATACCGGGAACGGGGGCGGGATAAAATGGGTGACCTCCCTGTATATTGGAGCCAGGAGCGGTTGCCCCTCGAACAGCGGAAGAACCCAGACCATGATACACCTGTGAAGCATGTAGATCAATGCTGCAGTGGTCGCAGGCCATTTTAATTTTGAGGACCTACCAATAGCGACCAGGACCACTGGATAGGCAAGTGCAGAGATCCTATAGAATTCCAGGCTATGGTGTTTATTGGTAAAACTATATTCAGTGGTCAGGATGACCATCAACAATATCAAGATCGCACTTGTGTACGTATAGAACCAGCTGAACGGTTTGATACTTGAGACACTCGATCTATTCTGCTGGACAAGGGTCAAGAGCATCGCGCCAAATACAAGCGCGATGAATCCGGCCGCAAGGACCATGTGGGGCGGACTGATTATCTCAACATCGAGCCCATAAGCGTTGTGCCACCAATCATCAAAGGGTGCAGACGTAAGCATGGCAACAGCACCCCAGATACACACCCAAGCTCCCATGGGTCCGGTGAACCCCCAGAATCTTACCCCTGAATTGATCCCTTCATTCTTATCAAAGAATGTCATCTTGAAGACCAATACTGCGCTGGTGACCCCACCAAGGATACCGCCTATATAAATGACCATATGGGCAGGGGTCCAGAATGTGTCCCTACCGATGGTCATGTGCCAGGAGATATCCCACTGGAGCCCGACCGCTATGCATGTAGAAGCGATCGCTATGACATAACAATACCAGGGAATCCCTGATACTTGCGATGGTCCATGGCTCAGATTGTCAGCCATCTTATTGAAATGAAAGGAGATCCATAATGGTCAGGTGAACATTCATGGGAACAGCGACATCTTACTGCTTCTTTTCTTATTTCTGCTCCATAATAGGGACAATTCGCCTTTTTCAGATCTACCCATCACCCAAGAAACAAGGAACCAAGTACCATACAAGGTTTACCTTTTACTTCACGATCCGGGTCAATAACTTTTTCAGTATAGGCGTTTTATCAAGAGCACGTTTGAATCGTGGAACATCCTTGGCATCCAAAATGAGAGGCGAACGTTGAAAACGTCCCTCATGATTGTAATGACAAAATCGAATTTCGGAAGATCCCTTGGCCTCACCCTCAGTGAATCTTAATAGCTGAATGGTAGGATTGTGGTACTCGCATTGAATCTGTGCCTCTTCTTCAACGATTCCACTGCCCCAATGCAGAGAGAATGTTTTTGGTTTCTTTCTCATCTATCTGATCATGAAAAATTAATACCCTTCATTAGCAAATATCCCATACCATTGAACATCACCCCGCCCTTTACTTATTTGAGTTCTATCGATCAGTGTGCTGACAGTATGGCCCATGGGGTTCAGTTCGGATCATCCTCGGTATACTCTTGGATAGTGAAGGTATCGGTCCGAAATGGTGATGCTGGAAGAGCTTCTATAAAGGGCTCGCCCGTTCTTGTGAATATATCCACCGTATTATAAAGGTTTGCACTGGGAAGACCGGTCCAGCCATACCTAACGGCAACAGGTTCCGTTACGCTTGGACTTGAAACGATGACAGTGTTCCCACTGATAGCAGCCTGGGCCGATACAAAGATCTCATCAGATCCACAGATAGTGAACCCGGTAAGTGCATCGGCTATTTCTACGGCACCCTCCGGGTTTCCAGCACGAGCGATCAATCCGTTGCCTATATGATCAAAGGTCAGGATGACCTCATTACCATTTATGGCCATTCCATTGTAGACAGGACCGCTATGCACTATATCCTCACCGTAGACCATACTGCGGGCCGCAACGACCAGACGATCAGCCACACCTACCTTTTGCCATGGGTGTATCCCATTGCCGCCGAGATCTATTGCCAGAGCGGTCGCTGTATTCGGTAGGTCAAGAGCTTTGTTCTGGGATTCACGTAGGACAGGCCAGGTTATGTCTACATAGCCTCCTTTTCCAAAACCGGCAAGCTGAACAAAGAGAAAAGGAAAGTCTCCAGATCCCCATTCATCACGCCAGTACTGGATGTGTATCTTGAATGTATTGGCATATCTTGTAGCACTGTTCACACTCTTAGCATTGGCCTCACCCTGGTACCAGATCACACCCTTTATCGGAAACCTCTGTATCGGGGCGATCATGCCCTTATACCACGTTTTCCCATAGCTTTTCCCAGCCGCCTCCAGGGCCTCGGGGGACATCCAGGCCTCTACTTTACTCCCACCCCTATCAGCACTTATCAGGCCGATCGGAACATCATACAGGTCATTCAATTCTGTTCCGAAAACATAGCCCACCGCTGAAAATTTATCGTAGCCATCTTCTCCGTTAAGGAACCAATGCACTGTTGTGTCAGTCTCAGTATAGATCTGAATAGTATCCTGTAGCTCCGTAAATGCTACGTGCTTTATAATGAGCATGCGAACATCGGGGAGGGCCCTGACCTCAGCAAGCCTATCTGAATATTGACCCCTGTTCATTATTTTCAATAGCTGGTACTCCATATTCGATTGACCACCACATAACCACACATCCCCATACATGATGTTATGTATCGTCTCCCTATTGTTACCCTGGACCTGCATTGTATATGGGCCCCCAGCAGTATGAGGCGGCATCTCCACGGTCCACTCACCATCAACGGTGGTAGCTGAACTCTCTGCACCATCTATGGTAACGGTTATGACCTCACCCTCATCAGCCGTCCCATAGATCCTACCTGTCACATCCCGCTGCAGAACCATATTGTCACAAAAGATATTATCTGTGTAATTATTTTCACAACTTCCATCGTCATAGGTTGCTTCAGGGTCAAAATTGGGAGCAATACTATCTGTACAGCCACAAATAGTATTTCCTCCTGCGACACCGGCACAATCTTCTGGCTCAGATTCTTCTTCACAAGAAAACCAGAACATGAGCGGAAAAAATAGAAATAGGGATACTTTTTTCATGGTGAGCACAGATCTAACAAAAAAGGAGTATATTGATATACCCACTAATTGGCGACAGTTGACATCATTAGTATCATAAAATAAAACTTACAGATCAGAAACCGTTGGCCATTACATCTGTAATTTCGCTAATAGAAAGCGCTCTGTTCCAAACGCCAACTTCATCGATGGTTGCGTCTATACGGAAATCTTCGTCGTTGTCAGACCAGCGGCCAATCTGGAAACCCCAAGCTGGATCTGGGTGCCAATCTACATTGCCATTGACACTGCCTGTTGCACCAAGGACGCCATCAACATAAAGTTTGATAGATTGACCATCATATGTTGCAGTGACATAATACCATGTGTTGGTGTTGTAACCACCGGCGGTTTCTATAAACTTCATGTCACCGGGAGTAACGTCAAGGGCAAAACCAAAACTACCATTGGCATTCATTTGGAGCCAATAACCAGATTCATTAGGACCTGTATCATAAGCATAGCCTGCTATACCTTCTTGGTTGTCATCGAAGCTTCCTGGTTTAACCCATGCAGAAATAGTCAAACCATCTGCAACGCGAAGTTCGGCTTGTTGACCCACAGTGACGTAATCATTGCCGTCAAAATAAAGGGCGCCACCGAATCGACCGTCGGTCCAACTTGCACCATTAAGTGTACCATCTAAGTTGTATGGCCCCTGGTCAAAAGCAGTGTCACCTGAACCATCATCAAATCGCCAGTACGAAATGAGATCATTACCGCTGGTGGTGGTAAAGCTCCAAACGTCACCGGTCACTGTACCGTTTGGGGTGTTAGTATCAATACGCCAGTAATAGGTGGTATTGGTATTTAAAGTACCAGTATTATAAGATAAAGATGTTTGATAGTTTTTTAATTCGCCTGCATCTGGCTTGGAATCGGTGCCAAAATAAACAAATTGTGAAACCATGTCAGACCCTTGATTCCACGAGAGTATTTCAGATGTACCTGTTGGTCCTGCGCCATCTGCAGGTGACGGGTTAGAAGCTTTAGAAATAGGAACACCTACCACCTGACCATCTAAATTCCATTCGGAATCTAAATAGCCAAGGACATGGGTCATTGCTGTTGGTGCAAAGTAAGTATTATCAGTTGCGCCATTAATTGAAAAGAGAACATTTGGTCCACCCATGACCATGTAAACACTCAACTCATGATTAGAATTGCCGCCATGACCGCCACCATCTTTATGGCCATGATCAGAGGAAATCATGATGAGCCAATTTTCATCGTTAAATGC
>ERZ651768.1215-NODE-1215-length-19005-cov-16.185492_pt1 | contig 19005 bp, 17 predicted proteins | sample MGYA00514754_ERZ651768 | MGnify/ENA metagenome assembly ERZ651768
GGTTTGGCCCCCAGGCTGCCCGATGCCCGAATGAGCGTCTCGTCAAAGCCAACCAGCGTCGCCGTAACCGTGATCACTACATAGGGTGTCCCGATGGCCGCATGGGCAAGAACCACCCCCAGATGCGAGTAGGCCAGACCGATTTTCGAATAAAAGAAGAACATACCCGCCGCAGTGATGATGATCGGCACGATCAACGGAGATATCAGCAGGGCCATAATCGGCTTTCGAAAAGGCATATGCGTACGGCTCAAACCCACAGCAGCAAGCGTGCCTAATGTAGAAGCAACCAGTGTGGAAAAAATCGCGATCAAGACACTATTACGCGCTGCGAACGCCCACTCGTAGCCGCGGTTCGACCCCGAGCCGCATTCCTGTACTTTCGTGCTGGTCGTGAATGCGTCTGCGGCTAGTGTCGCTATATTAGTACACATGCCCAGCACGTCTCTATACCAACGAAACGAAAACGCGTCGGGGTCTAGCCGGAGCATTCCCTCGGTAAACGTAAAATAGGGCTCAATATTGAATGACAACGGAACGATCACCATGATCGGCGCCATCAGGAAGAAAAACACCACGCAACAAATCCCGAGAAACACGTAGTGCCACGTGCGACCAAGTGGTCCGGTATAAGCAGGTACGCTCATCAGAGGCTATCCAAGTTTCATCTTGTCTATACCGACGACCCTGTCGTACAGGTAGTACAAGATCAACACTGCAACCAACAGAATGCTGCCCATCGCCGCGGCCAACCCCCAGTTGAGCGAGGACTTCATGTGGAATGCGATCTGGTTACTGATCATCTGTCCTTTGGCGCCACCCACCAGCGCTGGTGTAATGTAGTAACCCACCGACAGTACAAAGACAAGCAGCCCGCCGGCACCAATGCCGGGAATGGAACGGGGCCAGAAAATCCGCATAAACGTGATAAAGGGATTGGCACCCAAAGACTGCGAGGCCCGAAGCTCGTAAAGCGGTATAGTTTTCATGACACTGTACATCGGCAACACCATGAAGGGCAGAAGAATCTGCGTCATTGCGATCAGGGTACCCCTCAGATTGAAAATCATCTGTATCCGCCCTTGCTCCGATAGGATGCCCAACCAGACCATAATGTCGTTCAACACACCCTGGGTCTGCAGCAGCACAATCCAGGACGTCGTTCGTACCAACAGCGAGGTCCAGAACGGCAACAGCACCATAATGATGAGCAGGTTACTGATCTTAGGTGGCGTGGTGGAAATAAGGTAGGCAATCGGATAACCGATAATAAGGGTCAGCAATGTAACCAGCAGGCTAATCCACAGTGTCCGGATAAAGAGTGTGACATAGATCTGTTTTTCTTCAGGTTTTTCGATCACCTTACCCAAATCATCATAATCGAGATCTATTGCATTCAAAAAATAGCGCGCAGTGTATGGAGGGCTCACTTTTTTGATTACCGCCCAGGTGTGTATATTCCCCCAGCGTTTGTCCGATTTGATCATGGCCTCCCGGTAGGGCCCTGACTTGATCTTTTTGAACTTGCGCTTCGTTTTCAGGATGAGGCTTCGTCCACCCGATAAACTGTAGTTGACGTGTGTTGCAATTTTTCCCAGGTGGCCGGCTTTCTTTGCTGCCGTGAGGTCATGGAACGCTATCTCAAAAACCTGTTCGGAGGGCAGTTCAATTCCGTCCCACTGCTGCACAGCGGCCACTAAGTTTGGAACCAGGGCGCTCATCCGGGGATTGTCTACACTGCGAAACAGCATACTCAAGATCGGAATTGCAAACGTGACGATGATAAACAGCAACAGCGGCAGAACCATGCCAAACGCAATATACTTTTTCCGGCGCTCTGCACGTGCCAGCTGCTCCTTGAGCGGCACGCCATCAATCATAATGGGTTGTGTTGCTTGCGCCATGGGCTGAAGTACGTGAGTTTCGATTAACTGCGGTGGGCTTAAATGTACTGCACTAGGTCGGCCCATCCAGTGCTCGACAATCTTCCGAGTGCCAGCCGACCACAACGGACTCGCCTTCTGTCAGATGGCTGTGTCGGGCTGCATTTGGGACTTTAACGATAAATTGGTCCTGACCACACAACGCGAGGCGTGCACGAATGTGGTCACCCAGATAAATCAGTTCTTTGACTGTGCCCTGCACGGAATTATCACAACTGCCTGCCTCAGGATTGATGGTCACCCGTTCTGGCCGTAGTGACAACGTTGTGGGCGTGCCGGGTCCAGCGATATTGATTGCTAATGCCTTCAGGGACTCGCCAGTCTGGACCTCAGCAACGCAATGACCGTTGCTGGCTTCTTTTACTGTGCCAACGAACGTATTGTTCTCGCCGATAAACTGCGCGACAAAAGCATTCTCGGGCTGTTCATACAATACATCGGGTGCCGCGACCTGCTGAACCACGCCATCGTCGAAAACACACACGCGATTGGACATGGTCAAAGCTTCTGATTGATCGTGTGTCACATAGACCACTGTTACACCCAGATTCTCGTGGATATGTTTGATCTCGTACTGCATCTGCTCACGCAGTTGCTTGTCGAGTGCCCCGAGTGGCTCGTCCATCAGCACCAGCTTGGGCTCGAAAACAAGTGCTCGCGCCACGGCAACCCGCTGTTGCTGACCGCCCGAGAGCTGTCCCGGGCGTCGACCGCTGAAACCTTCCAGCTGGACCATGCCCAACGCTTTATTCACACGCTCGTCAATCTCAGCTTTAGGTGTCTTTCTGACTTCGAGCGGGTAGGCCAGGTTCTCGCGGACCGTCATGTGTGGAAACAGGGCGTAGTTCTGAAAGACAATCCCGATATCCCGTTTCCAGGGCGGCACATCGTTAATCGCAGTACCGTCTAACATGATCTCACCGCTGGTGGCGGTCTCGAAACCTGCCAGCATCATCAAGCAGGTGGTCTTGCCAGAACCAGAGGGGCCCAGCATGGTCATGAACTCACCTCGTTGAACACCCAGGTTGAGGTCCTTGACCACGAGATTCTCACCGTCGTAACTTTTCTGAACTTCGTTAAAGCTTACGTAAGCGTCTGTTTGACTCGTATCCATAGTCTTCAGCAGTTCCTTGGTTTTTTAGCTGCGGTTCTTGACACGCTACGCAAGCTGTCTAATTCACCGAGCTGTTAATTGTACAATCAATAGGGTAATTCTATTCGCTAACAAGTCCACCCGTGGACTTTTATCCAGCAACACTTCAGTTTTCCCTCATTGCACCTCATTTTTCAAGCACCATTCATACCTGTTGCCTCTACTGCGGTGAAAAATGGCGCACTATGCAAAGATTGCATCGAATTAAGTGGTTTCATATTGCACCTGGAGTCCGAGTCAAGAAACGCTCATGACGTCGCCGCAACAGCTCAACACAAAACAAAACCACCACCGACAATAACACCATGATCGTTGCAACTGCTAGTATGGTCAGTGTAATTTCTTGTCGTATGCCAGACCAAATCAACCGCGGCAGTGTAATCTGATCCGCACCGCCCAGAAATATCACCACGACGACCTCATCGAACGAGGTCACAAATGCAAAAAGTGCGCCGGTAATGATTCCTGGAAAAGTCAGCGGAAATATGACTTTTCTGAATGTATTCAGCGGTCGGGCCCCAAGACTGTACGATGCCCGTACATACTGCTGATCAAATCCCATTAAGGTGGCTGTGACCGTAATCACAACAAACGGGGTACCCAGTGCCGCATGGGCCAGTATCAGACCCAGATGGGTATACGCCAGGTGATACTTAGAGTAGTACACAAAAATACCGGCGGCTGTAATGATGATCGGTACGATCATCGGTGATATCAGCACCGCCATGATCAACCGCCTGAACGGCATGTGGGATCGGCTCAGGCCAACAGCCGCCAGTGTGCCCAGTGACGTTGCAATCACTGTAGAACATATTGCTATAAAAAAACTGTTGCCCGCCGCCGATGCCCACTCTGAACCATACGACTCCGGTCGTGATGAGCGTATTGATTCATAGGTCCCAAATATTTCGCGATACCATTTCAACGAGAACGCATCTGGGTCCAGACGCAACATGCCCTCACTGAACGTAAAGTAGGAGTCCGCATTAAACGACAGCGGAATGATGACAAGGAGAGGCCCTATCAACAGCAAAAATACGCATCCGCAGATCACCAGAAAAACGTAGTGCCAAATCCGGCCGAGTATCCCAGTGTAGGCCGGCAATCCGCTCACAGCAATCCCCGTATTGGAAGTCTTGTCAACGGTTGCGAGTGAAAAAGATTGGATTTAGCGAGGTACATAAGTGCCCGTCGTTGACAGTCGCACTCTATACTACACCGCGGTCTCGAAGCGTGCTGATCTCCTCAAGCCCGTACCCAAGCGATTCCAGAACAGCATTGGTATCCTGACCAAGCTGTGGCGGTGCCTGGGTCGGCCCGATCACCTGTCCATCAACCTTGAAACCAACAGCAGGCAGGCGAACTGTTCTTGTAGGTGATTCCAGATCCATCTCTGGCCACTGTCCGCGTTGTGCAAACTGCGGTTCCGCCACCACTTCGGGCAGGGTTCTGACCCGCGATGCCGGGACATTCCATTGTTCAAAAATACTTTCCCACACCAACGCTGTATTCGACTGCAACTCAGCTGCGATCACGTTTCGCAACGCTTCCGAATGGATCATTCGCACTTCAGGCTGGACCCACCGTTCATCGAGCAGTATGTCATCACGCCCCAGGGCCTGACACAGGTGCTGAAACTGAGCCTCAGTATTGGCAGCGATCATCAGCATACCGTCCGGCGTTTCAAAGGCACCCGAAGACGGACTGTTGCTCCAGGCCGCATTGCCGGACGGTTCGGGCGTCCAGCCGCTGCTCAGGTGGCTCGTCACCAGTGAGGACATCAGCATCATAGAAGTGTCCAGCATGGCGACGTCAATCGTTACCCCGCGGCCGGTAGTTTTTGATTCGTACAGAGCGGACAGAATTGAAAATGCGGCATTAAGCCCGGTTGCGTAGTCTACGTACGGTGCACCGACCTTGGTCGGTCCGGATTCGAGCGTACCGGTTGTACTCATGATACCACTCATACCCTGCACCACATGATCATACGCAGGGCGATTGCTGATCGGACCATCCTGGCCATAGGCTGAAATAGAACAGTAGACAATGTCAGGATTGAGGGCTCGAACCGAATCCACATCCAGTTTCAGTCGGGCTGCCGTACCGGGGCGGAAATTTTCAACAAAGACATCCGCACGTTCGATCAGCTTGCCGGCGATCTCCAATGCTTCACGCTGCTTGAGATCCAGTGTAATTGATTGCTTATTGGCATTCTGTGTCAAGAATGCAAGGCCCATCGACGCATTATCCAGTTCGGTATCAGCGCCACCTCGCCGCGCCCAGTCACCCAGATCAGGGGACTCTATCTTGATGACCTCAGCGCCCAGCAGTGCCAGCTGGTAGGTCGCGTAGGGGCCGGCGAGCACAGTACTCAGATCGACGATACGGACACCAGTCAGTGGCTGAAATTCCGAGCTATCGGCCATGAGTTATTCGCCAACTGACCAGCGCAAGCCAACAAGGATTCGGATAGATCACACGATTTGGCGGGCCACCATCAGGTCTTGAGTAATCCACTTACAGACTTTGCGCACACAATCTTGCCATCGGTATGGTAAGCCTCATGATTGGATTCGATATCCTTCAAGCGGTAACGATAATTCGCCATCAGGCAAGCTGACTGCAGCTGCCCTTTTTTGGAGGTGTCACCCTGCCAGTTCAGCCGCTCAATACTAGCGCCATTGGAAAGATGAAAATTTGCCACAGGGTCCAGTGCCGATTCTCCCCGTTTTGCTTCCATCAGGTAATGTGCGCACAGTACGAGCAGCGGTTCACGGACCTGGTCCACAGCGGTCGCGTCGCGTACCCAGCTTCGATCTGAAAAGATCCGAGTTAGATCGCCGTGATGCTGGAGTCGGCCAACAGCATCGTTCACGCTACCGCTACCACAGTCTTCACCAGCGGTCAGTTCCTGTAGCCAACGGGTAAATCCGGGAATGGGTGAGAGCGTTGAAAATACCTTGAGCTGTTTGTGGTCACGACTCAGTCTGTCGACAACACGCTTGATCAGGAAACTGCCAAGCCCCACACCGTCAAGACCAGATTGCGTTGCTGATATCGAATAGAACACGGCCGTATTGGCTTCGCCCAGTTCGACCTCGGCGCCCTGAATGCTGAGTAGATTCTGAATGTTATCGGGAATACCGTGCGTGAGTGCGACCCAGACAAAGATCAATGGGTCATTGGGCATCTGCGGATGAATAAATGCATAGCAGCGTCGGTCAGTCGCAGCCAGGCGGTGCTTGATGTCACGCCATGAACGAATCGGATGGACTGCCTCATAGTTGGCAAGAGTTTCCAGCAGAGTCGCGGGTGCATCCCAAGTGATGCGATGAAGTTCTAGAAATCCGATATCAAACCAGCTCTCCAACAGATTCCTGAACTCATGGTCAAATGCGTTCAGTTGCGCGTCTTCGCCTTTCATGGCAATTAATTCAGACCGCATACTGACCAGGAACTTGATCCCATCCGGCAGATCATTGAACTGAGTCAGCAGTCGAATTCGCGCAGAACGAAGGGTTGCGCGCAACGCCGCTTCGGCCTTCAATCGTCCACTCTGTACATCAGAGTCAAGGCTTACTTCAAGCCAATTATCAACCCCTTGTCGCAGGTCGGTCGTATCCACACCGTAGTCGGTAGCCAGTAGACGCAAGAAATTTCTGCGCCCTTTAAGATCCAGATCCAAGTACACACGGCCGAGTTCGACAGCACGGGCATGGGCAGATACTGCACCGCCGCTACTCAACAGGCAGGCGTCAATCTGACGCTGGACCAGATGATGGTCCTCAGGCGGCAGTCCTGGACGGATGGCGCCGGTGATCCGGCTACGTGCCGTCTGACCCGCATCGATCCACGCTTGACGCAGTTGCTGCAAACTGCGTCCGAGTGCTAACTTTCTAGCGGTCAACATGTTTATACTTGGTCCGGTACAGGAGAGGCGTATTGTAACGTTTGCAGTCGTTCGAACAGCAAATATTAGATCGGTATAGCCCCAGATTTAAGCTCCGACGACTGACCATGAGCAGGCCCCCGCCGATAATGAGAAAGACTCCGGGGATCAGGTAATCGGTCGAAGGTATGGCGAACCCACTGTGCTGACAATCGCCGCAACACTTGAATCAATACAGCCGTGGGCAGAGTCGAGGCCCCCAGTCTATAGGAAACTCGGCCAGTTGAAGTTTAGCTTGACGAAACCAAGAATAGCGTGTTCTATATGCGTGTATCGGAAACACCGATCCAGCACCTCTAGATGGAGATAGCAATTCAAAACAGGCACTGTATTTATATAACTAGACAAATTTAATAGGAGGTCGTAAATATGAAAACTAAAAGAGATGTCGAAAAGTTTGTAGGTGACTACCGAGGTGGGAAACTGACTCGGCGTCAATTCAACCAAGGACTCGCATCTGTTGGTCTAATGTCAGTAATGATGCCCATCACATCACGATCAGCATTTGCGGCCACTGGGGATCATCCCACGCTGTACACCTGGGGTGGTTATGAGGTCCCCGAAATGCATGGCGAATACATCGCAAAATATGGTGAATCGCCAAATATGTCACTTTGGGGTGATGAAGAAGAGGCTGAAGCAAAAATGCGAGCAGGTTTTCACCCTGATGTCTCGATGCCCTGTTCCTATAAGGTTAAAAAGTGGACAGACCTTGGATTTATTAAACCCGTCGATACCGATAGATTGAGCCACTGGAACGATGTGATTCCAGTGTTGAAAACTGTACCGGATACCTTTATCGGTAATGACCGTATGATGATCACAGCGTGGTGGGGTCTGACATCAGTCGCATTCCGTACAGATATCGCACCGGAGTACATTCCTGAAGACAAACATAGTTGGGGAATTCTTTGGGATCCAAAATATAAAGGTCGCCTGTCTATGATCGACAGTTTGATCGATGGTGTCATGGTTGCTGCGATCTATTCTGGCGCAAAAGATCCATTCAACATGACGTCTGACGAGGTTGAGAAGGTAAGGGAGTTGATGCGTGAGCAACGACCGCTACTTCGTTACTACACGAACGACGTCACAAGTTGGGAACAAGCTTTGGCATCAGGTGAAGTTATTGCTGCTGCTTGCTGGAACGATACAGCGACTCGACTGAGCAAGGACGGGGTTCCTATCATGTTCATGAACCCAAAAGAAGGACCGATGACCTGGACGTGTGGTCTGGTGCTGAACTCCTGGGCCAAACCGGAAATGGAAGACCGCGCCTACGATCTGATAAATGCCTTTCTGTCCCCGTCAACTGGTGAGTTCTGGATTGGAGAGTTCGGCATGGGCCACTCCAACCTTAAATCTTACGAAAAATTCTCAGCTGACGAACTAAAGTCTAGAGGACTGCCGCCAGATGATGTAGAAGGGTATATTGCTGCGGGAATTTTCCAAGCGACTATCCAGAACGAGGCGGAACTTCAAAGTATGTACGAGGAGGTAAAAGCCGGTCTCTAGTTCATTAGTTAGTGTGCTTGGTATCGGTAGGTAGAGGCAGGGACCCTAAGTTCCCTGCCTCTGCTCAATGACTCAATATAACAGCGAGATCGGCTCAGGCTTTCTGGAGACAGTGCGAACATGCTAATGCTTCTTCAGATTGGTGAATCGAATTATGGGGGTAATTCCCTGCGTACATATAACTCCTGAACAGGACCGAATGCAGGAGAACCTGTGGAAGCGTTTTCGTCGAGCCCAACTGCAAAATCAGCAGTTACGTGGGTATACACTGCTGTCCCCAACCCTCGGATTTATGATCCTGTTCCTTGCTGCACCAATCTTGATTCTGTTTGTTCTCAGTTTCTGGACGCAGACATATATCGACTTCAACAAAACTTTCTCACTTGCCAACTACGAGAAATTCTTTTCTCGACCAATTTATTCTCTTCTCCTTGGAAAATCGATCCTCCTATCCCTATGTGTCACTACTGCCACAGTCGTCATCGCCTATCCTATGGCCTATTTCCTAGCCTTTCGCACACAAGGCAACAAATTGTTCTGGCTTGTGCTCGTTACCGTACCATTCTGGACAAGCTATCTGTTGAGGGTATTCGCCTGGAAAATTATTCTGGGATACAACGGTGTCATTAATTCGGGCCTTAAATCTCTTGGGCTAATTCAAGAACCCTTACTCTTTCTTTTATACAATCCTGGGGCCGTAGTGATAACCCTAGCCCATGCCTGGGGTGCGTTTGCGATTCTACCGATTTATGTGTCGCTAGAAAAAATTGACCGCTCGCTGCTTGAAGCAGCAACCGATCTGGGTGATTCTATCTTCTCACGGTTCTTCCGGATTACTCTGCCACTGTCGATGCCTGGCGTCATTGCCGCCACGATATTTGTATTTATTCCTACGGTTGGCGACTACGTTACACCTACCTTAGTTGGAGGCACCAATGGCATCATGATTGGCAATATTATTCAATCCCAGTTTGGCAAGGCGAACAACTGGCCAATGGGCGCCGCTCTTGCAATTATTTCTATGATCAGCATTACGGCCATCGTTCTACTGTACTTATGGTGCATCAAAATGTTGAAAAAAAGATTATGAGCAGCAGCGGGTTGAAAGTTAGTGGCCACCGATTTGATTCGCTGTTTATATATGCAATGGTTTACCTGACCTTTCTCTATGGGCCGGTGTTAGTCCTTCCTCTGTTCTCGTTTAACGACTCTCTGTACGTCGCGTTTCCACTCAAAGGCTTCACACTGGATTGGTATCACGCAATGGCAAACCAGACACAATTAGTAAACTCACTTTTGAATAGTTTGAAGGTCGCTGCGATCGTCTCAGTAATAAGCACAATCTTAGGCACGCTAGCCGCAAAAGGAGTTACTCGTTATCGCATTACTGGCCACGGGACTATCGTTGGATTTATTATGATTCCCCTCGTTATACCTCTGATAATCCTTGGAATTTCTCTACTTGTACTCATTAACTCCGTTGGATTACCTCTATCTTTGTTCACAATTGGCATCAGCCATGTCCTGATTACCGTGCCGTTTGCAATGATGGTTATGATCTCCCGTCTCGAGGGGTTCGATAAGCACTTAGAGGAAACGTCATGGGATCTTGGTGAAAGTAACTGGGTAACATTTTGGCGGGTAACCTTCCCACTCGTCCTCCCAGGAATAGTAGCTAGTCTCCTCCTATGCTTCACCTGGTCTTTCGACGAGTTTATTCTGGCTTTTTTTCTCGCCGGTAAAGAACCGACCTTGCCACTATACATATGGAGTCAACTCCGTTTTCCGAAGAAATTACCCAACGTACTGGCACTCGGCACCTGTATCCTATTGGCATCGGCAGTAATGATCATCGTTGCTTCAAAGATCCGTAGTATTGGACTGAAGTCTGATCAAAAAACAGAGAATCTTGTATGACTCAACATTCCAGCTTCATATCTACACGTAATTTGTCAAAGCATTTTGGCAAGGTCAAAGCCGTAGAGGCTGTCAATCTCGAAATCCAGGAAGGTGAATTCTTCGCCTTACTCGGACCATCCGGCTGCGGGAAAACTACTTTGCTGAGACTTCTAGCCGGATTTGAGTTCCCAGACCAAGGCGATATTTTCATTGATCAACAGCCAATGGGTGCGGTCCCTGCGAATCTTAGGCCAACCAACATGGTGTTTCAGAACTATGCGATTTTCCCGCACCTGAGCGTAAAGCAGAATATTGGATATGGGCTCAGAAAACAAAAACTGAATCCGCAGGATCTCGACCGGCAAGTCAACGATGCACTAGCGCTAATAAAAATGGAAGGCTACGGTGATAGAACTTCAGATGAACTGTCTGGTGGCCAGCGACAACGAGTTGCGCTCGCGCGCGCATTGATCAAAAAACCCAAAGTGCTTCTATTAGATGAACCGCTTGGAGCGCTCGACAAGAAACTTCGTGAGCAGATGCAGATAGAATTACGTGCTCTGCAACAAGAGGTCGGAATCACTTTCATCTTTGTTACGCACGACCAGGAAGAAGCGTTGTCGATGTCGGATCGAATAGCCGTAATGTCGGAAGGCAAAGTCCGGCAGGTTGATACTCCAGAAATACTCTATGAGCGACCTGTGAGTCGAGAGGTAGCTGAGTTTATTGGGTCGATGAATTTGTTCGCAGGTATTGTCAAGTCAGGTAATAATGACATAGTAACTGTTTCTGCAGGTACTCTTGGAGAATTTCAAGCTCCAAACACTCATGGGTTTTATAAAGGTGATTCTGTACTCATTGCAGTTCGACCGGAAAAAATTATGGTATCAGCCGATGAGCCGAACGATGCAGATCATGCAATCTCAGGTAAAGCACAAACGTCTGCTTATTTGGGAGACCGAAGTCACTTCCACTTTCAGGTCGATGGACTGGAACAAGCTGTCTCCGTTGCATCACCAAACCTAAGACCCTTGTCTGGTCGTATTGAGACAGCCGGACAGTCATGTTGGCTGTCATGGCCAGCAGAAGCCGTAACTCTCTTACCACCGGAATAAGGATCGAACTTTAAGACTTCAGTAATCCGCTACCGGTCGTACAGCAAGTTTCCTTGATGATAGAATCCCCGCCCTTTCTCACAATCCGCATTTAATGTGAAGTCCACCGACCGTCATGAACAACGTCAAACATCTGATTGACTGGAAATTTTGGCGTGATGAAGATATCCGTCATGTGCTTGAACTGGCACGAACAGTCAAGCACAACAGGAAGGATTATCAGAATCATATGCAGGGTCACACCCTGGTTATGTTGTTTCAGAAAACCTCGACCCGTACTCGCGTATCGTTCGAAGCCGGCATGACCGAACTCGGCGGGCACGCCATCAATCTCGACTGGCGGGCCAGCAACTTCGCACTAAGCAAGGTGCGGTTTGAAACGAAGTACCTCAGTCGAAACGCAGCCATGATCATGGCCCGGCTCAAGGACAATTCGGATATCGCAGAAATGGAAGCCGCAGCCTCAGTACCTGTCATTAATGGCTGCTGTAATCTGTACCACCCCTGTCAGGCGCTCGCCGATGCACTGACCATCGCCGAGGATCGGGGCGGCAATCCGGATGGCGCACGGCTGACTTATATTGGTGCTTACAACAATGTGGTCAACTCTCTGGTCTCAATCAGCAATGCCCTGGGAATCCATCTGACCCTGGTCTGCCCCGTCCGCGATGTAGACACAATGGACGAAGAATCCCGGCAGCGCCTTCAGGATGCCGGGCTCCTGACCGAAACTCTGGAGGTGGCCGACGCGGTATCACAAGCCGATTACGTATACACCGACACCTGGCTGGACATGGAATATTTCAATGACCCATCGTACCAGACGGAAAAGGATCGGCGAAGTGAGTTGATGCTGCCCTACCAGATCAATTCGACCCTGATGGCCGGGAGTCGGGCCAAGATCATGCACGACATGCCCATTCACCCGGGTTATGAAATTGCAGAGGATATGGTTGAAAGTGACCAGTCGATTATCTATGACCAGGCAGAAAACCGCCTCGATGCCCAAAAAGCGATCATGCTGCACTTGCTGCATGGGCTCTAACCGCCAGATGGTCGATCTCCCGTACTGTCAATCGTAGAGGGGGTCTTCAGTCTTGACCTTACGCTCTCGCCAGACAATGAGCAGCCCCCCGCCGATAATGAGAAAGACTCCCGGGATCAGGCGATGGAAAGGCGCTTCATCGAAAAACATCCACCCCAGCAAAAACGCAAACGGAATACTGAAATATTCAAATGGCGCAAGATTGCTCGGTGCTGTCAGCCGGTAGGCAGTCACCAGGCAGAACACAGCTGAGCCACCGGCAACACCCATTGCCAGCAACCACAACCAGTCCTGGTAGGTTGCGACCTCGACATAACCTCCGGTAAACACCACCAGCATTACCGCACCGGTCAGAGCGCCAGCCAGAGCGTACAGATTGATCAGCGCAGTTGGCACACTTTTATCAAACAATTGTGCGGTAACGCTGGAGGCGGCATAACCCAGCGCCGCGCAGGCCGGTAGCAGCGCATACGCATTAAAACTATCTGTATCCGGACGCATCACCAGCACAATGCCGACAAAACCCGTCCCGACCGCTAACCACCGCCAAATGCCGACTCGATGACCCAGAACCGGGATCGATAACAACGTCACAAACAAGGCACCGGAAAAAGCGATAGTTGACGCGGTGGCGAATTCCATATGGATGAGCGATAGATAAAAGCAGAACTGTGCGATGGCCACAAAGCCTCCGCGAGCGATCGCGAGCTTCCATTGCACAAGCCACACGGGTCGGCCCGCTTCATGCCAGCCGGACGAATAGAACAGCACCAGAACGCTGGGGATAAGCCCAAACACATTTCTCAGCATTGACAACTGCTGGGCGGGGTATCGTGTGCCGAGATGCTTGATGATGGCACCCATCACATCGAACAGGAAAATTGCAAGCAGAATGATGGCGATCGCGTTAAAAAGCGGCGACTTCTGTGTAGGGGTATTCATAACCCGGCCCCTAGAGCCTGAATATCAGCCTCACGATTTTGGCGATCTATGTCCACAACCCTGTTGAAACCTACCTCGCACTTACCTAGGATGGCGTGAACAATACCGCAAACCTACTCTCGCAACGAGAAATTTCATGTCTCATTCTCCTTTGCTATACCAGCGCGACGGCCGACTGGTACGAATCACACTTAATCGACCAGAAGTACTCAACGCGATCAATTCCGCTATGCCCGAAGAACTTGCTGACGCGGTAGAACGAGCAAACGCTGAGCCGGACGTGCGTGTCATTGTTCTCTCAGGTGCGGGGCGCTCTTTCTGTGCGGGTTACGACCTTGATGCCTATGCGCAAACCCCGGGGGCCAACCCCGGCATTCAGGAAATGCCCTGGGATCCGCTGAAAGATTTTTCATTCATGAAACGAAACACGGATCAGTTCATGAGCTTGTGGCGTTCTCCCTTGCCAGTGATCGCAAAAATACAAGGGCATGCGCTGGCTGGCGGCAGCGATATGGCCCTGTGCGCCGACCTGCTTGTCATTGGAGAAGGTGCCAAGCTGGGTTATCCGCCTGCCCGGGTCTGGGGCTGTCCCACTACCGCGATGTGGGTTTATCGAATCGGTGCCGAACGGGCCAAAAGGCTGCTCTTAACCGGCGATACCATTGATGGCAGAACAGCCCAGAGCTGGGGACTGGGTCAGTGCGTTCCCGATTCGACACTCGACGACACGATTGAGGACCTTGCCCAGCGAATTGCTACCATTCCACGAAACCAACTGATCATGCAGAAACTGATGGTCAACCAGACATTGGAAAACATGGGGATCGCCTCGACCCAAACCCTGGCGACCCTGCTCGATGGCATCGCCCGGCATTCTCCTGAAGGAGTTAACTTCAAACAACGCGCGGAAACACTCGGCTGGAAACAGGCAGTGCGTGATCGAGACGAAGGCACATTTGACTGGACCCAAAATCAGCCCTTTAAAAAAGAACCCGGCGAGGACAATTCCTGAATAACCCGTTTCATTGCGGCACACCCACGGCTGCGATCCGGTCCAGCCCGCGAAGATGATCATCCAGAATAGGTGCAATACGCTGACGCGACGCAGTACGTCGAACGCATTCGTCGATCGCAGGATACTCACCGCGCGCAAGATCCTTTGAATAAGTACTGGTCACCAGAAGATAAATGTCAGGCAGACTGAACCGTTCTCCCAAATGGTATGGCCCGGCCTGTGCCAGATGATCTTCAACCAGGGCCCAACGCTGGGTGAACAGGTCGCCGGCTCTCTTTCGAATAGCCTCAGTATCTCCTGCGCGCAGGGTATATCGATGGGCATAGAAACTGCGCTTTACCGGCTCCTGCACCTCGGTAGCGTGATAAGCCAGCCAGTCCAGCATCACCCCGCGCTGAGGGTCAGTGGGACCGGGCGCAAGATGTTCCACACTGTGTCTGTCACACAGGTAGACCATGATGGCGATGGTTTCACAGACCACACAGCCATGATCATCGACCAATACCGGAATGGTGCCCCGGGGATTGATCGACAGGAACCAGCTGCTTTGATGCTCGTCAGCCGTGATATCCACTGCCCGCTTTTCATAGGGCAGGCCCGCCTCTGCCAGCACCATGTGCGCTGCGGTTGCGCGCGATCCATCTAGACAGTAGAGCATGTACATGTCTTCTCCTCAGGTCTGGCACAGACCTGTGGCCGGCAATCCGTCTGCAACGCCAGGGGTGAGATTACCAAATGCCCAGTCCTTTGTGTTGCTGGACAACTTGACATTGACTCCAGAACCATTGACGTGACCTCGACACTGTTACGAAAATAGCCTGATGACATTATCTCAAACAACACTCACCGTGCTGCCCGAATGGATCGACCATAACGGCCACATGAACGTGGCTTATTACGTCCTGGCATTTGACCTTGTGACTGATGCTGTCTACGAGACCTGGGGGCTTGGCCTCGATTACCCTGAACGAGAAAAGCATGCCATATTTACCCTGGGTATGAACATCGACTATGTCAGTGAAGTATTCGACGGTGAGCCCCTATCTGTAACCACACAGCTTCTGGATATGGATCACAAGCGCATTCACTACCTCCACACCATGGTCCACGGCGACGATCAACGACTTGTCGCATGTAACGAATGTCTATGTATGAACATCAGTCTCGATAACCGGCGCAGTGCTCCGTTTCCACCCAGCGTACGCAACAAACTGAAACCGGTTTTCTTGGAACACCAGAAACTGGCTATGCCAGATGGTGTTGGCCGCACCCTCAGGATCCCCCACAAAAACACCTGATAACCTCAGTTCAATCGCCCCTTTAGGGTGGCCTGCAACAGTTCAGCCTGCTCGTGCAGTTCTTCTGCCCCGTGATCATCCAGCAGTGTTTCGATATCGCTCAGGGCTGCTTTGATCTCACCTGCCTTGGCTTTCAAAGCAGCAATTTCCAGACGGAACACTGGCGCGTCTTTTGCCAGCACCAGCATCGATTCAGTAGTCCGCAAGGCCAGAGCGGTGTCATGGCGCTGGCGGGCCCGGATCCTGATATTGTTCTGAAGACGTAACAGAATCTCGCGGTTGCTCACGGGCACAACACCGTTCATTGCGTTCTCAGTCGAATCTTCTTGTGCTGCTGTGAATCGTTCATGGAGATTCCTTTCATCCAGTTGCCGAGCCTGGTGGAATGGGTCAAGTATTGCGAGTTCACCGACCGTCGAGACCTGGATCAGGAAGTGAGCTGGAGAATGTATACCAGCTGCGGTCCAACCCTGAACACGCCACGCATGTATACAGATGATCCCTAAGGAAACCGGAATACCGCATCGTCGGTCGATCACACGGATCAGATTGGCGTTCTGGATATCGTCGTAAGACCGCCTATCACCGCTATATCCATACGTCGTATAAACCACGACCCTCAAGGCATCAATACATTCCATCAAACCACTGTCGGGGCGCGTCATCACACCGATATCAGAAGCCAGCAGATCAAGATGCTGCCGGTAAGGCACAAGATCGACAGACGGGTCATCCAGCGCAGCCAACAATAACGCTGTTTGTGCAAGGTCGATATCAGCATCTCTTGTGCTGATCGCCTCTCTGAGTTGTTGCAACAGTGTCGCTCTGTCCACGGGTTGTGATTCCCAGTGCAATCGAAGCTGTGATCACCAAGTATGACCCCAGATTTTGTCGTTCACAATTGATTGTGGATTTCGTAGATCGACTGCGCTAACGTTCCTGCCAATCGTGGGGATAACGGCATATTTCAAGATGCTTTGAGCGAGGTAACTCTTTATGGCGAAACTCAGTGGCGTTAACGATTACATAACCCGTTCGGCGGCCCATCTCGAAGTGCTGGCAACCGAGATCATGGCGGCCATCGGCTGTAGCGACGACATCGCGTCTATGGTTGCGCATCATCTTGTGGATGCCAACTGCAAGGGCGTCGATTCGCACGGCGTGATGCGCCTGATCGGGTATGCAGAACAAGCTGAAAGAGGCTACTTTCTACCGTCTGCCCGACCCAGCGCTCACCAGAACCAACACGGGGCCTGGATCATCGATGGCGGCGGTGGAATGGGCATTCCGGCAATGGCGATGGGCATCGACAAGGGAACGAACCTAGCCAAGGAACATGGTATGGCAGTTGTGGGCGTAACCCATTGCGCCCATACCGGCAGGTTGGGTGCGTTCTGCGAGCAAGGCGCAGCAGCGGCCTGCCTCACGATCACTTTCGGCGGCGGTGGCCGGCGGAACTGGCGCCAGGTTGTACCGTATGGCGGCGCCAAGGCAAAGCTACCCACTAATCCCTATGGGTTCGGCATTCCTGGCGGTGACCGTGGTCCTGTCATTCTTGACTTCGCGACATCAGCCGGTGCCGGGGGCTGGATCTATCTCGCCAAAAGTGCCGGTGGCCGACTGCCTGACGGACTCATTGTCGATGCCCAGGGCAATTCTTCGACTGACCCCGACGATTACCTAAATGGCGGCGCCCTACTCCCTGCTGCCGGCGCGAAAGGTTATGGCCTAGCGCTGATGGCTGAACTCGTTGGCGAAGCTCTGCTGGGTGCAGCTACTACCGAATTGAACTGGATCATTCTACTGGTCGATACCACCCGCTATCGTGACGACTCAACCTTCAAACGTGCTGCTGAATCGGTTCTCAGCGACATTCGTGAGTGCCCAGCTGCTGACGGCTTCGACCGTGTAGAGATTCCCGGCGAACGGGAACGGGCTCTAGAGAAAATACGCCGTAAAGAGGGGGTTCCAATTCCCGCTGCAACATGGGATCAGATCGTAACACTCGCCGACCAATTCAACGTGCGTTCAGTGAGATGAGGCGCTCCACTCCCGGTTACCCGCTCATGGTCAAACCACCGGACACACTGATGACCTGCCCGGTGACATAAGCCGCATCATCACTGGCCAGAAAGCTGATTGCGCCCGGCAGGTCTTCGGGCTTTCCAATTCGACCCATCGGAATTACGCGCTGCATTGCCTGTCGTAGTTTTTCCGGATCACCAGCACCTTCAGCGTAACTGGCAAAAAGAGCCGTATCCGTTGGGCCCGGGCAAACAACGTTGAAAGTGATTCCATGCCTGGCATGTTCGCGGGCCAGGGTTCTGGCAAAACCGATGAGGCCAGCTTTACACGCGGCGTAGACAGACTCGCCCGACGACCCGACACGGCCGGCGTCAGAAGAAACACTGACGACCCGGCCATAGCCGCGCTCGACCATACCCGGCAACACCACGTGATGCATATTCAAGGCGCCAATCAGATTGATATCGATAATCTTGCGCCAGAATTCAGGATCAGTTTTCAGAAATGGACGAAACAGATCCCAGCCTGCGTTATTGACAAGAATATCGACCCCGCCCAAAGCTTTTTCGATCTCTAGCAGCCCCTGCTTGAGCCCCTCCAGATCTGTAACATCGATACCCAGGGCAAGACTCTGGCCACCGGCATCTGTCAGCTCATCTGTAATGGCGTGGGCGGCTGCGGCATTCTTGTCCAGTACGGCCACCTTTGCACCTTCTTCAACAAATCGACGGCTCGTCGCTCCGCCTATACCCCCCCCACCACCGGTGATGACGGCGACTTTACCGGCAAGCCGATTCATAGCGCTGACCTCCAAGTGCGACACTGATGTGCGCACACATTCACACCAACAACGTCTGTAAGCAGGTCAGCTTAACAGAAAGCCGGCACACTACGGCAACGCCATGGAGACCTCTGATACCATTCATCCTTACGGACACAACACGACTGACAAGTCGATACCCAACAGGGGACCGAGGTATGAGAGCAGCTGTACTGGCAGAACGGGGTAAAGCCGGGCTTACTGTCACAGACTTTGCCGAGCCCGTGCCTGCCGCCGGTGAAGCGGTTATGAAAGTGCACGCTGCATCAATCAACCACGTTGATCT
>ERZ651768.1216-NODE-1216-length-19001-cov-14.374445_pt1 | contig 19001 bp, 15 predicted proteins | sample MGYA00514754_ERZ651768 | MGnify/ENA metagenome assembly ERZ651768
CCGGGCCGTCGAGACGGCGATCGACGCCATCTGCTCAGCATCGGGATCGGGCACCACCCCGCAGTCGCCGAAGGCCACCGGTCGACCGTCCGGCAGGACCAGCAGGAAGCAGCTGGAGACCACGTCGGTACCGGGGGCCAGCCCCAGCACCCTCAGGCCGGCCCTCAGGACGTCGGCAGTCGGGCGGGTGGCCCCGGCAACTGCCGCATCGACCACCCCGGCCCGGACCAGGACGGCTGCCGCCACGACCGGGTCGTCGGGGTCCAGCCCACCGGCCTCTGCGTGGGCGGCGGCATCGGCAACGGCTCCGACCGACCGGTCCAGCACCGGGTCGACCGGGATCGTCAACCCCCCGCCTACCAGAACGGATGCGGCGGCGTCGGCCCGGGGGTCGCCGAGGTCGGCCAGCACGACCCGTGCCGGATCCGTCGCCGCCCGGGCATGCCAGTCGGCCAGCACGCCCGATCGGGAGCGCCCGTTCACCCGCGGTCCTCCCGTTCGTGCGCCAGGAGGTTCAGCCCCTGCCCCGCCACGGGATGAGGCGTCGTTCCAGGAACCTCATGATGAGGTCCATGGTCACGCCGATGACCCCGATGATGATGATCGACACCACAACGATGTCCATCCTGAAGAACTTCGAGGCCGCGAAGATCATGGCGCCCAGGCCGGTCGTGGTACCGGTCAGCTCGGCGGCCACCAGGGTCCCCCAGCAGACGCCGAGTGCGACGCGCATGCCGGTGAAGATGTCCGGCAGGGCGTTGGGAAGGATCACGTAGCGCAGGATCTGCCACCTGTTGGCGCCCAGCGAGTAGGCCGCGTGGACCTTGGAACGCTGGACGCCCAGGACGCCGGCCCGGGCGGCGATGACCATGATCCAGACGGCGGCGAAGAACAGCAGGTTGACCTTCGAACCCTCGCCGATGCCGAACCACACGATGAACAGCGGTAGCAGGGCCAGCGGCGGTACCGGGCGGAGCAGCTCCACGATCGGGTCGAAGATCCCCCGGAGGCGGTTCGACAGGCCCATGGCGAAGCCGACCGGCACGCCTACCACCACGCCGTAGAGCAGGCCCTTCAGCACCCGCCAGAGGCTGGCCCACGTGTGGTCCCACAGCCCGACACGCCGGTAGCCCCTGTCGACCAACTCGAACAGGGCATCCCAGGTCTGGCGGAGCGACGGGAAGGTGCGGTCGTTGACCATCGGTTCAGAACCCTGCTTGATGAACCACCAGATGCCGACGAGCCCCAGGAGCGAGACCACGCTCCATCCCGGCGAGCCCTTGACCTCGGCGGCATCGCCGAAGGTGACCGTCTTGCGGGTGTCGGAGCCCCTGCCTCCACCCCGGAGCTTCTCGTGCAGGCTCATGGCGTGCCCCCCTCGTGGCCCATGATCTGTTCCTCCATCTCCCAGATGAGGGACAGCAGTTCCTCGCGCTTCTGGATGAACTCGGATGAGGCCTTCATCTCGCGCGGGTCGACGTGGAGGCCCTGCTGGGCGAACGGCAGCTCGTACTCGCGCTCGATCCGGCCCGGGCGGGGGGCCATCACGAACAGCCGGTCGCCCAGGTAGAGGGCCTCCTCCACGCTGTGGGTGACCAGCACGATCGTCTTGCCCGTCTCCTGCCAGAGTTTCAGGATGAGGCCCTGCATCTTCTCCCGGGTGAGGGCGTCCAGGGCTCCCAGGGGCTCGTCCATGAGGATGACTTCGGGATCGTTGGCCAGACAGCGTGCCAGGGCCACACGCTGCTGCATGCCGCCCGACAGCTCGTACACCGCCTTGTCGCCGAATCCCTGGAGGCCGACCGTGGACAGCAGGTCCTGGACAAGGTCATGGGTCTCCGACTTCCCCTTCCGATTCATGCGTGGCCCGAAGGCCACGTTCTGGGCGACCGTCTGCCACTCGAAGAGGGCGCCCTGCTGGAAGACCATGCCCCGCTCCTGGCCCGGCCCCGTGATGGGATCACCTCCCAGGGTGACCGATCCGGACGTCGGCGCCAGGAAGCCTGCGACGATGTTGAGCAGGGTCGTCTTGCCACACCCCGAGGGCCCGAGCAGCGTCAGCAGGCGCCCGGCCTCCAGGTCGAACGAGACCTCGTGCAGGGCCTGGACCGAACCGCCCTTCGGAAGTTCGTAGATCATGCCCAGCCCGTCTACCGACAGATCCTTCATCTGATCGTCCCCCCTGCCACGTCGTTCGCCGGACGCCGCCTCACAGATCGTAGAAGGGTGCCCGGCAGGCACCCGTCGTTCGGTCGTTCTCTGCCAGCCATCCGTCCAACCCGTCGTTCAGTCGTTCTCTGCCAGCCATCCGTCGACCCGATCGGCAATCCGGTCCACCCTGCCGACGAGGTCGTCGATGACCATCCTGTCGGCGATCAGGGGCGGCGAGATCGTCAGGCCCGTGTAGCCCCGGTCGTCCGGGCGGATGGTGATCCGCTCATCGCGGACGAAGCCCCCCAGCACGCCGCCCTGCAGGGCCGCCTCCTGGGTGCCGCTCAGATCGCGGTCGACGGCCGAGTCCGCACACAGTTCGACGGCGTAGAAGTAGCCGGTCCCCCGGACCTCGCGGATGCTCGGGTGGGCGGCAGCCATGGTCCGGAGCTGCTGGCCGAAGTAGCCCTCGTTGGCCAGCACGTGCCCCATGAGGCCCTCATCGCGCATGGCCGTCATGTTCGCCACGGCCACCGCCGTGGCCACCGGGTGGCCACCGAACGTCGAACCATGCACGTACGAGCCCATCGGGGAGTCGAACAGCTCGGTGACCAGCGGACCGCGGATGACCACGCCGCCCAGGGGCTGGTATGCCGACGTCACCCCCTTGGCGAAGGTGATCATGTCGGGCACGACGCCGTTGCGCTCGCTGGCGAACCAGTGGCCGAACCGGCCGAACGAGCAGATGACCTCGTCGGCTACCAGAAGCACTCCGTTCTCGTCGCAGATCCGGCGGAGCTCCTGCCAGTAGCCGGCGGGTGGCACCAGGGCACCGCCACCGTTCTGGACGGGCTCGGCGATGACCATGGAGACCGTCTCGGGGCCCTCGGCGAGGATCATCTCCTCGATGGCCCGGACACAGGACAGCTCGGCGGCCGGGGTGCCGGCCGGCGAGGTGCACTGGTGGGTGTTGGGCACGTGCCGGGTGCCGCCCCAGAGCATCGGGAGGTAGGGATCGCGGAACTTCGGGATGCCGGTGACCGAGAGCGCTCCCAGCGTGGTCCCGTGGTACGACCAGTTGCGGGAGATGACCTTGTACCGGCCCTCGTCACCCCGGGCCACGTGGTAGTTGCGGGCGAACTTGATCGCCGACTCGACCGCCTCCGAGCCCGAGCTCACGAAGAACGTCTCGCTCAGGTCGCCGGGGGCGAAGCCGGCAATCATGGCGGCCGCCTCGATGGCCGGCGGGTGGGCGAAGCCCCAGTTGGTGGAGTAGGCCAGCGTGTCCATCTGCTTGGCGGCGGCAGCCGACAGGTCAGACCGACCGTGGCCGATGTTCACGCAGAACAGGCCGGCCAGGCCGTCCAGGTACTCGTTGCCGTCCGTGTCGTAGAGGTAGCAACCCTCACCCCGCTCGATGATCGGCAGGGCGTCGGTGTGCCAGGCCCCCTTCTTCGTGAAGTGGGGAACGAGGTGCTTCTGGGCGAGTTCCCGGGGGGTGCTCACGAGTTCTCCGTCTGCGTACTCATGGGTTCCACCGATCGATCGGGCCGTACACTCCTGCGGACGGCAGCCGGGTGACCGGCGTCACTGGAGTTAGAGTCTGTAACTTAATCACAAAGGCATCTAACAACAAGGGGTTCGCCCCTTCCCGGAACCCGTCAGAGCCTCCGCCGACCACACCAGGGACACGTCTCCTATGGCCAAGCAGATCCCCGAGCGGGCACAGGTCGTCATCATCGGTGGTGGCATCGTCGGTACCAGCATCGCCTACCACCTCACCGAGCTGGGTTGGAACGACGTCGTGCTCCTGGAGCGCAACACCCTGACCAGCGGAACCACCTGGCACGCCGCCGGCCTTGTGGGCTGCCTCCGAGCCACGCAGAACATGACCCGCCTGGCCGCCTACTCGGCCGAGCTCTACGAGTCGCTAGAACGCGACATGGGCCACGCCACCGGCTTCAAGAAAGTGGGTTCGCTCAGCGTGGCCGACAACCCGGAGCGCATGGAGGAGCTGGTACGGGGTGCCGGCATGGCCAACGCCTTCGACGTGGAAGTCGAGGTCATCACCGCCGAGGCCCTGTGCGGTCGGTACCCGCTGCTCAACCCCGAGGGCATCGTCGGTGGCGTCTGGCTGCCCGGTGACGGCCAGGCATCGCCCGTGGACACCACCATGGCCATGGCCGCCGTGGCCAGGGAGCGGGGCGCCCAGATCTTCGAGGGCGTCTCGGTCGAGCGCATCCGCACCGCCCACGGCCGTGCCATCGGCGTGGACACCGACCAGGGGCCGATCGACGCCGAGCACGTCGTCACCGCAGCCGGCATGTGGTCACACCAACTGGGACGCGACGTCGGGGTGAACATCCCCCTCCACGCCTGCGAGCACTTCTACCTGGTGACCGAGCCGATCCCGGACCTGCCGTCGGGCCTACCGGTGCTGCGCGACACCGACAACTGCATCTACGTGAAGGAGGAGGCCGGGCGCCTGATGGTCGGCGCCTTCGAGCCGGTGGCCAAGCCCTACGGCATGAGCGGCCTTCCCACCGACCAGCCGTTCCTGCAGTTGGAGGAAGACTGGGAACACCTGGCCCCAGTCTACGAGGCGGCCTGCGAGCGCATCCCGTTGCTGGCCGACGTGGGCATCCGCCTGTTCTTCAACGGCCCCGAGTCCTTCACCCCCGACGACCGGTACCTGCTGGGCGAGACACCGGAACTGCGGAACCACTGGGTGGCCACCGGCTTCAACTCGATCGGCATGCAGTCGGCAGGAGGCGCCGGCAAGGTCCTCGCCGAGTGGATCGTCGACGGTCGGCCCCCCATGGACCTGTGGGACGTCGACGTGCGGCGCATGCAGCCCTTCCAGACCAACCGCCGGTACCTCCACGACCGGTCGATCGAGGCCCTCGGCCTGCTGTACGCCATGCACTGGCCGTTCCGCCAGGTCGAGACGGCCCGTGACGTACGCCGCTCGCCGGTCCATGACCGACTGGTGGGCCTGGGGGCCTGCCACGGCGAGAGCGGCGGCTGGGAACGACCCAACTGGTACGCCCCCGAAGGCGTCGAGCCGGTCTACGAGTACACCTACGGTCGACAGAACTGGTTCGAGCACTCGGCGGCCGAGCACCGCGCCTGCCGAGAGGGCGCCGCCTACTTCGACCAGACCTCGTTGGCCAAGCTGCTGGTCCAGGGGCCGGACGCCTGCGCCGTGTTGAACCGCATCTCATCGGCCGAAGTGGACGTGGAGCCGGGTACGTCGGTATACACCACCTGGCTGAACGACCGCGGTGGCATCGAGGCCGACCTGACCGTGAACCGCCTCGGCGAGGACCGGTTCCTGGTGGTCACAGCCTTCTCCGCGCAGGTGAAGGACGCAGACTGGATCGCCCGCCACACCCCTGACGGCGCCCGCATGACCGTCACCGACGTGACGTCCGGCTACGCGGTGCTCGGCGTGTTCGGCCCCCGTGCCCGCGACATCGTGGCGCCGCTCACCGACGCCGACCTCTCCAACGAGGCCTTCCCGTTTGGCACCCTCCAAGAGGTCGACCTGGCCTACGCCCGGGCCATAGCCGTACGCCGAACCTACATGGGTGAGCTGGGCTGGGAGCTCTACGTGCCCACCGAATTCGCCCTCGGAGCCTTCGACTCCCTATGGAAGTCCGGCGCCCCAAACGGCCTGGTTGCGGCCGGATACCACGCCATGAACTCCCTGCGGATGGAAAAGGCCTACCGCCACTGGGGCGACGACATCGCCGACGAGGACACGCCTCTAGAGGCCGGCCTCTCGTGGGGTGTGGCGTTCGACAAGCCCGGAGGCTTCATCGGCCACGACGCCCTGGTGGCCCAACGGGACGCCGGCGTGACCCGGCGCCTCGTGCAGTTCCGTCTGGATGACCCCGAGCCGCTGCTCTACCACGACGAGCCGGTCCTACGGGACGGCCACCTGGTGGGACGCATCACCTCCGGCATGTACGGCCACACCGTGGGAGCGGCGCTCGGCATGTCATACGTCGGCTGTGAGCCCGGCACGCCGCGAGCCCAGGTGCTCGAGGGCGCCTTCGAGGTTGACGTGAACGGCGTACGGGTCCCGGCGACCGCCTCGTACCGCCCGTTCTACGATCCGGACAGCGAGAGGGTCCGCCTCTAGCCCGTCCGCCGCTGGCCAGTCTGCGGCTGGCCCGTACGCCGTGGCCCATCGGACGGGATCGGAACGTGTCTTCGTCGGGTCGCTCAGTCCAGTTGGGCGTCGAGCAGGGTCTCCAGAAGGCGCGCCAGCGTGTCCCGGTCACCCTCCCCGATCTCCGCGTAGAGGGTCTGCTCCACCTTGTGCTGTTCCTCGTACGCGTCGCGCACCGCGTCGGCGCCCGTCCGGGTCAACGACACGGTGACCAGGCGCCGGTCGTCCTGCTCCCGGGACCGGACCACGTAGTCGTCCCTCTCCAGCGTGTTCACCACGCTGGACACCGACGCCCGTGACAGCCCGGCCAGCACGGCGATCCGGTGGGCCTCCATCGGGCCGCAGGCCCAGACCGTGAACAGGATGCGGAACCCGGCCGTGGTCAGGTTCCGGGGCCGGTGAACCGACGACTCCACGTGGCGGGTGAACCTGTTGGCCGCCCGGGTCAGGGCGAAGGAAAGTCGGAACAGGTCGAGGTCGACATCGTCGTAGGCGGCGGCGACACGTTCGGTGGCCTGCTCCAGGAACGGGTCGAAACGCTGCCCGCCGATCACGAGCCGGCAGCGGCCAGGCCGGCCTCGTCGCCGAGATAGGCGGCTATCACCGCCGGATCCTTCTGGACCTCGGCCGGGACTCCTTCGGAGATCCTCTGGCCGAAGTCAAGCACCAGCACCCGATCGGCTATGTCCATGACAAGGCCCATGTCGTGCTCCACCAGGAGAATGGAGATACCCAGTTCCTGGCGGATATCCAGGATGAACCGGGCCATGTCCTCGGTCTCCTCCAGGTTCATGCCGGCCACGGGCTCGTCCAGCAGCAGCAGCTCGGGTTCCATGGCCAGGGCGCGCCCCAACTCGACCCGCTTCTGGAAGCCGTATGGCAGCAGGACCACCGGGTGCTTCCGCCACTGCTCGATCTCCAGGAAGTCGATGATGTCCTCCACGGCCGCACGGTGCGCTAGTTCCTCGCGCCTGGCTGGACCGACCCATATGGCACCGGCCAGCCACGACCGCTGCATGCGGATGTGGCGACCCAGCAGCAGGTTCTCCAACACCGTCATGTGCGGGAAGAGCTCGATGTTCTGGAAGGTGCGGGCAATCCCCAACTCGGCCACCCGGTCGGGACGCTGGCCCATGATGGACCGACCCTTCCACCGTATGTCGCCCTCCTGGGGCCGGTACACCTGGCTGATGGAGTTGAAGATCGACGTCTTGCCGGCGCCGTTGGGGCCGATGATGGAGAACAGTTCGCCCTCGGCAACCTGGAACGAGACGTCCGTGATGGCCTTGACGCCCTTGAACGACAGGCTGATGGAGTCCACCTCGAGCAGGGATTCGCTCATGACAACCACCGCTTCCGCCGCTTGTAGTGCTTCACGTCGCGGAAGGACTTCCGCTCGCCCTCGTCGCCGTGCAGGCCCAGGTAGAACTCCTGGATGTCCTCGTCCTTCAGGAGCTTGGCGGCCTCGCCGTCCATGACGACCTTGCCGGTCTCCATGATGTAGCCGTAGTCGGCGATCGACAGGGCCATGTTGGCGTTCTGCTCGATGAGTAGGACGCTCGTGCCCGCCTCGTTGATGGCCACGATCGTGTCCCGGATCTGGCCCACCAACTTGGGGGCCAGGCCCAGGGACGGCTCGTCCAGAATGAGCAGTTTCGGATCGGCCATCAGCGCCCGGCCGATGGCCAGCATCTGCTGTTCGCCGCCGGACAGGTAGCCGGCAACGTCCTTTCGTCGGTCGGCAAGTAGCGGGAACATGGTCATGACCCGGTCGTGGGATGCGGCGATGGCCTTCCGGTCTGTGTTGGTGATGCCGCCGGTGACCAGGTTCTCGTCCACCGTGAGTTCTGCGAACACCCGGCGACCCTCCATCACCTGGGTGATCCCCGAACGCACGATGGCCGAGGGATCGTCGGCGTCGATCCGCCGCCCCTCGAGGGTGACGGACCCCTTGGTGATCTTGCCCTCGTGCACGTCCAGCAGGCCCGTGACCGCCCGAGTCACCGTGGTCTTTCCGGCGCCGTTGGCACCCAGCAGCGCCACGATCTGTCCGTCCCTCACCTCGATGGACAGGCCGCGCAGGACGAGGATGACCTCGTTGTAGACGACTTCCAGGTTGGCGATCTCGAGCATGGTTTCCGCGTCGGGTCGGGGTCGGGTCGATCGGTTCGATCCCGGACGGGACGAGGGGGCGGCCAGCGGACCGGCCGCCCCCTTCGTCTCGCGTTCAGGTCAGGAACCTCTCCCGGAGGATCAGCCCTGGTAGCAGGCGCCCGCGTAGGTGTGCGCCTTGGTGATATCAGCGGCACGCGGACCCTCCACGAGGACCGTTCCCGTGCCACCACCCTCGGCCAGGGTCGCCCCGGCGTCGTAGTCGGCGAGCACCACGTCATAGGTGTAGGTCTCCCGGACGACGGATGCGTTCGGGTCGCCACCACCCCAGGTCTGGCGAGGCGCGAGGCCGTCGTAGTCGACGGTGATCTCGTTGAAGGCCCGGACCACGCCCGCACGGGTCATGTCCCGGTTCTTCGCCGCCTGCTCCAACGCCTCGTGGGCAGCCTGGGCTTCGGTCCAACCGACGATGTACGAGTCGGACACCACGGCGTCAGGCATGGCCGCAGCCATCTCCGCCTTCAGCGTCTCGAGGCCCGGGACTCCCGGGGTGTTCCACGTGACGATGTAGGTGTTGACGATGTAGTTGGTGTCCAGGAGCGGACCGAGGTCGCCACCGAGCATCAGGTAGCTGAACGACGGAACGTTGCCCGACCACATCGGCTCGTAGCCCTGGGCGCTAGCACCCAGCATGGCCTCGGTGAGGGTGCCGGAGCTGAGCGTGGTCCACACCATGTCGGCGTTGGCCGCGACCAGCTGGCTGATCACCGGGGTGTTGTCAGCGCCCGGGATGACGGTGCCACCCAGGTCGGCGACCACCTCGATGCCGAGGGCCTCGGCGGCCAGGCGGGCGCCGGCCGAGCCGTCACCGCCGTACTCACCCGGGAAGCCCACGATGGACAGCGTCGGGTTGGCTATGCCCTGATCCTGCATGTACCGGTTCAGGTACTCCACGCCGTTCATCGACTCGTAGCAGTAGTTGCTGTACGACTCGAAGATGTTCTTGCCGAAGGCCGGATCCGACCAACCGGAGAACCAGGACAGCGGGATGACCGCCAGGTCGTCCTCGATGGCCATCTCGGCAATGGCCGCTGTGTGTGGCGAGCCGGTGGACTGGCTGATCATGACGACGCCGTCAGCGCCGGTGTCACGCATCGCCTCGTAGCGCTCCAGGTGGGTCGGCACGTCGTAGCCGTTGTCCAACACGACCAACTCAACCTGCTTGCCACCAATGCCGCCGTTGGCGTTCACCATGTCCCAGTAGACCGTCTGTGCGTCGACGATCTGGGTGACCAGCGACGAGAAGATGCCGCTCAGGTCGGCAATGGCGCCGACCCTGATGGTGTCCTCGTTGACTCCGTAGTCGTAGGCGATCGGGGCCATCACGACCTCGACGTCGCTGATGTTGCTCAGGAACGTGGTGTTGACGAAGGCGTCGTAGGAGTCCAGTGCCTCCGGGATCTCTCCCTGCTCGACGAAGAAGTCCATCTGCGCCTTCATCACGTCCTGGACGGTTCCGCCCAACCACGCATCGGAGAGCTGGGTGGCACGGTCCGGGAACGAGAACATGTCCAGCAGGGCGTTGGAGCCCTCCACGGTCATGCCCGCCGCCTCGGCGATCGTCGCCTCCTGGGCACCCCGGTCACCGGCGTAGGCCGCGTTGGCCTCCTCGGTGACCTGCAGGAACGTCTCGACGACGTCCGGATGGTCGATGCCGAACTGGGTCGGAATCGAGATGATGTCGAACACGCGGATGCCTATGGCCTCCTGCTCCGAACCGGTCATCACCAGGTTGCCGCCGTCGCCGAGCATCGTCAGGACCCCGCCACCGAACGCACACGCCATGGCGACGTCACCGCTCTGGAAGGCAGCCACCGCAGCGGCACCACCATCGGACGGGACATGCTCGAAGCTGCCCAGGTCAACGCCCAGGTGCTCCAGCATCTTGAGGAGCTTGTAGTGCGTCACGTTGCCGACCGGCGCGTAGACCTTCTGGCCCGCCAGCGTCTCAGCAGCATTGGCTGCCGTCACCCCGTAGTCCGGATGCGCAACGCAGTTGTCGGCATCCGCGTAGCTCACGGCCACGCCGACGATCTCCAACTCCGAACCCGACGTCACGAAGTTCGCGAACGGCGTCAGGCCCTGCGAGTACGCGATGTCGATGTCGCCGGACTCCATGGCCAACGCCATGTCGCCACCGGAGCCGAACGGCAACCAGTTCACGGTCATGCCGAGGGCATCGTCATAGGTCTGCTCGACCTGCGCGACCTGGTTGGCCGTCGGCCACTCCAGGAAGTACGCCACGTTCAACTCCGACAAAGACTCGGCAGCGGCCTCCGCCGTCGGAGCAGCCGTCGTAGCAGGAGTGGCGTCACCACCCCCGTCGTCGTCGCTGCCACAGGCTGCGGCAACCATCGTCAGCGTCAGCAGCATTGCCAACACCTTTGTCAATCGCTTCATGTTGTCGGTTCCCCTCATGTTGTCGGTTCCCGGACCCTCTCTAGGTCCCGAGATCTGTGATGGTGGGACAGCGGCTCAGTAGCTGAACGGCCATCCCTTCCAGTAGTTGCGCACCTTGACCCACAAGCCGAACAGGCCTAGTGGCTCGTACAGCAGGAACACAATAATCAAGGCGCCGTAAATGATCTCATCGAGAGCGCTCGCAGGCAATGGGAAGCCCAACGCCTGCTCGCTCACCGAGATGAAGCCGAAGTCGCCCGACTTCAGGCTGATCATTAGGTTCCAGAGTCCGCTGAACAGGCCGTCTCCTTCGGCCTGGTCCGCCGTCCACTTGATGAACTCCTCGACGAACCGTGGCAACAGCACCACGAAGAAGGTGCCCAGCAGGGCTCCCGAGACCCTGCCCAGACCGCCGATCAGCAGGATTGCCACGAACTCCACCGAAAGCAGGAGGTTCCAGGCCTCGGGGTTCATCTGGCCGACCATCGACGCGAGCAGCGCCCCGGCCACACCTGCGTAGAACGACGAGATGGCGAACGCCGTGGTCTTGGCGCGGAACTCGGCCACGCCCATGATCTCGGCCGCCACGTCCCGGTCCCGGATAGCCGCCCAGGAGCGGCCGGTCCGGCTACGGGCCAGGTTGGCGGCGGCCAGGGCGAACAGCGCGAGCAGGGCCAGGAGGAAGAAGTAGGTCTTCTGGTTGCGGTTCACGTCGAACCACAGCCAGTGGCTGTTGCCGGCGAAGTCCAGGAACGGCTCCTCCTCCTTCCAGATTCGCAGTTGTAGTTTCGGCCACTTGCGTCCCAGTGCGCCGGGACCGGCGATCTCCTCGAACACCCGCGACAGGTGCAGGCCCATGAAGACCAGTCCGACGGTGGCAATGGCCAGGTAGAGGCCACGGACCCGGACGGCTGCCGGGGCTACGAGGACCCCCACGCCGGCGGCCACGACGCCAGAGGCTGGCAGCCACAACCACATTGGAAGGCCCCAACCCCACAGGTACGGAGTTGAGATGCCACCCATGAGCACCGCCGTGTAGGCGCCAACGCCCATGAAGAAGGCGTGACCCAGCGACACCTGCCCGGCCACACCTGCCAGGAGGTTCAGGCCGAGGGCGGCTATGGAAAAGATGAGCGCACGGTTGACCACCCGTAGCCACGGGCCGTCTCCCAGGAACCTGACGAAGGGAATCTGGTCGATTACCGGCATGGAGAACGGCATGAGCACCAGGACCACGAACAGCAGTACCAGTGCCGCCTTCCTGGTGCGCGTCGGCAGGAGCGCCGCTTCCGCCTCGTACGAGGTGTAGAGGCCCGGCCGCCCCCTCACCGGGGATTCCGATCGTCCATATGGGGGGCGGTCGCCGTCATACCCGACGGACCTCCGGTGTGCCGTAGAGCCCGTAGGGCCGGACCAGCAGGCCGACGAGCATCACGAGGTACGGGATGACCTGCTGGTAGCCGACGCCCAGCACGCCGGTGTATCCCGACAGGTACTGGCCGGCGTAGATCTCCGAGAAGCCGATGATCATGCCACCCGCCAGGGCACCCACGACGGAGTCGAGACCACCCAGGACCACCGCCGGAAGGGCCCGGAACACGAAGAACGCACCGTCGCGGTGGGCCGTTCCGCCCGACGGCCAGGGGGACATCGAGGCGAAGATTCCGGCAAATGCGGCAATGGCGGCACCGGACGCCCAGGCGATGGAGAAGACCCGTGAGACATTGATCCCCTGTGCCATGGCCACTTCCTGGTCGAACGAGGTGGCCCGCATGGCGATGCCCATCCGGGTCTTGAAGAACCGCCAGATGCCAAGGAAGGCCAGCAGGGCCATGACGGTGGCCGCGATGTAGGACCAGGCCACCCGGGCGCCGCCGAGCATGAAGATCCGCGTGCCCCACGGCACGCCGAGACTGCGGGTGGTGAGGTTCACCGCATCGAACGAGATCGTCCGCAGGATCACCTCGAGGGCGAGGGTGATCATGGCCATCGAGAAGAGGGGCTGGCCGATCATCGGCCGGATCGTGTACTTCTCGACTGCCATGCCCATCACGGCTGACATGGCGGCGGCCAGGAGGAGGGCGAGGAACCAGTGCAGCCAGGTCGGCCCTGGCAACCAGCGTGCCGGCACCTCCCAGTCGATGAAGATGAGGGAGAGGAACCAGGCGCCGATCAGGGCCATGGCTCCCTGAGCGAAGTTGAGCGTCTGGGTCGACTTGTAGACGAGGACGAATCCGAGGGCCAGGAGGGCGTAGAGGGAGCCCAGGGCCGTGGCCTTGAAGAAGGTCTGGACGAAGATGTCGAACTCCGTGGTCGACGCCTGGGCAAGCACGCCTACCGCGCCGCTCACGCGTAGATCTCCTCGATGAGGTGGCCGAACGCATCCTCCATCGCCGAACGCTTGATCTTCTGGGTGGCCGTCAGCTCGCCGTCCTCGTGGTCGAGCTCCTTGGGGATCATCCTGAACTCCCGGATCGACTCCACCCTGGCGAACTTCTCGTTGGTCTCGTTCACCACCCCCTGGATGAGCTCGAGGACCTCGGGCTTCTCGGAGAGGTCCCGGTAGGTGGTGTACGGGATGTTCCTGCGCAGGGCCCAGTCGCCCACGGTGTCTAGCTCTATCCCGATGAGGGCCGAGAGGAACTTCCGGCGGTCGCCTATGACCATGGCTTCCTTGACGTACGGCGACGTCTTGAGGCTGTTCTCGATCTCCGACGGTGAGATGTTCTTTCCTCCGGCCGTGATGATGATGTGCTTGATCCGGTCGATGATCCGGACGTGGGTTCCGTCCACCCACTCGCCCACGTCGCCTGTCATGAGCCAGCCGTCCGCGGTGAACGTCTCGGCGGTCTGCTCGGGCCTGTTCCAGTAGCCGGCGAAGACCCCGGGGTGCTTCGTCTGGATCTCGCCGGTCTCCTCGTCGAGGCGGAACCCGATGTCCGGGTACGGCTCGCCGACGGTACCGAGGATCATGCGGCCGGGGAAGTTGCCGGTGGCCACGGCGGCGTTCTCGGTCATTCCGTACAGCTCGTAGACCGGTACGCCGATGCCGGTAAAGAACTCCAGCACCTCTGGGGCAATGGGCGCGGCGCCCGATCCGGCGTGCCAGCAGCGACGGAGGCCGATTCGCTCCTGGAGGGCCCGGAACACCAGCGGATAGCCGACCAGGTTCAACAGGCGGCTCTTCGTGGTATGCAGGCCGCCGTTGGCCACCTTTTCGCGGCCGATCACCGAGGCAAGCTTCAGCCCGAACCGTAGCCACAGCCGCTTGAACGGCGAGGCGTCGGCGCCCTTGATCATCACACTGGCGTGGAGCTTCTCCCAGATGCGCGGTACGGCGAAGAAGAGCGTGGGCTGGACCTCGCGGAGGTTTGCCGTGACCGTCTCGATCGACTCGGCGAAGTTGAGGCAGAGCCCGCAGGAGACCATGTGCCATGTGGAGAAGATGCGCTCGGCTACGTGGCACAACGGCAGGTAGGTGACCACCAGGTCGTCAGCCGTGGGTACCTGATTCCCCCTCAGCCCGTCGTCACCAATGATCCGCGTGATGCAGAACGCCGTGTTGGCGTTCGTAAGCATGGCTCCCTTGGGCGGACCGGTGGTCCCCGACGTGTAGACCAGCGTCATCACGTCGTCAGGCCGGGCATCGGCCATGTGGCCCACCACTACGTCGGGGTTCTCGGCCCGGTGCTGTCGACCGATGGTCAGGAAGTCGTCCCAGTCCATGAGCCGGTCGTCGGAGTAGGTCCGCACGCCACGGGGCTCGCAGTAGATGATCCTGGAGAGGTTCGGGACCATGGCCGGGTCGATCTCGATCACCCGATCGACCTGCTCCTGGTCCTCGGCAAGGTGGACGGTGGCCCCGCAGTCGGTCAGGAGATACTTGACCTCGGCTGCGGGATTGGTCGGATAGAAGCCGACCGTGATGCCGCGTACCGCAACCGTGGCGAGGTCCAGGATGACCCACTCGGGCCGGTCCTCGGACTGGATGGAGACACGGTCGCCCACCTCTATTCCCAGTGCCAGCAGTCCGTGGGCGGCATCCATGACAAGGTCCCAGGTGCGTGCCCAGGAGTACTCCTGCCAGATGCCGAAGTCCTTCTCCCGCATGGCGATGCGGGCCGGGTCGCTGGATCCCCAGTCGCGGGCGAGGCTGGCAACGGTGACGGCCGGAGCCGGTACATGAGACGCCGGACGTTCCTCGACCGTCAATGCCATGTTCCACCCCCCCTGTTCCCGGTTCCCGCCGATCGACCGCCGGAAATTAGGTGACCCCATTTCGATCGTCAATCCTTGAACCTCTTGGAATCAAACGAATGACGACCGACCGGTGGAACGTAGCCCCGGCATGTGCCGAAAACACAGTTAGGCAGTGACGATTCCGTGACAACCAGCCGGTCGGTCAGCCCCACGGGAAGGTGGCCGCGCACGGTCGGTAGGGTCGCCACCGTGACCTCGGAGCCCCAGACGCCGATCGACGAACCGGCGGTGATGACCGTCGGCCAACTGGGCGAATTTCTGAAGGAAGGCCTGTCCGCGCTCTTTCCCGGCGACCTGTGGGTTGAGGGCCAGGTTTCCAACTTCCACGACGCCCGCTCGGGCCACGCCTACTTCGACCTGATCGAACCATCGGACGAGCCGGGCCGAACCGTCGCCGCCAGGCTCAACGTGGCCCTGTTCAGGAACGCCCGGGAGCGGGTGGACCGCACGCTGTCGGAGGCAGGCGGCCTGGCCCTGACTGACGACCTGCAGATCCGCATCCGGGCCCGGATCGACTTCTACCCACCCAGCGGTCGCCTCCAGTTGATCATGCACGGCGTCGACCCCGGCTTCACGCTGGGCCGCCTGGCCGCCGAACGCGAACGGCTGCTCAGGGTCCTGTCCGACGAGGGCCTCCTCACAGCCAACCGGGCCAACCCGATCCCGGTTCCACCGCTGCGCATCGGCCTGGTGACAAGCGTCGGATCGGCCGCCCACGCCGACTTCAGGGAGGAGTTGGCCCGTAGCGGGTTTCCGTTCACCGTCCTGGAGCACGACGCCAGGGTCCAGGGCGACGGGGCGGCCGTGGACCTGGCCGAGGCCCTGCACATTGTCGCCACCCACCGGCCCGACGTGATCGCCCTCGTCCGTGGTGGCGGATCGGCTGCCGACCTGGCCGCCTTCGACGCCGAGGTCCTGGCCCGGACCATCGCCACTCTGGACGTGGCCGTGGTGACCGGGATCGGACACGAGGTGGACCGCTCGGTAGCCGACGAGGTGGCCCACACTGCCTTCAAGACCCCAACGGCATGTGCGGTGGCCGTCGTCGCCCAGGTGACCGCATACGCAGACGCGGTGGCCGACCTGCAGGTGGCCATCGCCGGGCGGGCCGGCAGCGCCGTCGATCGGGCAGCCGGCCTGCTCGACGACCTGACCCGCCGGACCACCGCGTCGGCCACAGCGGTGCTGGACCGTCGGACAGATCGACTCGGGGACGCGATCGGACGCATGCGTCGCTCTTCGGCGGCCATCCTGAAGCGTCAGGACGATCGGTTGACCGCTATCGCCGACAACCTGAGGGCCCTGGACCCGGCCCGGATCCTCGCCCGGGGATGGTCGATCACCTGCCTGGCCGACGGGACCCTCGTCCGTTCGGTGGCCGACGTGGCACCCGGCGACCCACTTGTCACACAGGTCGCCGGGGGTACGGTCACCAGCACCGTCGACGGGACGGAACCAGCAGACCGCGGGGAGGCGCCGTGAGCGACGAGCACCAGGCGACAGGAGAGTTGCCCGGCTATGCCGATGCCCTCGACGAGCTGCAGCAGATCCTGGCCACGTTGGAGTCCGAGACCACCGACGTGGACCAGCTGGCCGACCGGGTCCAGCGGGCCGACGTGCTCATACGCCACTGCCGATCCCGCCTGGACGACGCCCGCCTCCGGGTCGAACAGGTGGTGGCCGCCCTCGACCCGGACCCCGACGGGTCCTGATCCGACCCGATAGGCGAAACCGCACCCGTGTTCATACGCAAGGCCACCTCCACCGACGCCTTCCTGGCAGTGGACCTCGGCGACGTACCGGGCCACGGGGTGGTGCGCCTGGCACCCAGGATCCTCCAGGGCGGAGCGAAGGACCTGGCCCGGTCGGTCACCTACGCCCTGGCCTCGCTGGAACGTCGAGAGACCGGCGTCTCGGCAGGTGTGAACGCCACGCCCGACGGGCGGGATGCAGCCATCGCCGCCTTCGCCGACGAGGTGGCCGGATGGGACGCCGGCTACCGCCTCACCGCCGGAAAGGGCGTGTTCCCCGGCGAGTTGGGCACCCTCGAAGACCCGACCGACGCCGCCCTGCTCGCCTCCGGGGCGGTGGCCGCCGGCCTGGCGGCCTGTCCGGACGCAGGTACCGCCGTGGTGGACGGATCGGCCGGAGCAGCCCTGGTAGAGGAGTTGACCGCCCGGGGCCTGTCGCTCGTCGAAGCCGGAGATCCGCTCACGGCAACGGCCGACCTGTTATTCGTCGGCGCCAGGGTAGGCGCCATCGACCATGTCGCAGCCGACCGCCTGCAGGCACGCGTCGTGGTTCCGACCGGACCACTCCCGATCACCACGAGGGCGGTGGCCCACTGCCGACGAAACGGCGTGCTGGCCCTCCCGGACTTCGTGACCACCGCCGGTCCGCTCATGGGCGAGGCGGGAGCGGTGCGAGACATGGTGTCGGCAATCATCGGCGACGTAGTCGGCCACGGGGACGGCCCGCTCCTCGGCGCCTGCGAACGGGCCGAGGCCTTCCTGGCCGGATGGCTCGCCGACCTGCCCTTCGGCCGGCCCATGGCGGCCTGACCCGGCGTAACCCACCGGTGGTAGCTCTGGGCCGGACCCGGTCAGGGCAGGTGGACCGATTGGCTTCCGGCGAACGGTTCCACCATGCGGCGGACCCGGGCCGGATCGCCTGCCACCAGCAGGTACTCCACGTTCCGCAGGTGGGAGACCTCGCCGACCCGCTCGCCACCCGGAGAGTGGATCCCGATCTGCGCCCCGACGTACCGCTTCGAGTCGAACGAGAGCACGACCACCTCGCCGAGCGGGCGACAGATCTCCAGCAGCTCGTCCAGGCCCAGCCAGGACTCGTCGTTGTGCGACAGCACCACGACGTCGGCCTGCAGGCCGGCCACCGTGGCTGCCAGCGCACCGGGCATCTCCCGCTTCCGGTTGAACACGCTCTTGGTGGCCTCGTCGCGGCAGTCGATGCGCTTGCAGGCCATCCCGTAGTGCTCCGGCGCGTCCCAGGCCACCAGGGTCTCCCAGACGTGGTAGTTCGTGAGGTACCGGTGCTGGTTGTAGGGAGGGTCCAGGTAGGCGAGGTCGAAGGGGCCCAGCGCAGAGGCCAGGGTCACGGCGTCGCCTCGCACCGCCGTTCCGGTCCCCGCCAGGAGGTCGGGCATCCGGAGGTCGAGGTGCCCGAAGGACCTGGGGGCCCACGCCTTCAGGTACGCCATCTGCTGCCCGGTGGTCGAGTCGACCCGGTCGGCTGCCTCGATGAGGCTGGTCAACAGGATCGGGAACAACGGTGAGTCGGCGAACTCAGCCTCCAGGACGTTCCGTACGGCGTCGATCCGGGCGCCGTTGAACGGCTGGAAGAAGCGGGACTGCTCACAGAACGTGTCGGTGAAGTACCCGGGTTCACCCGGTAGGTCGGCCAGGCGACCCAGGGCCTCGGCCACCTCGCCGCGATCCACCTCGTCGGCGTCGGCGACCACGTAGCACCGGGCGAACACCTCCGCATAGCGGGCGGTATCCACCGCCGTCACGAGGCCACCCAGCCGCTTGAACTCCTGGGCCACCCTGGTGGTGCCGGTGAAGAGGTCGAGGGCCGTGCGGGCACCCGATGCCTCGAAGAGCCCACCCAGCACCGGAACCAGGCGGCGCTTCGACCCCAGGTACTTGATCACGCCACTGGTCCCGCCGGGTTGCCCTGTCCGGTATTCGACATCCCGCCATCGTGCCCCATGGCCCTACGCTGAGTCGTGTCCCCAGGGGACGACACGGGGCTGTAGCTCAGTTGGCTAGAGCACCTGCTTTGCAAGCAGGGGGTCGTGGGTTCGATTCCCATCAGCTCCACC
>ERZ651768.1219-NODE-1219-length-18996-cov-10.595380_pt1 | contig 18996 bp, 15 predicted proteins | sample MGYA00514754_ERZ651768 | MGnify/ENA metagenome assembly ERZ651768
TTCGTTGCAGCTAGTGTGCAAAACAGAACCCATGGGCTTATTTTTCTGGAAGCTACAAAGTAATCCTCAGCATTGTCATCCTTGCTTCTTCCATAAATTCCAATTCCTATAGATATAATGAGATAGAGAGCTAGAATGATTATAATAGTCAGTAAATCACTCATCTTTTTGCCACTCCTTGGAGAATTTCCAGATTGCATACGCCAAAATAAATTGTACGACGACTAGATGGTAAATCCAAACAGGTAACCAGTCCCCAATCCTAGCATTCGAATTCCATGCCCACCAATCTATGCTAAGCCATATAATTAATGCAAAAACAACGGTCCAGGCTTGGTTCTTCTTCGACTCTGGAAACCAGAATGGTAAAAGCTCCCATTTCTTGTTATTCAAGTTTGGAGTCTTTCGATTAGTTCAGCCTTTGTTCCAGAAACAGGTAATTCCCTTTCTTTCAACAATTCCTTCAGTTCCACAACCTTCATTGAACTGTAATCAATTTCATCATCCGCTGTCTTTTCTTCCTTGGTTTTAGTGTCTTCAACAACCTCATCTTTCTTTTCGGTTGTTCCTTTTTCAGCTTCTTCCAGAATTCTTTGTAGTTCTTCATCTTCTGGTGGTACTTCCATTAGGCTGGCTGGATTCATTACGTTTATCTTGGAGATCTCGACCCTCTTGGTCGGATAGGTGGTTTTTAGTGCGGCTGAGACTTCTTTACTCAGGTCTCCAGAATATATCTTCTTCAGGGTCTCTGACAGGCTCATTTTGGAAAGATCTTTTTCAATGAGTTCATGAGTGATAGCTCTCAGAAGTTTCTCCTGAGACTTCTTGATACGCTTGTCTACTAGAATAATAGGTTTGATCCGTATTTGTACGTCATCTTGTAGATTCAGTACGAAATTACAGTCTATTCTACTATTTCTTCTACGGGTTAATGCTCTTTTGTAATCAGAGGTCAAACGATGGCCGTCAAACGACGTGAAGGCGTTGTTTCCACGGGTTTCGTTTACCCTGAACTTTATCATGAAATTCTTTTGATTATAATCGCCTGTAAGTTGTTCGAGTGGGACTTCTGTGATTCTACCGTTGACAATCTCCGGACTATCGGCAGGCGTGTGTGCCATTACTGCGTAATTGAACATAGAGGGGGCATGCAGTCGGTACCACATTTTGCCCTTCCACTTGTCCCTGACTTTGGTTCTAGTGACTTTGGCCAAACGTTTTTTCCGTCCTGAAATATAATTTCAGGCTGCGCTCACTGGGCAGGGTTAAATATACGTTGCGTTGATTACAACCTGAAATGTTCGATAAATTGCTGTTGCCTGTCGACCCTTCCAAGCGGTTGAAGCCTTCCAGAGAATATGCTATTGCATTGGCCAAACGACTGAATATTCCATTGACTGCAATTTTTGTTAGCAATCCTTCTAAGACAGGTACCATGACAGCTTCTGATGAGACCAGCAAGGGCTTTGCAACACTTGGTAAACGACAGCTTGATATATTGGTTGAAGGGATCACGGATGTCAAGATTACACCAATGCTGAAGACAGGTAAGAGACGCAAGGTTTTGGCTCAAATGATTAGTGATGGAATTGCAGACACCCTTGTTCTGGGTCCCTTTAGATCAGTGATTACTAGATTATTTACAGGTTCTGAGGTTGAACGAATTCTGGATTCAGAGTCTTCCCATGCATTTGTCGTTCGTGAGGCCCATCCTTTACCTGGTCCGGGCTCACCAGCTCTGGTAGTTTTTGATGGACCTGAATTACCAGAACGTGGATTGAAAATGATTGAGAGCTTTGCACGCAAATTTGGATGTGACATAGAATTTTTGCACTTGGGCACGGAAATCTTTGGTGGAGCCGAGGCCCTTGATGGGGCAGTGTCCGAACTAAGAACTAGTTTAGGAGGCGATTTCCATATTACATCAACCATAATCCCCTTGAGTTTATTCAGGACTCGAAGGGCAATAACCAATTCGGTTTTAAGGCAAGAAGGAGCTAGGATTGTGATTTTACCAGACGTTGAAGACGCAGTAAGTGATACTCTGCTTCATCAACTGGTATTGAGTGCCGCAGTGCCAGTTTGTGTGTTAAGATGAGCCCGGACCAAGAATTTGAGGATATGCTGGACAGTATGGAGATTGTTGCAGAGTCAATGGAAGAAGAACACATAGTCCCTGGCAGGGTTGATCAGCTCAAGCGTCGAAGAACCCTTTTGAATCTCCAATCAGATTTGCTTGATTCCAAAGCTAGACAGCATGCAATTTACCGCCTCTACCGGAATTCAACTTTCAGAAAATTTGGTGCAGGTTTCATGATAGTTTCTTTCATTCACTTATTGTTGTTTCTATTTGCAGATGGCCTCAATTCAGGAGGTCGCAACGTGTTCACACTTTTTCTCTTCATAATCTATCTTTGGGTATCTGAGACTTTTCCGTTGCCAGTTACAGCATTAATGGCCGGAGTTGCTCTGGTCCTTCTGGGAGAGGAACGGGACGCTGCTTTCTCCTCGTATGCTTCAGATGCGGTTTTCATGATTCTAGGTTCATTGATTATGGCTCAGGGAATTTCAAAATCGGGTGCGGAGAATTTGATAATCCGAAAATTGCTGCGGCCTTTCACCGGTTCTAATTATTCCCTGATATTTGGAACAATAGTGATATGCAGTTTTATGGCTGCTATAATACCTGATCACAGTGTAGCAGCGATTATGCTCCCCATCGTTCTTACTATAGCTGATAAGACAGAAATTCGCAAGCGACCCAATGAGATGATTGCGTTAGTATTGGCTGTAGCATTTTCATGTTCAATTGCTGGTCTGGCCACACCTTCTGGAGGAGCCAGGAATGTCATTGCTATGGGTTTTCTAGAAGAGATTTATGATATTCGAATATCCTATGTTCAGTGGGTGATTCTGGCTGCACCGTTGACTATCGCTTTGGTCCCTCTGGTATTTCTCACTTTGATAATGGTGAATAGAGTCAGCTATCGTAGTATAGACTACTACAGTGAGTCAACTCATTCCATTGATGATCGACAATTGATTGCGCTTTCGATTCTTGGTTTTACATTCCTTCTTTTCTTGACTTCGGGTTTCAATGGACTGACATTGGGAACCTGTGCGATGATAGGCGGCATATTGATGCATGTCACAGGAGTACTGGAATGGGAAGATAGTCGTCAGCGCCTTAGGTGGGGCGTGATGTTCATCTATGGTGCTGCATTGACAATGGGCAAGGCCATGGTTACACATGGGGCCGCTGATTGGTTAGCCGGGGGTCTCTACAAGTTGGCCGATTATGGTTCTGATATTGGTGGAGATATGGTTGTAATTCTAGTGATAATTGTAGTCACTGTCTTGTTGACTAATGTAATGAGTGATGGGGCTGCTGCAGCTATTTTGGTACCGATTACTCTTGCGGTTGGCGCAGCCGCTGGTTTCAATTTGGCCTTCATTGCAATAATCACTGCTATCAGCACGGCTTTCGCCTTTATGACCTCATTTGGTACTCCGCCCAATTTGATTGTTCAGGCTTCTGGCATCCCTAGGTCAAGTGATTTTGTGAGAAATGGCCTTCCGCTCATCATAATGTCAATTCTGTTACTTATGGTCGCTCAGAATTATTATTGGGATATTGCCACCGAATGGGCCGGGCTATAGCTGATTTGTATTTTTTCGTTCGGGCCGGTTATCTTTTTCAGTCTGGACCAATCCTCCAATAAACGCGAAGGTCACTACTGAGATAAAGACCGAGGAATTGCTATCCGGCATTTTGGATATTGGCCCTAGATTATCTTCACTGGGATTATGGCCTAGTAGGTCCCCGACCTCCTCAGCCACATCATTTGGTCCTGAACCAGGAGGCAGTGCTCCAGTCGAGGCCAGAAAATACAATCCAGCAATTATTAGGAATGGTAACATAGCAGCAGTTAAGGCTCTTGCTGGGTCTCCAGCTTTCCTGCCCCCGAAAAATCCTCCCACTGCAGCTGTAATTGAACCCGGAATAGTCAATATACCCAAGACAATCATTATTACAAAAATGTATATGAAACCGGCAAATATCCCTTCCTTGAACAGGCTTATTGATGCCAGATCAGGAAGGAATGATTCGGGCGGTTCTTCATGAATGGTCTGATTTATTTCCTCTTGTTCTTCTACATCACTGTTTCCTAGGGTTTCTTCAATATTTCCGAGGTCTTCTTCAGGTTCTTCATTGTAAACCCTTTTACGTACCAATTCCCACAGTTCGTTGTCTTCATCCACTGCTCATTACCCCATTACTATCTATAAATTATTGATGATACCTACAACAGATTAATATAAGACCCATGACAAAGCCGGTGAGAGTAGGGGCCTTCAATTGGAAGTTTTAACGACAGAGACACTTGCAGCAGCAATAAATTACAGTCCGGAGTATTCTCATATGGGTGAGGATGAGTCTAACTATCTGGCAGAGCACATCCTTAATTTCTTTGGTTATAGTGATCGCATTATCGACAATGTTCTGCATCCTGAGGATCGGGACACGTTTTACATGTTAGAGGATGCAGGTCTTATGGAGACGGAGAGGGAGGAGACCACCCTATATGACGGTCGTGAGTGGAGAATCCACTACTGGTTACTGAAGATCTCGGAGATACAGGGACGCATGGACTCAGGTCCCAAGTATGCTCCTGAGGACGAAGAGCCTTCAGTCTATGATGAGATCCCGGAAGATATCTGGTCCCGTTGAAATTGAAACTACCCTATTCCCCACGTGGCAATCAATCAGAAATAATAGAGCGGATAAATTCGGCAATCAGGAATCAGGGTCATATTGTTCTGGAGTCTCCCACAGGAAGCGGAAAGACATTTTGTTCCCTTGCAGCGGTTCTGCCCGTAGCTATAGAAAATAATCTCAGGATAGTCTATTGTGTTCGTACCAATTCTCAACAGAAACAAGTGGTTCATGAACTCCAACAATTCAGAAAAGCAGGTCATTCCATTAGTGCGGTTGCGTTTCAGGGACGTGGATCTTTATGTCCTGAACAAAAATACGATAAGGAACTCAAGAAATCTAATTGGGTCGAGAAGTCAAAGATCTGTAAATCATTGAAAATGCAATCCAAAATGGGAGAAGCCGGTTGTCGTTTCTACCGTAAACTTCTGCAGGGAAGTAATTCATTGGCCGAGCAGTGGTCATCCGACATTCTTACAGCCGAAGAATTTGCCGAACAAGTTGAAGAAGCCGGTATCTGTCCTTATGAACTTAACAAATTGATGCTCAAGGATGCTAAGGTAGTCATCGTCCCTTATGTCTATTTTTTTGAAGAATTCATACGTAAGTTTATGTTAGGAAGAATGAACACCTCCCTCGACAAAGTCATAGTTATTGTAGACGAAGCCCATAATCTACCAGACTGGGCAAGAAGCGCAGCTTCCGAGTCGCTAACTATCGAAACAATCAACAGAGCCGTGGTCGAATCTAACAAATATGGTTTACAGCTTGCAGATGGCAGACACACAACTTCTTTCCTTAATCTGGTAGAAGCCTCAATTGAATCCCTTAGTGATTATCATATTCCAGACAATGATGAGGAGGGACTCTTGCCATCCCATTTGGTTGCTCCGGATTCAGAAGTACCGACTTTCGAGACCGAGATAATGTCCTTGGGGAAGATGACATTGTATAATCTCAAGAAAGATTCTTCGGAGATAGCCAAGATGGGGCAACTGATTCGACAGAACCTGTTGGATCATGGCAAACGACCACGCTCTTACGTCGGTTCAGTTGGTGATTTTCTTTGCCGTTGGTTAGATTCCATGGAAAGTCATTCGATAAGGTTGGTGGGAAATGACCCTCAGAGGTTGGAGACCGTCTGTTTGGATCCAAGAATTATGACTGGTTTTCTGGATTCCACGGCAGGGGTAGTTTCAATGTCGGGGACTATTAGCCCTCTGGAAATGTTCCGGGATCTGGTGGGTTTGCGTCCTGATACAATTTTGGAAAAGCAGGTTTCGTCGTTTCCACGTGATAACAAAAAGATGTTATATCTAAAAGATGTAACAACATCTTACGCCGAATTGAATAGCAAGCCTCAGGTCTGGGACAAGTTGGTTGAAAGGCTGGATTCAATTACAACCAGTTTTAATGGCAATATTGCCCTGTTTTTTCCTTCCTATAAATTGTTGGAGTCTGCGCTGGAGAATTTAAATTTGTCAAAACCGGTATACCGCGAGTACCATGGTATGGAACAAGAAGAATTGATGCGTACAGTCGAGAGTTTCAAATCAGATAATGGTGCGATCCTAGCAGGAGTAATGGGCGGCAGGTTAGCTGAGGGAATAGATTATCCAGACACTTCACTGGAAATGGCAGTCATAGTTGGCATTCCTTATCCTGCTCCGGGAGTACGTCAAGAGGCTTTACAACATTATTATGACGTTTCATTTGATGGGCGAGGCTGGGAATTCGCTGTTGAATCTCCTGCTATTCGAAAACTGCTTCAGGCGGCAGGACGAGTTATCCGTTCCGAAACAGACAAAGGTTTTATCATAATTACAGATAGCCGTGCAGGTAGATTTTTAGAATACGCTCCTGAATTGGAAGCGACGGACGATATTATACCCGAGATTCATCGTTTTTTTGAGGCCTAAATCATTTAATCCAAGATTCCTGAGGCATTCACGTGCCACCGTGGCTTAGCTCGGTATAGCGACTGATTCGTAATCAGTAGGTCGGGGGTTCAAATCCCCCCGGTGGCTCCATTATTTGCTTTCGTATCTTATTTTGCTACGTCGCATTGCTTCTAGGGCAGGCATTGTCTCGCCTGACATGAAGGAAATGCATGATCCACCGCCAGTTGACAGATGTTCAATCTTTGATGATAAACCCATTTGATTGAAGGCCATCGTGGTCTCTCCACCACCAACTACTGTGATTCCTTTACTATTGGCCATTGCACTGAACGTTTCTCTTGTTCCTGCTGCAAACTCAGGATTCTCGAATACACCCATAGGTCCGTTGGAGATTATTGTTCCTGCTTTCTCGATTTTTTCTATATAACTAACGAGCGTGTCCAGTCCGATATCATAAACGGCATGTTCCGTTGGTAGTTCCTCTATAGATATTCCTCTCCTGAGTCCATTTTCATTTATCGCAACGTCTGTCGGTAACACAATTCTTTCGCCATAATTATCAATTAGTTTTCTTGCACTATCTATTACTTCTTCATATTCAGATATATGTTGAATGATGAATTCAGTGCTTGGCTTTCCGATATCTACCCCGGAAGCTATAAGGAATATGTTTGCAACAACACCTCCTGTTAGGACCTCGCTAACTCCTTTTTCTAGAAAGTTATTGGCGATCGTCACTGAATCCGCAGCCTTACTTCCACCTAACAATGCAATACGAGGGGTGGGTCCAGAATCAATGGCTTTTCCTAGATAATCCAGTTCTCTTTGCATAACCCGTCCTGCCGCTGCAGGAAGTTTTTCGGCGAATCCAACTAATGAGGGTTGACATCTATGTGCGGCTGCGAAAGCGTCATTAACGAAAAGTGATGCTAGAGGTGCCAGGACCTCAACCATTTTGGCACGGGCCTGAGGTGCAAAATCTTTTCCGTTGAATTTTCTTAAAGAAATCTCCTGTTCATCAAATCTCACGTTATCAAGCATTATGATTTCCCCGTCCTTCATGGATTTTATGGACTTTACAGCTAGTTCTCCGCAGACGTCAGGTATAAATTTGATTTTCTTGCTTATGATTTCTGACATTCTCTCAGCATGTTTTTCCAGATTAACAAAATCCTGCTTTCCGGGTCTCGACTGGTGTGATAGAATGACAGTCCGGGCTTCCAATTCGGAAAGTTCTTCCACGGTTTTTGAGTGTCTTTTTATTCTGGTATCATCTAGGATCTGGCCCGTTTCTGGATCTATGGACGAATTGACATCTACTCTCAGAAGCAGTACCTTGCCTTTGATTTTGAAATCATCGATGGTTAGAAAGTTACGCTTCTTCAGACTTTCAAATTTTCCATCGATAGTTCGGAATTTCCGGGTCCGTTCCACGGGCCGCAAGCGGGTTGTTTGTAAACCTTTTTGTCTATTGTTCAGGTATATGTCGTCCGAGCACGGCAAAGTTAGCAATGACCGCTTCTATCTGAATTCTTGCATTGGCACCCTCTGATAATCTAAAATCCGCCTCGGCTAATTTTTCTATCATCTGGACTTTGATAGTGTCTGGGACTTCTATGTCTCTTACAGATCGGTGCATCTGGCGTAGCACATCTTCTCCAGCCAGTCCATAAGTTATTTGCAGAGTATCCAACCTTTCCCTAGCTCCTGCAAAATTGTTATTCAAGGACATTTCAAGTGCTTCCTTGACCTCTTCAGGTCTTGCAGCAGCCACTGCCTGGTAGACCACATCCGGAGTTATATCTACGTTAGCAGCCGCAGCCATCTGTAGTCCATTAATTGCTCTTCTAAGATCGCCTTGAGCAAGATAGGTCAGCGATTCATATGCTTCCTTATCTATATTCAATTCTTCTTTGACAGCAACAAATTTCAGGTATCTTTCAACATCCTCGGCTTTGAGGGGCCTGAATCTGAAGACTGCGCACCTGGACTGAATAGGATCTATGATTTTGGACGAAAAGTTACAGGACATCACGAATCGACAGGTTCTGGAATATTTCTCCATGGTTCTCCTCAATGCGGCCTGTGCAGCCCCAGTCAGTGCGTCTGCCTCATCCAGGAATATAATTTTGAATCCGTCCTCCCCTAGAGGTGCAGTTCTCGCAAATTCCTTGATTTTACCCCTTACAACGTCGATTCCCCTTTCGTCCGAAGCATTCAATTCATGAAGATTGTGTTTCCATAATTCCCCGAATAGCTCTTTGGCTAATGCTAGAGCGCAGGTGGTTTTTCCAGTTCCAGCTGGTCCTGCAAAGAGAAGATGAGGCATTGATCGTTCCTTAACATAATTTTTCAGTCGACTTGTTATAGGGGTCTGACCAACCACTTCTGAAAGATTTGAAGGGCGGTATTTTTCAATCCAGATTTCCTCCATTGTTACCCTATTTGCACGTTGTATTTAATCACGTCCACTAAGTTAATGTAAAAGATATATAGTCCCTACCCAAACTAGATTCGAATGTCACGATACGAGGGTGTTGACTTTTACAATATCGAGCAGCATCTGACTGAGGAGGAGACCATGGTTCGCGACTTGGTTCGCGAATGGGTCGACGAAAAAGTTATCCCAATAATAGAGGATTATTACGCTAAAGGCACATTCCCAATGGAGCTGATTTCCGAGATTGGGAATATGGGTCTTTTTGGCTGTAATCTGAAGGGTTATGATTGTGCTGGAATGTCCAATGTAGCATATGGCCTGATCTGTCAGGAACTGGAGCGTGGAGATTCGGCCATTCGAAGCTGTGTTTCAGTTCAGGGTTCATTGTCAATGTACCCCATTCATGCCTTTGGTTCAGAGGAACAGAAACAGAAATATTTGCCAGGTATGGCCAGAGGGGAGTTGATTGGGTGTTTTGGTTTGACAGAACCTGACCACGGTTCGGATCCTAGCGGTATGGAGACTAAAGCAGTGGAAGATGGAGATTCCTTTGTTCTCAATGGCGCCAAGATGTGGATCACTAATGGGACAATCGCGGATCTGGCGGTTGTTTGGGCTAAACTTGATGGTAAGATTCGTGGTTTTATAGTCGAGAAGGGCGATTCGGGTTTCACAGCACCTGAAATGAAAGGTAAGCATTCGTTGAGGGCCTCAATCACAAGTGAGCTGGTTTTTCAAGATTGCCGCATTCCCAAAGATCGAATTCTACCTGATGTCCAGGGTCTCAAGGGGCCACTTAGTTGTTTGACCCAGGCTCGTTTTGGTATTGTCTGGGGTTCATTGGGCGCTGCTACGGGTTGTTACCATTCCTCTGTGGATTATTCTAAATCAAGGATAATGTTCAAGAAGCCGATTGCAAGTTTTCAATTAGTTCAAAATAAGTTGGCCTGGATGCTTCGTGAAATTACCAAAGGCCAGTTGTTAGCTTACCATCTTGGTCGTGCCAAAGACGAAGGTAAGGCAACTCCTGAGATGGTCTCATTGGGCAAAATGAACAATGTTGATATTGCGCTCCAGATCGCACGTATGTCCCGAGATATTCACGGAGCTAATGGAATATTGAATGAGTATCCAATTATGCGCCATATGGCAAACTTGGAAAGTGTTTACACCTATGAGGGTACTCATGATATCCACAATCTAATTCTGGGTCGTTGGATTACAGGTATTCAGGCTTTCGAATAATCAGACTGTTCCCGCGCTCTCAGCTGCTTCATCCCAATCATCACAATTGTAACAGCTGCGTGTTAGTGTCTTTCCATTTGCATTTGCACCTTTATCGGTGGTATAGCTAAATAAATCACTGAATGAATTTTTAGACAGAGTTAGGTTATCCTTATCATCCAGCCCATTTCCAATTGAGGTATCCTCAACCGAGAAAACGTAAGCGTAGTCTCCGTAGGTGCTCTTGAAAATAGTAGGTGAGGCAGTCAGTATTCCCGCACTCTTGGCTGGTATGGTGATAGCCTCATCGTCTTCTGGAATGATACTATCCTTTTCTTTTAAATCGGAGATTGTCCAGCTACTGATGTAAATTGCAATTGTATTGGGATTGTAGACCTCTACCCATTCATAGTTGGCTCCGCTACTCGAAGGGTTGTACATAATTTCGGTCAGATAGATATTGCTGACTGGAGGTGCTCCCTCATAAACTGTAACTGTCAGAAGTGCAGGTAGAGTATTGGTTCCATCGTTGTACAACATATACCTCTCCGACTTTACACTGATAGATGAAGTGCTGGCATCACCTCCCCACAAACAGACGGACTCATCAGGAACTAAAGTTCGAATTTCAATTCTTAATTGTGCTTCAACTTCCAACTCATTTCTCAGTGCCGTGTATGGGAATTTACCGAGGGCCTTACATTTAGCAGAATCCAGTTCCCCATTGGAATTCAACAAACCAACGGTAGCTCCGTTTCTAAGTTGAACAGTTCCAGTCCCGAATTCGAGTGTTTCCCAGTTGGTAGCCTCCCCAATTTTACCTTGGGAGCCGGTTAATTCGGATATAACTTCACGAGCCATTACAACCCGGTTATCATTATTGTCCAGATCAATTCCGATTCGGTAGTCCATTGAAGAGTGAAAAGCTTGGAGTATAAGCACAAATATAGTCAGAGCGATAGTAAATTCTATAACATGAGTTACGGCGTTTTTATCTCTATTCAGTTCGTGTCTCATCCTTTTATTTCCCTCTTGAAGAGCCAAGTGGATGCTCTGAGGCAAGTTAATGGCCATAGGACAAGTGCCAATAAAACTAACCATCCTGGGATTCCTCCCATGTCTATAGCGATGGTTCTATGAGTTAAGAGACCAACCGCAAATTGATAAACATAACCTGGATTAAAGAGCCCTAAATGACTTGCTAAGGCCTGATATTCAGGATTGGTCTCGAACCCCTCCGTCAATTCTATTCCGATTGCGAAAGATATAGCATATACCAATAAGTTCCACACTATGGCAAAAAGCAACCAGGCCCCTAGACCATAGATCACTACATCCGTCCCACTCCGTGCAGCTACGGCAAAACAAAGCTGGAATGTAACCATTGTGAAGATCATAATCTGCCCAAACAGAAGAAAGGCCAGTATTCCACTAATAGCAGGTATATCACCTTCCAAGATCATAAGATAGAGTCCGATCAATTGAGCCACGAAAGCAGGAACCCCCACCACCATGGTCAAACCCAGCGCCTTGCCTATGACTATCGATTCACGAGTAATGGGTCTAGCCAGAAGCATGTTGAGCGTGTTAGTCTGCCTTTCCTTGTGAAATGAGTCAACTGAAACGGCAATTGCTGCCAAAGATACAACAAAGAAGGTGAAAAAGCAGAACTGTAGTAATGCGTGGTTTCCACTCTCTACAAAAAATGAGGTTTCAGGATCTGCATCCTGCATATCTCCCAGAACCCATCCGATTCCTATGATGAACAACGAGAAGAACAGTCCCAGAATCACCATTCTCGATGATCTCATACCGCTATTGAATTCAAATTTTGCAAGGTGCCAGATGAGATTTAGTTGATTTCTCAAGTGCTTCATATTTTTAAGATATAGATAAGTTCCAAACAAAAGTATTAGAACTTCCGTTCCGAAGAAATAATAATCAGTATCTGATGCTAATTGGATGTCTTCTGGTTCAGCTTCCCATCCTTCCCGAATCAAGGTCACATCATTTGGGCCATTCTGGAAAGTAGTTGTATTTTCAACTAGATGTGCTCTGATTGTGACAATTTCACTCTCGAAGAATTCTCCGCTTAGATTTCCATTGACAAGTATTCTCATTCCACCTACATTGAGCATTGTCTTGCCGTATAGGTCCTCCGTGTACACTAAACCTTCAGCTTCTATGAATCCACCTGTTGTAAAATTCTGATAAACTTCATTTCGGGGAGATGTTTCGAGAACACCTTTGAAAATAATCTCATCATTAACTTCCTGTTCGAATTTTATTCTCCATATCTGGTTTTCACCTTCGCCCGGATCAACGATTGAAAAGGTTTGCCCATCCCATATTTCCCCAGGATTGGTTTCAGCCGTGGTTTCCCAGTAAATTTTATGGGATATTGCAATGATAAAAATTATTGACAGTGCTATGATAAGGGGACGCCAAGTCTCATGCCTTTTGAGAAAGTCATTAAATTCAGTCATTATCATCACCTGTTTCCTTCAGGAAAACGTCTTCCAATGAGTTCGTTTGTGGTTCTATAGAGAATATCTTGACCCCTTTCGAGACCAACGTATCGGTAACCCATGGAATCAAATTTTCTTTCAATTTCAGCAATAACCGTGTATGCTTCCCAAGTTCTGTTTCCTCTATTACAGACACTCCTCTCTTTTTGTTCAGTTGTTTCTTATTACTGTCACTGAAACCCTTGACTCTTAATGATAGTTTGATTGCAGTTTTCTTGACCTCATCTTTTATTCCTGCAATAGCATCTTGTCGAATTAATTTTCCCTTATCTATGATTCCAACATGTGTACAAATTTCCTGGATTTCGGATAGAACGTGTGAACTGAGGATTATTGTAAGTCCTTTCTCGTTCAGCTCTTGCAGTACCGCCCTCAGAGCTTTCACTCCTCTGGGATCAAGACCTGAAGTTGGTTCATCAAGGATCAGAATCTCGGGTTCATTCAATAATGCAACAGCCAATGCCAGCCTTTTCCTCATACCGAGTGAGAATCCCCTTACCTGTCTTTCAGAGTCTTTGGCCAATCCCAGTTTTTGAAGAAGGTCCTTTCCATTCGTTTTTATAGTCTCATTATCCAATTCGTAAAACCCACCGTAATACTTGAGAGTATCAGTAGGAGTCAGGCCACCGTGCAATCCAATTTGTTCTGGTAAGAAACCGATCTTGTTCTTGCTATGTAGCTGGTCTTCTTCTACGTTCTTCCCATCAATAAGAATGCTTCCTTCATCACATGTCAGAATCCCGACAATACATTTGATAGTTGTAGTCTTACCTGCACCATTGGGACCTAGAAAGCCAAATACCTGCCCCTTCTCGACACTAAAATTGAGTTTATTGAGAGCATTGATGCGTCCTACCTCTCGGCCAAAACGATAGGTAAGATAGTTCTTCTGGACGTCCTTTAGCTCAAGCAGGCTCACGCTCACGCAATGTCATCCTTGATTGCTGTTATAAAACCACATCGTCTTACCAAAATGTGCCTGAGTACTGGAGATATCCGTTTTTGCCCTCTGCTAGTAAGATTCTTGATGGTGTTAGTCTAAGTTCCCTACTTGATGATTATTATTATGCTGAAGCCCGTGCGCTTGCTCTGAGCCGACTTGAGACATCAGCTACCTCAGGAGAGATAGATATTGAGGGTCCTCCAATCAATGATGAATCAGACATCGTTCTGGGCTATGTGATTTCTCGATTGGTTTTGGCTGCAGCGGAAAATCAAGCGTTAGTCAACTACGTAGCCCTTTCGGAGGCTAGAAGGGCCGAGAGATTTCTGGATTCCGAGACGGATGAGGTCCTAGTTGTGGTAGCTAATTCACTAGGTATCATAACCGTTGAGTTGAACGGCTCCGATTTTAATCTCAATTTCATTGACTATGTTAGGGCAGCCTCGAATCTTAGAGAAGGTGACTGGAAGCTTTCCAATCGAGGAGTTAGTAACGGAATCGTCACTCTGGATCGCCGGACATTTGTCAGATTGATGAGAGAGGTAATTCGCCAACATCTAGAGGAATTACCCGAGGCCCCACGAGAGATAAAAGACCAATTCGAGGGTACGATTGACGATCTCCGGTCAAACGTCTCTAAGACATTTATTGAGGGAATTGGTGGCCTGAACAACGTTGTTGGTGAGAGACAGGCAGAAGCAATAAAGGAATTAGGCCACTTTGATCTTTCTAAAGCCCCACCATGTTTTAATTTGAACTTGATTGATCTCCAGGCTGGTGTTAATTTGGCACACCCATCCCGTTTCTTTATCACTACATTTCTATCGTCCTTGAATCAGGATCCCGAGGCAGTTATGCAGTTGTTCGCCACAGCCCCGGATTTCAAGGAGGCTTACACCCGGTATCAAGTAGAACATATAACCGGCAAGACGTCGAGTACGCGATATAGTCCGCCAAAATGTGATACTCTTGTATCCAGTGGGGTCTGTCCCGGACCGAATGTCTTGTGTCGGCAGATAAGACATCCTCTAAGCTATTATCGTGTAATGGCCGAGTCAGAGAAGGATCCAGCAATTCGTATGGAAAGAATCTTGTTAGCTGCATTGAAAAAGGAGGAATATCCTACTCAATTACTCAAACAGAATATGGATAATATCGGAGAATTTGATTTTTCCTATCCCGAAAAGGTCGAGGTAAGGAAATTGGCCGTAGCACTAAAGAGTAAAGATGCAAGCCAAGTCAAGGTCAAGGTCAGTCATTTCCAGGGAAGAGTCTATTCAGTTGACATTCCGGGTGAGGATCGCAAAATCTGGATTACTAAGGCTGTTCTGAATTTAAGGGATGCAAACACTGATTATGATTGCTTGCCTCTGACAGACTGGAAAGTTGCTCTCCCCATCCAGGAGGCTCAGTTCAAATCCAAAGAAATCGTTCTTGTGGTTAAGCCAATGGAAATAATTTTCCACGATAATGAAGATTCCCGAAAGCTATTTCTGGTATTAGATGTCGTGGATTAATTTACTCTGATACGTCGGCCACAACCACAAATGAATTTTATGGTCTTATCATCTATGTTATGGATTTTTTCACATGCAGGACAAGTTACGCTGACAATCCCTGCACCCATGTTCACTTGAGGTTTTTTAGGCTTAGGCGCATCCTCAGGCGGTGCGGCCTTACGCACAACTCTCTTTGAAACGGTCTTCCTAACCACCTTCTTCTTTACAGCTTTCTTTGGTTCAGGCTTGGGAGGTTCAGGTTCTTCTTCCTCTTCTTCTTCATCGTCTGATTGTAATTTCTGGGTACTGGTTAGTTCAGCCAATAATTTACTTTCATCGAATTCCTCTTCCTCCTCATCCAAGAGATCCTCAGTATCCTCGTCATCATCATCATATTCTTCTTCGTCTTCCTCTTCTCCGGGTAAGTCCGAGTCATAGCCAACTCCGGTTAGACTCTTACTGAGTGGATCAACGTATTCTCTTTCCTTGTAGAGATCTGCGGTCGTGTCCTCTGGTGCCAGAATGAAAGTATATATGCCGACAGCCAGAACAATAAATATTAGGAGCCCACCACCGATAACAAGCAGATTATCCTCTATCACAGGAGGCAGTTCAGGTATTGAGAATCCTGACGAGCCACTATCACCACTGGAGGCCGGACCTATAGTAATATCAAGAGCCTTCGAAGCAGATTGTAAGAGTTCCCCAGTACGGTTTTTCATTATTATTGAGAATCGAATATCGCCACTGTATCCTTCAAAGACCGTACTATCTGAATAAAACCTAGCTATATACTCATCATAACCGGGGTCTTCGTCCGTATCACCAAGTGGTTGATAGGACGGAATAGCGCACATCGTGCAAGAATCCCTCCTGTCTATGTCACTCAGAAAAATAACATCCACATTTATGCTATAGACTGAAAGATTATCATCTCCCGATTCTATTCTGTAGGGGCCTCCTACATGAAAAGTAAGAGTGAAATCTTTACCATATTTGAGTATTATATCCTCTTCGGCAGTTACTAGGTCCTCTGAATTGTTTATGTATACCTCTACAAAGCCAGCATTTGCCGCCGGTAGCGTGAACGCCACCAAAATCATTGCGAATAGCAGATTACGTCCTAAATCGCCCACAGTTCAATCTATGTTATCTGCTTTGTGATTTAAGACTTGCTCCAATCGAATTGGACGTTTGCTAAAGTTATTAATTGGCATCTTTTTGGGCTAGGATGAGCTCTGATGAGGAACGTTTGAAAAAGGCAGGGAAGGGCACCCGCGCAGTTCATTCAGGTACCACACCTAGCCGCAATTCGTTGAACACTCCGATTTTTCAGTCATCAACTTTCTTTTTAGATGATGAAAGTTATGAAATGTGGCGACAGGGTGTTCCTCGCTCACCGGTCTATACTCGATACAACAATCCATCTACAAGGGCTGTTGAAAAGAAAATCGCACAATTGGAAGAGGCCGAGGATGCACTTGTTTTTTCTACAGGTATGGCTGCAATATGCACCACCCTTCTTACATTTCTTAGTCAAGGCGATAGGATAGTCACTACTCGCAATCTTTACGGAGGTACGGTACTTGCTTTAGATCAAGACTTTGTTCGTTTTGGGATAGATGTAACCTATGTTGATGTTAAAGATCTGACTGCCGTTGAAGAAGCCCTTAAAGAAAAAGAAACTAAAATATTATACTGTGAAACCTTGGCGAATCCTCTCCTTGAAGTATCCGATTTACCATCATTGGCACGGCTAGCCAAAAAATACGGTGCAATTTCAATAGTAGATAGTACGTTTGCAACGCCTATGGCCTGTCAACCTCTTAATCATGGTTTTGAAGTAGTCATACACTCCGTGACCAAATTGTTGAATGGTCATAGTGACATACTGGGAGGTACTGTAGCTGGCAGTAAGAAGATCATAGACCAGATATGGTACAAATCAAGGAATTTTGGAGGAACTATGGACCCCCATCAGGCCTCTCTTCTGGAAAGAGGAATTAAGACAATGCATGTACGTTATGAAGAATCCACAAAGACGGCAGTAGAATTGGCGAGTTGGTTAGAATCTCATCCTAAAATAGAAAAGGTGCTTTATCCCGGACTTAAAAGCCACAAGGATTATGAACTTTGCAAGAAGATAATGGACACTCCGAGTACGATGGTTTGTTTTGAGGTCAAAGGTGGTGATGAGGCAGGCCGTAAGTTTATGGACAACTTGAACATAGCTGCCCAAGCAGTATCATTAGGTGGTGTTGAATCCTTGATTTCCATGCCTTGTTCAACTACCCATGTTTCCTGGAAAGCCGAAGACCGAATTGCAGTAGGCATAGGGCCAGGTTTTGTTAGATTCTCAACGGGTCTGGAAAATTCTGAGGATTTGATATCAGATTTTGAACAGGCCTTGAATTTACTATAGTCCCATAGCGATAATAGCCCTCTTTTCATGAACGATTGTGGAGTACTCGCTCAGGTTACTTACAGCAGCATCCCGCAACGAGAAAGTCGATGGAAAAGAGAGGACCCTAGTATATCTTTTTGGAACTACGGAGAACGGCGAGTCCATAGCGGTCAAAACTCCTCTTTTGATGCCCTATTTCCAGGTTGTCGAACCAACCAGAGATATACTTGAGACTCTGAAAAAGCGTGATGATGTCGAACAATTGGAATCTCAAGAATTATGGGTTGATGGTGATATCAAGAATTGTACCAAGGTGACAACATCGCATCCAGGTAATGTACCCAGGGTCAGGGACTGGCTTCGTGACAATGGTTTCAAGCCTCTGGCTGCAGATATTCCATTTCATTATCGTTATCTGTATGACCATGACATTGGTGGCTGCATCACCGTAAGTGGGGATGAGATCAAGACCAGTGGTTGGACCTGTAGGGTGATAGATGCCTCCAAGATAGGACCATCTGAGAACTTTGAGGCTGATTTCAAATTATTAAGTTTTGATATAGAGAACTCAATCTATGAAAGAACAATATACTGTCTAAGTTATTGCGTCAAGAATTCAGAAGGCTATCTGTTTGAGGAAACCCTTCATGGTGATGAGGAGGATATTCTGAAAAGATTCGTAAAGGCCGTTTCAGACCATGATCCCGACATTATAACCGGATACAACATTGATGGCTATGATTTGCCTCTTCTCAAGGAAAGGGCGGAAGTCTATGGACTCGAGCTGAAGATTGGTAGAGACGGTTCTGAGATGGAGCAGAAGTTCCAGAGGTTCTGGAAAGTCCAGGGACGGGTTGTGGCAGATGCATGGTGGAACGTCAAGCGCGAGGTCCGCCCTCGTCAGGAGTCACTCAATGCCGTTGCCAAGGAGTTGTTGGGTCGAGAGAAACATGACGTAAATCCCAAGAAAATGGATGAGGAATGGGCCAGTGATCCAAAGAAGGTCATGGATTATTGTCTGGAGGATGCTAAATTGGCTCTGGAGATTCTGGAACATATAATGGTCATCCAGAAATATCAGCATATCGGTTCAGTCTCCAAATTGCCACTGGATGATGTGATCAATGGGATGACTTCGAACATGATAGATTCCTTGATGATCCGGCTTGCAGATTCTAAGGGAATAGGCGTTCCGATGACCAATCGTAGGAAGCGTACAGGTCATATCGAAGGAGGTTATGTACACAGCTTGGACCCTGGTCTGTATGAATGGATCTGTGTTCTTGACTTCAAGTCGATGTACCCCAGTATTATCATTGATCGTAATTTATGTTTCACTA
>ERZ651768.1220-NODE-1220-length-18996-cov-7.462181_pt1 | contig 18996 bp, 18 predicted proteins | sample MGYA00514754_ERZ651768 | MGnify/ENA metagenome assembly ERZ651768
TAATAATAAAATGAAAATTGACAACAAATTTTTTTCTTACAGAAAACAATATTTTATTCAGAGTGGTTACGCCGCGGTATCTATTTTCATTATCACTTTTATTTTATATAATAACCCTATTGTAATCGCCAGCATTGGTGCAACAGCATTCATTGTTTTTTCCATGCCAAACAGTATTACCGCACAGCCCAGAAGAATAATTGGCGGACATTTGGTGGGGTTTTTTGTAGGATCCTGTTTTGGAGTCTTTCCGTTTATGAATGTGTTGTTTTTTACAGCATTGTGGTATGCATTGTCTGTTGGAATAACCTTATTTATCATGGTTGTTATGGATTTTGAACATCCGCCTGCGGCAGGAACGGCACTGGGGATGACCCTGGTTGGCTACACCAGTTCCTCCGCAGTTGCAATTATCATCAGTATTGTCATTCTTGCATTTATCAGCTATGCAGCAAAGCCATTCCTGCGGGATCTCGTTTGAGACGCAGGTCAGCCATTGGGTTCCTGGTGCTCACGGGGATCATTTGGAGTACCGGTGGTTTCATGATAAAATTGATTCCCTGGCCGCCACTAGTGATTGCAGGTCTCAGAAGCGGGATCGCAGCGATTGTTATTTATCTTTACGATCGCCCTCAAAAACTTCCTGTTGGGAAATACACCCTTGGAGGGGCGGTTGCTTATGCAGTGATGGTGATTTTCTTTGTACTGGCAAATAAACTGACCACAGCTGGGAATACTATCCTTATCCAGTATACTGCCCCGGTTTATGTAGCTCTTTTCGGCTATTCTTTTCTTGGGGAAAAAGCAGGATTCAAAGATTGGATAACTATTTTGATTATTCTTACCGGACTGCTCCTGTTTTTCCTGGATGAATTAAGCGGAACCAGCCTGTGGGGGAATATTGCTGCTTTGTTCTCTGGTTTCGGATTTGCCGGGCTGATACTTTTTTTGCGGAAACAAAAACATGGTCGCCCCATTGATTCTGTATTGCTGGGGAACCTGCTTACATTTTCACTCTGCACACCCTTCATTGTTCAAGATGTAACCTTTGAGGCTGATGTATGGCTGAAGATCATCTTTCTGGGTATCATACAATTGGGACTGGCCTACATATTATTTACCATCGCTATCAAACATGTCACAGCGCTGGATGCGGTGATCTATCCAGTGGTAGAGCCCATCTGCAACCCTATTTTTGCCTATATATTTCTGAATGAAACCCTGGGATTTTTCGCGCGCATCGGCGGCTTACTAGTGCTCGCGGGAGTGATTGGTCGTGGAGTATTGCAAATTAAAAAGCCCTGACATCTGCCAGGGCTTTTTTCGTTAAAACTGTTGCGTTTTAGGAATCATTTTCGCCAGTAATTTCACAGTTCATGTCATGGCCGCAGCACATAGGTGACTTGATTTTCCCACATCCATCGGGACATTTTGCAACTGCGACTTGGGTGCCATCGTCTGTGGTAATATGATCATGCACAAGTTCTTTACCACACTTGGCACACTTCATATCGGTAACGCCCATGCCGCAATGTTCACATACGTAATTTGCCATTTGATTAATCCTCCTAGTAACAGGTTAAAATCCTTTGCAAACTTACACTATATTTATAATTCTTAGAAAATACTTTTATGATAATAGTTATTATTATTATTAAATTATTTTATCAGATATGCGCTATAGTCAACAGAGAGAGACGATCAAAGAAATCGTTCAATCGACAAATTCACATCCAAACGCAGACTGGATTTTTCATCAGGCAAAATCAAAAATTCCAAAAATTAGTTTGGGTACTGTCTATCGAAACTTGAAACAGCTGGAAGATGAAGAAGTCATCCGCACCATTCACGATGGTACAATTGCCCGATACGATTGGAATAAAGATCCGCACGATCATCTAAGATGCAAGGTCTGCGGGGATCTTATTGATGTTCAATTATTTGATGATGATATTCGCAAGATCGTTAAGAAAAAATATCAATTTGAAGCCGATGACGTAGAAATGACCATCATTGGCACATGCAATAAACACAAACAACCTAAATAAGGAGTCACAATAATGGCTTTAAATGGAACGAAAACACATGAAAATCTAAAATCTGCTTTTGCAGGTGAATCACAGGCCAACCGCCGCTACCTTTATTTTGCCCGCCAGGCTGATATTGAGGGATATCCCGAAGCAGCTGGAATATTCAAAAATACAGCAGATGGTGAAACGGGGCATGCCTTTGGACACTTGGAATTCATGGAAAAAGGCGGAACAGGGGACCCTGCCACCGGCATGGCTATTGGTGAAACAGCCGATAACCTGAAAGCAGCTGTAGCAGGGGAAACGTATGAATATACTGAAATGTATCCTGGTTTTGCTGCAACCGCTCGTGAAGAAGGATTTGATGAAGTAGCAGAATGGTTTGAAACTTTGGCTCGGGCTGAGAAATCTCATGCTGGGAAATTTCAGGATACCCTAGACACGCTTTAAATTAACCAGTTGGATTCCGGTTTCTAGTAAGGAATCGGAATCCAACCATCTATAACTTTTACCTTACTTTTTTTATTTGTGATTAATCATTCCGATACCCAGCAAACTATTTACGATATTAACAATCCATTTTACTGGGATAGGAATTCATTTAATCAGGAACTGGACCGAGTATATGATATCTGTATCGGCTGCCGGCTCTGTTTTAACCTTTGTCCTTCTTTCCCGGCGCTCTTTGATGCTGTTGATTATGCTGGTGATGAAAAACGGTTTCAAGCTATAGAAGAAGGCAGAATAAGCGTACCAAATACAAAGGAAGATTACATGAATCTTCCTGAAGGAGAACACGCAAAAGAAGCCAGCGCCGAGGTGGAATTTCGCGGTGAAATTTCAGATCTAACCACTGCCCAGCGCTGGGAGGTGATTGACCTGTGTTACCAATGCAAATTGTGCGATTCCGTTTGCCCCTACACACCAGGGCAAGAACACGAATTTCAATTGGATTTCCCGAAACTTATGATCCGGGCTCAGGCTATCCGTACAAAAGAGCATGGTATTAAAACAAATGATAAATTTTTATCAAACACTGATTTTGTGATAGCCATTGGTTCGATATTTGGGTCATTATTGAATGTAGCCAATCGCATCGGCATTATCCGGTTTTTCATGGAAAAAATGATTGGTATTCACCGCAAACGCATTTTACCCAAATTCCAGCCATCTACCTTCCAGAAATGGTTTACTGTCCATCATGCTACTATTGCCAAACCCATTGATAAAGTAGCCATATTTGGCACCTGTTTTACCAATGCTTATGATATGGAACTGGGAAAAGCGGCAGTAGAAATACTTGAACATAATAGGGTTAAATGTATTTATCCACCCCAGCAGTGCTGTGGGGCACCTTATTTAAGTCCGGGTGATTTTGCAGGTTTCAAAAAGCAATCACAACCGAATATTGACGAATTAAGTAAATGGGTAGATGATGGTTATAAAATTGTTGTGACTGGTCCGCCCACCTGCAGCTTGACATTGAAAAGGGAATATCCGGACTATTTAGGTCTGGATGAGCAAGTAAAAAAGATTTCTGAGAATACATTTGATATTTCAGAGTATCTAGTCTACCTCCACAAACAGGAACAGCTTAAATCAGATTTTAAACATGAGATCGGGACCGTGAATTACCATGTCAGCTGTCATCTTAAAGCACAACGTATTGGTATTAAGGGCAGGGATGTGTTGAAATTAGTTCCCAATACAAAAGTAAATCTTATTAACCGCTGCAGCGGTATGGATGGCGGCTGGGGTATGAAAACAGAATTCTTTGAAGAATCATTGAAAGTGGCAGACCGTTGTGTAAATGACCTAGGGCAGAAGGAAACGGACACGGTGTGCTCAGATTGTTCCCTTGCCAGTCACCAATTAAAACAAGCAAGTGACAATGAAATTTCACCAAGCCATCCTATTCTCGAACTTCACAAAGCATACGGGTTCAGTAAAAATTAGAGGAAACAATGAAAGCATTAGTACAAGATGATTTAATGAACATTCTTGAATATGAGAAAGTTAGAGATGAGTATCGAAAAGAGATGATCGAGTATAAAAGACACCGTCGAATTACCCTAGGTCCATATATTACCATTACGTTTGAGAACCGCAAGACCATGAAGTTCCAAATCCAGGAAATGATGCGTACCGAACGCATGGTACAGGATCATCAGATACAGAGTGAACTGGATATATATAACTCCTTATTACCGCAACAGAACGGACTGAGTGCGACACTATTCATTGAAATTAAGGATGCGATTCAGATTCGGCCAATTTTAAACCAATTTATTGGTTTGACTGTTGGAAAAACGGTGTTAATCAGAAAAGGTGATTTAAAAATATCTGCTCAGTTTGAAGAGGGTCGTGAGGAGGGAGACAAAATCAGTGCAGTACACTACATTCAATTTCATTTTGATGAAAAAGACAAAATTGCCTTTCTCGATGGAGATCAGCCTGTTGAATTGATTATAGATTATAACGAATATAAATACATTACAACTCTTCCCAGAGAAATGATAGATACCTTAACTGCAGATTTGATTATGGTCTAATTATTATTTAACTGTTAATAAAGTATTGCAGCGTACCTGATTGAAAATGCTGATAAGTTATAATTTGATTATTTATTCCATAGATAAAAACCATCTCACCAGGGTTATTTACCCTCCGATTTCATTACCGCTGGTCAATGAAAGTTTATATCAATTTAGGTATGGAAATAGACACCGATGTGGGTCAATGGGGTTTTTATTATTAATAATTTATATTTAAATCCCACCTTTCCAGTTTCTATTTCTTCACTAATTTTCTAGAATCGTTATTATATAATGAGTAATCTATAATAGACTTGTTGAGATGTAAATGGTTATAAAAAAACACTTTTTAAATATACTGCGCTGGGGTCTGAGACTCCACAGTGCAGGACATTTCATTGAAGTGGTTTCAGCAATTAGTGAAGAGGCTTATATTACAGCGATCATTGCCTTAATATTTATTGCTATCGAAATACTGGCAAGCTTCTTTATTCCTAATGAACATATTCATTTCAAGCCTTTGAAATCAAAAGTCCATAGTGACTGTGATGAGCAAGATGAAGAAAACAATTAAACCCGGGTAAACCGTACAACTCCTACCAGCCAAGACATATCTTTGATATTTTTAGGTCAATCTCAGGTTATGTTTGGATATACGTAAATTATTTACCGGTACAAGTGCTGTCACCCGTCCGATTATACCATTGATCATTGTTTGAGAACAGGATTTATAAACATTGTTTTATTCATTGTACAATCCAGATTAAATTAAAAGGAATATTCTAAGTGTTTTTTATTAATGACTATTGATGATATTGACCGCCAGATTCTGATCAACCTGCAGCAGGAAGGCCGGAAAACAGCCAGCCAAATAGCCAAAGAATTAAATTTAACTGTCCCTACCATTACAGAGAGAATTCGTAAACTGCAGGAGGGATCCGTTATCCAGGCCTTTCAGGCGGTCGTTGATCCCCGATCAGTGGGTCTGGATGTAACAGCAATGATCACGGTGATTTCGTCTTCATCTGACAAATACAATAAAGTGATTAAAAAAGCGAAAGAAACTCCGGAAGTGATCCAATGCTTCAGCACTACGGGAATGGGTTCGTTGATGCTGTGGGTCGCAACAGAAAATTCGCAAACCCTGGAAGAATTATTACGGACTATTCAAAGCTGGCCCAATGTAACCCGTACAGAGACCCAGGTAATTTTATCTACCTATAAGATCAGACAACAACTGCCTATAATATAAACTTACTTTTGTACCAAGCAATACTGGCCTGGTTTCGCTGTTTCCATTCGATATGACCGATCGGATTTTTTCTTGTTTTATACATCCAAATCTGAATATTATCAAAATAATATCCTATAATTGTTAATAATAATAAAATATATATTAAAATATTATAAATTATTATTGCAATATATCAAAATATATTAATAATATAATAAGTCTTTTAACTAATATTTTTTATGAAAATTGATAATACTGACCGAAAAATTCTAGAATTGTTGCAGGAAGATGGTCGTATTGCAGCAAGTCATATAGCAGATGAAATGGATATTTCCATACCAACAGTATCTGAACGAATAAAGAAGTTACAGGAATCAGGTATTATCCAGGGTTTCCATGCCGTTTTGGACCCTAAACAGTTGGATCTGGATGTCTCAGCGCTCATTACAGTCATATCTGAATCATCGGTTCATTATCATGAGTTTACGGATATTGCTGAACAAACTAAGGAGGTTGTGCAGTGTTTCAGTACGACCGGGAAAGGGTCTCATACCCTGTTGGTGGTAACCCGCAATTCCCAAACCCTTGAGGAATTATTACGAGATATTCAAAGCTGGCCTGGTGTTGCACGTACAGAAACACAGATTATTCTGTCCTCGTATAAATTAGTTCAAAACATCCCAGTCTTAACAGAAACCAAATCATAGGTAATAAAGGAGTATCCACAGTGAGTAAAATCAAAGTTGAATATATCTGGATGGATGGGCATCAGCCAACCCAGAAACTCAGGTCCAAAACCAAAATAATTGAAGGCCCGGTAAATTCCCTCTCTGATATACCGGACTGGGGTTTTGATGGATCCAGTACCCTGCAGGCAGCGGGGGAAGATAGTGACTGTATGTTGAAACCTGTTTGTTATATACAGGACCCGATCCGCGGGGGAGATAATTTGCTGGCAATGTGCGAAGTAATGAATCCTGACGGTTCAGTCCATGAATCAAATACCCGGGCTCAATTACGGGAAGTGGCAGAGAAATATGCTGATCAGGAATCCTGGTTTGGCATTGAACAGGAATATACTTTTTTCCAGGGACGTGTACCTCTGGGGTGGCCAGAGGGCGGCTACCCAGCTCCTCAGGGCCCATTTTACTGCGGCGTTGGGGCAGACGAGGTTTATGGCAGAGATATTGTTGAAGAGCATTTGGAGTTATGCATCGATGCCGGTTTGGAAGTTTCCGGGATCAATGCTGAGGTTATGCCAGGCCAGTGGGAATACCAGATCGGACCACTTGGGCCATTGGATGTTGCGGATCAGCTATGGCTTTCCCGCTGGCTTCTCTATCGCATAGCAGAAGATTATGGTGTCAGCGCCACTTTGCATCCCAAGCCGGTGCAGGGAGACTGGAATGGTGCGGGTGCCCATGCAAATTTCAGCACCAAAGCAATGCGCTCAGACGGCGGCATAAAAGTGATTGAAGCAGCGTGTGAAGCTCTGGGTAAGAACCATGATAAGCATATTTCTGTATATGGTGCACATAATGAAGAACGCCTTACAGGCCTGCACGAAACTTGCTCTATCCATGAGTTTCGATACGGGGTCAGTGACCGGGGAGCTTCCATTCGTATCCCTATGAACACAGCAAATGATGGTAAAGGTTATCTTGAAGATCGGCGACCTGCAGGTAATATGGATCCTTATAAGGTCTGCGCCGCTCTGATTGAGACCACCTGCAGCTGATTTAAGCTCGAATTAAATAAAAAAGGCGTCTAATGACGCCTTTTTTTATGTCAGTACAACAAAATTACATTCCTTTGGACCCATGGGTTTACGTGAACTCATAACCACTAAATTTGTGGTCACTGGCAAAGGGCAAATACATTAGTAATCAGTATAAAAATGAAATATATAACACTTAAGAATTGGAGAATAATATGAGAAACAATCAAATAAAAAATATTGCAATCATTGGTGCAGGTAAGATTGGGCAGGCCATCGCAAATGGCATGACAAAATCAGGTCAATATTTGCCATCACAAATCACCATGACCAGAAAAGATTCATCGATGCTTACACATTTACAAAATGCCTGCTATGGTGTCACTATGGACAATTCTCAAGCGATTAAATCGGCGCAATTAATTGTTGTTTCTGTGGGTCCGCAGGATGCTGAAAATCTATTGAATGTGATCAAAGCTGACCTTGATCCTGAAAAGCATATTTTGGTATCCACCGTGGCAGGCGTAACAATTGAGTTTATTGAGAATATTATAGGTGCAGGATTTCCAATTGTGAGAATAATGCCCAATACAGCAATAGGCATCTGTGAATCCATGGAATCTGTAAAACGTATTTTTGACCAGTTGGGCCTTACCCTTGTTGTCAAAGAAGAATTGATCGGTCCGGCCACTGCATTGTGCGGATCCGGTTTGGCTTTTTTCCTGCGGGCAGTTCGGGCCGCTTCCCAAGGGGGAACGGAAATTGGTTTTCATGCGGAGAAGGCTATATTATTAGCAGCTCAGACAGCGCGCGGGGCAGCATCCTTGACTCTTGAATCAAAAATGCATCCTGAATCGGAGATCGATAAGGTTACAACACCAAAGGGAATAACTATATCAGGATTAAATGAAATGGAACACCAGGGTTTCAGCTCTGCTATGATCCGGGCCATTGTTCGATCTGCCGAAAAATTAGGCAGTATCTTTTAAAGTGATCTTGCGACTATGATTTCTCCAGCGCTGTTTCAAGATCATGGATGATATCATCCATATTTTCGATTCCCACGGATATACGAACCAGACCGTCTGTCAGTCCTCTCGCCAGGCGTTCTTCTTTTGGCACTTCAGCATGGGTCATGGTTGCCGGATGGGTGATCATAGTTTCCACCGAGCCCAGGCTTTCGGCTAGCTGTGCCAGCTGAACGGAATTCATTAAGGTTCTGCCGGCTTGTATACCACCGGTCAATTCAAAAGAGATCATGCCGCTGAAACCGCTCATTTGTTCTTTGGCAACATGATACATGGGATGGGATGGGAGTCCTGGATAGCTCACTGTAGATACTTTTGGATGGTTTTCTAAAAATTCAGCCACACCCTGGGCATTCTCTGCGTGCTTTTTCATACGTAAATCCAGCGTCTTAATACCCAATAAGGTGAGCCAGCAGTCAAAAGGGCTTGGTACGGCACCAATGGTTTTCTGGACGAATTTGAGCTGGGCAAAAAGATCTTCCCTGTTGGTAATCACTATACCGCCGATCAATTGGTTATGTCCACTCAGATATTTTGTGGTACTGTGCATTACCAAATCAGCGCCATATTCCAGAGGACGGAGGAATACCGGTGTTGCAAAAGTAGAATCTATACCAAAAATCAGATCATGGTTTTTAGCAATTTTTGCAACTGCCTCCAGATCAGTGACTTTCAGCAGGGGATTGGTGGGCGTTTCCGCCCATATCATTTTTGTTTCAGGCCGGATTGCAGCTTCAATATTCTCAGGAAAAGACGTATCCACATAGGTAAAGTGCAAATCATAATTAACCAAAATCTGATTGAAATGTCTGGATACACCGCCGTATACATCATCAGAACAAATTACATGGTCGCCAGCTTTTAATAATTTCAAACAACTGTCTACAGCAGCCATGCCGCTGGCGTAAGCGACCCCATATTTCCCACTATCGATCGCAGCCAAATGGTCTTCCATCATTTGCCGTGTGGGGTTGGCAGAACGTGTGTAATCGAATCCTTTATCTTTCCCAACTTCTTCCAGAACGTAAGTGGCCGTCTGGTGCAGTGGCGGCAGGATGGATCCGGTAATTGGATCTGGCTTGATTGCGGCATGAAGTACTTTTGTGTCAAATTTCATTTTCACTCCTTAAGTGTGGATTAAAAATTCTTTCAAGTAAGAATAATGAGCAGGGATAATAATGCTATTTTTTTCTTTTTCCATTGCTTTTTGAAGCTGTCTAGGAATGGCAATTTGTTCATTGATAATCGGTTCGACCACCTGGGGAAATTTACCCGGGTGTGCTGTGGCCAGGGCAATACCCGTGAGATGTGCATTTACTTCCTGTCGGTATTTTTCTATACCAGAAAGTCCTACGGCCGTGTGCGGATCGGTAAGATAATTAAATTTGTCCTTTGTGTATTGGATGGCATATTTCGTTTCATCATCCTGGAAACTCCAGCTTATAAGATCGTGTCGAACTTCGTTCACATTTTCATTATAGATTTTCAGGATACGATCAAAATTACTGGGACTGCCCACATCCATGGCATTGGAAATAGTCTGTTTGGATGGCATAGCGTTGAATTCGCCTGTGCCTAAATATTTGGGGAAAACATCATTGGCGTTTGTAGCGGCGATAAATTTTTCTACGGGCAGTCCCATATGTTTAGCAAGGATGCCCCCGGTAAGATTGCCGAAATTTCCACTAGGCACACTAAAGACGATGGGCTGATCGGTGTTGATCTGTTTCCAGGCCCAGGCGTAATAGACGGATTGGGGCAGGATGCGGGCAATATTGATGGAATTGGCAGAACTAAGAGAACGTCGTTGATTGACGCTTTTATCAAGAAAAGCTTCCTTTACCATGTGCTGGCAATCATCAAAGCTGCCCTCTACTTCCAGGGCGGTTATATTGCCGCCGTAGGTGGTTAATTGCTGTTCCTGGATGGCGCTAACACGGCCAGAAGGGTAAAGGATTACAACTTGCATTCCATCCAGGTTAAAAAACCCGTTGGCTACAGCACTGCCTGTATCACCGGATGTGGCCACCAGTATTGTGATTTCCTCTGACAGTAAATGTTCCATGCAGCGGGCCATGAATCTGGCAGCGAAATCTTTGAAAGCCAGGGTCGGACCATGAAATAACTCCAATACATAAATATCATCGATCAAACAAACCAGAGGTATATCAAAGGTAAAGGCAGCGTTACAAATCTCCATGAGTTCTGCGGAAGAAATATCTTCTGATACAAAAGGCTGGATCATTTCAGCAGCCAGTTCACTATAGGTCATTTCCCTTTGGTAAAAAGCACGTTCAAACTCCGGGATCGATTCTGGCAGGTACAGCCCCCGATCAGGTGCCAAACCATGGAATAGCGCTTCCCTAAAACCAACAGCAGAACTCTGTTGGTTGGTACTGAAATACCGCACAGCCTTAGTCCAGTATTTCCGGAGGCTTCCTGTGAATGGGTGATAGATATGCGATACTGTTCAGGCCATTCTTCTTAAAAGCTTCCACCATCGCAGTGCCAACTTTCCTTGATGTATCTTCGGAATCACATAAGGCAAATAAGGCCGGTCCTGATCCGGAAATTCCACAGCCGATAGCGCCAGTATCCATAGCTGCCTGCTGGACAAGATGGTAGCCAGGAATCAGTTCAGCACGTACTGGTTCAGCGAATAGATCTACCATGGATCGGCCCAGCAAATCGAAATCAGCTTTATGCAGTCCCAGGGTAAAACCTGCCAGGTTCCCAGCCTGTTCAACAGCAGATTTTAAAGGTACCCGTTTTGGCAGCATCCTTCGAGCATCTTTGGTATTAACTGTAAAATCCGGCAGTACCGCAGTACTGAATAATTTTTCCGGTATAGGTAAATTCAGGATATCAAGAGGATCGTAACTACGGATCAGGATCATACCGCCGAATAGAGCCGGTGCAATATTATCGGCGTGAAAGCTTCCCGAAGCCACTGCTTCTCCAGCCATACCATGGACCAGAAGGTCCTCCAGCGGTAGCGGGTTACCCATCAGTTCATTAATCCCTACCACTGCCGCTGCAGCGCTGGCGGCACTAGATCCAATTCCACTGCCCGGCGGTATTCCTTTTTTAATTTTTATTTTAAATCCTTGATGACTCTCGATCGTATTTAAGAATGATAAGATTGCTTTTCCTGCTGTATTTTTTTCAGCAGCAGTTGGTATTGAATCAGCTTTAATACCAGACATGACAATTTCGATACCCGGTTTCTCCTGGGTTTCAATGGTTAAATCATCTGATGGTTCACCAATGGCATAGCCAATGCAGTCAAAACCGCAGGAAACATTTGCTACGGAAGCGGTTGCACGAACTCTAATTGATTTTTCAGGCATGGATATATCCTTTTTTTACCAGCAATTCTGCCATGAGAATAGCGCCGCCGGCAGCACCTCGAACCGTATTATGTGAAAGGGCTACAAATCGAAAATCAAAAAATTTATCTTTGGCCAATCGGCCAATTGTAACAGCCATTCCGTTTTCCAAATCCCGGTCCAATTTGGGCTGGGGTCGATTTTCGTCATCAATATAGATGATTGGTCTCTCTGGGCCTGTAGGAAGGTTTTCAATCTGTGGCAGCCCCTTGTATTTGCTCCAGATGGATTTGATTGCATCAATAGATATTTTTTTATCCTTGAATCGAATATATACCACAGCCATATGTCCATCAATTACTGGCACTCTTGTGCAGGTAGCGGATATATTGATTCTGTCTGTGTTTTCAATGCCATCGATTGTTATCTGGCCCAGTATTTTTAATGGTTCATTTTCGGTTTTTTCTTCTTCACCGCTAATATAAGGAATAACATTCTCCTCCATTTCAGGCGATGTAATCGTAGCGTATCCGCCGCCAGAGAGAGCTTGCAGTGTAGTGACTTGGACTTGGTCTACAGGAAAACCCGCTTCTTCTAAGGCGTGCAATGCAACCAGATAGGATTGAACTGAACAGTTAGGTTTCACAGCTACAAATCCATTAGCCGGTAACCCGCGTCCGGATTGCTGAATCGGGATAACATTCACATGATCAGGATTGATTTCCGGGATAATCATGGGTACGTCATTGGTCCATCGATTTGCCGAACTATTGCTGATTATGGGAAAGCCGGCTTTTGCATAATCAAATTCCAAATCCCGCGTTTCTTCCTTTTTCGGCAGGTCCATGGCAGAAAAAACACACTCCACATTTTTAGGTATGGTATCAAAATCCCGAACATCACGAACGATCAAATGATGAACAGCTGCGGGAATTGCACCCGGCATCAGCCAGTTTTGGCCTACTGCATCAGAATATTTTTTCCCCGCTGAACGAGGGGAAGCAGCCGCGTCTACTATCTGGAACCAGGGGTGATTATCCAGTAAACGAATATAGTTCTGTCCAACCATACCGGTAGCGCCCAAGACACTTACTTTGATTTTTTGATTCATGCTAACTCTTTATACATGCCTGGATATCCTGGAGCACACCCGCAGCGGTAACGGCGGCACCGGCACCGTATCCTTTGATCACCAGGGGTACATCATGATATCGTCTGGTTTTAAACAGGATGAAATTCTCACTCCCGCGCTGATGAAAAAACGGGCTTTTTTGATCCACGGCCTCCAGGCCAGCTTTGACCTTGTTTCCATCCCAGGATCCTACGTAGCGTAATACTTTCTGTTCAGCTTCTGCTTTTTCAAGACGATCCAGGAAAAACGAGTCAAAGTCGGCAAACTGATCTAAAAATTCATCCACAGACAAGTCCGGATCCATTGCTCCCGGTATCAAACTTTCCACTAAAACATCATCCAGTTCCAATTCAGCGCCTGTTTCGCGGGCCAATATTAATATTTTTCTGGCCACATCCATGCCGTTTAAATCTTCCCTGGGATCCGGCTCAGTAAAACCTTTTTCCCTGGCATAACTGACCAGGGAACTGAAGGGAGTTTGGCCATCAAAACTATTGAATAAATAACTTAAGGTGCCGGACAATATACCCTGGATCTCGATGATCTCATCCCCGACGGCCAGCAATCCCTGAAGCGTATTAATAATGGGCAATCCAGCACCCACATTGGTTTCATATCGAAAATGAACCTTGTGCTTCTGGGCTGATTCCCGGATAGACCAGTAATATTCCTGGTCCAGGGTATTACCAATCTTATTTGCTGTGACCACTGAGAAACCATTATCCAGTATATCCGTATATTGCCCCGCGATGGTCTCACTGGCAGTACAATCAACAAATATTCTATGGTTTGATCCAATATTTTTATGTTTCAGAAACTTATCTAAAATGAAAGGATCAGGGGAGTTTTTTAATTCATCAATTGCAGTGGTGGGATTTATTGTAGCATCATCCAGGAGCATTTTTTTGCTATTACCCACACCGCAAATTCGTATGTTATTCAAATCTTGCTGGCTGATTATATTTAACAGTTCACCGCCAATGGTGCCCGCACCCACCAGGTAGATATCCAGCAATCTCTCTTTTTTTTCAAAAAATTCATTGTGCAAAACGCTCAAGGTATTTGAAACATCAGCATCATCTACAATGAAAGATATATTTCGCTCTGAAGATCCTTGTGCAATAGCGATGATACTGATGTTATGGCGGCCAAGAGTTGAGAAGACCCGACCGGAAACTCCCGGGTTTTGGCGCATGCCTTCGCCAACTACAGCAACAAGTGATAATTTTTTTTCTAATTTGATTCTATCAATTTGTTTGTGTTTAATTTCAGTTTCGAACTCAGTTTTTAATGCCCTCAATGCAGCAGCATTATACTTTGGCTTTATGGCAAAGCAGACAGAATGTTCACTGAATGCCATTGAGATCAGGATTATATTAATGCTCTCATTTGCTAAAGAGGAAAAGATACGTCCTATGGTACCTTTCAAACTCACCAGACCAGCTCCTTGAAGCAGCACCAGCGAGATATTGGATAAGGATGATATTCCCACAACAATCTCATCTAAAACTGCACGGTCTTTGCCGATCCTAGTACCTGGTTGTTCCGGATCAAATGTATTTTTGATATAAATGGGTATATTTTTATAAAGGGCTGGTATCATGGAAGGGGGAAATATGACTTTTGCCCCAGCGTGGGCCAATTCCATTGCCTCCTCATAGGTCATGGTTGGAACAGCTTTTGCTTGCTTTACAATATTAGGATCTGCGGAAAGAATCCCATCGACATCGGTCCAGATTTCAATCACTTGTGCGTTCAATGCGGCACCAAAGATGGAAGCAGTATAATCTGAACCGTTTCGTCCCAATGTTGTTGTTATCCCATTTTCAGTGGCTCCCAAGAAACCGGTGATTACCTGGACTTTGGTACGCTCTTTGCAATAAGTACGGATGCGGTCGTATGATTGCCGATAATGCACATATGCGTGCCCAAAATTGTTATCGGTTAATATGACTTTTCTTGCATCTAACTGTTCAGCGGCAATTCCAATATGAGATAAATACTGAGCTATAATTGTTGTCGATAATAATTCACCATAGGACAGGATTTTGTCCTGTGATTGGGATGAGAGTTGTTTTGCTTTTGCGATCGATGACAGGTCTGATTCCAATTGTGAAAAATATTCATCAAGATGACATTGGTCATCATTATTAACCTGTGAATATAAATCATGTATACATTCCCTGTGTCTTTTGACCAGGGACGTCAACATTGGATCTTTGGGTTTACCTGATGCTACTGTTTCTGCAAGATCTTTCAATGTATCTGTGACACCACCCAAAGCAGAAATCACAATGGCCAATTCGTCCCTACTTTTCTTATCCCTGACGATACTGGCCACATGGCGGATTTTTTCTGCATCTGCGATAGATGACCCGCCGAATTTTATTATTTTTAATGCCAAACTTAGACTCTTTTAATATTCGAAGATATATATTAACCTTGAAACTAAGTATTCTATATATTGTAATTCAGTTCAGAATTTGGGTTAGAAAGAGACTTTTCCCTAAAACAAAATCGATACAGTCAGCTATTCTGCTTTTTCGAATTTGAATAAAGATACATATTCTGTAACCAGTTATTAAAAAATAGGGTTCCATGGATATCCCAGCATTTAACGGGATCATTATTGGGATCATTATTTGGAAAATAGTTTACAGGAATATCTATTTCCATTCCGTTTTTTATATCACGATGGTATTCTTTAGATAATGTATCCGCATCATATTCAAAATGATTAAAATTATAATATTCATTATGTGTTTTACTGGCAATAAGACAGGGACCGGATTCCTCCGAATACAATAGTAACTCTAAATCCGGTTCCGCATCAATATCATCCCTTCTTACACCTGAAAATCTAGAGACCGGTATTTTGATTGTACCACTTAAACCATCCATTAGATTTGCATCAGGATCAATAATTTCATGATCAAAAACCCCTAAAATTTTCTTTTCGTACACAATTTTTTCAATTCCGTAGAAATAATATAGTGCCACGTTCGCACCCCAGCATATGTAGTAGGATGAGTCGGTTTTCTTCCTGGCCCATTGAATTATTTGGGTTAACTCCTCCATATATAACACAGATTCGAAAGGCAAGGTTTCTACCGGGGCACCCGTACAGATAAATCCGTGAAATTCTTCTGAGAGCACATCATCAATAATTTTATAATTTGCTTCCAGGTATGCAGGATCAGAATTTTTGGGCTGATAGGTGGCAGTTCGGAGAAATGTAAATTCCAAACCGTAATTATTTTGCCCCAGACTTTTTTGCAATTGGTCTTCCGTCTCAACTTTATTTGGCATGAGGTTTAAGACAGCAATTTTCATGAACTGCTCCAGCTGGATAGTGCTATCAAGGCTTGCCTTGATAGCACTATCCCTATATTATACTATTCTTATTAACTGCTTTTTGCCTTTTCCAGGGCCTGACCAATGTCTGCTTTTATATCATCTATATTTTCCAGGCCTACGGAAATACGGACCAGATCGTCTGTAACACCGGATGCGAGTTTTTCCTCATCGCTTAACTGCGCGTGCGTGGTCGAATTAGGATGAATTACCAGTGTTTTTGCATCGCCAACATTTGCTAAGTGGCTGGCCAGCTGCACACTATTAATAAAGGTTTTACCAGCCTCCATTCCACCGGCAATACCAAAAGAGAGTACGCCACCGAAGCCGTTGGTGAGATATTTGGAAGCGGTTTCGTGGGATGGATGGTCTGGTAATCCGGGGTAACTCACCCAATCCACATTGCTCTGGTTCTGCAACCATTTTGCCAGTTCCATAGCATTATCCACATGGCGTTGAGCTCTCAAGGAAAGCGTTTCCAGCCCCTGCAGCAATAGAAAAGAACCAAATGGGTGTTGTGCAGGTCCAAAATCACGCAGACCTTCTACACGTGCCCGAATAATAAATGCTGCATTCGCACCAAGAACCCCATTCGGTCCAAAGGTTTCCCAGAAATTCAGGCCATGGTAGCCAGGAGATGGGGAAGTGAACTCAGGAAAGCGCCCATTATCCCAGGGAAAAGTACCAGCATCGACGATTACTCCGCCAATGGTATTGCCGTGACCACCAATCCATTTGGTAGCAGAATGAACAACTATATCAACACCAAAATCAAATGGCTTGTTGATGTATCCAGCCATTCCAAACGTATTATCGACTACCACTGGTACACCGTGCTCCTTAGCAATCTTGGATATTGCATCATAGTCAGGGACACTGTATTTGGGGTTGCCAATGCTTTCAAGATAAATGGCTTTTGTATTATCATCAATCAAGGATTCAATGGATGATGGGTCATCCCCTTCAGCAAAACGCACATCAATGCCAAGCCGAGGAAATGACACCTTAAACTGGTTATAGGTTCCACCATATAGATAACTGGATGAAACAATGTTATCGCCTGCCTTGGCAATTGTCTGCAAAGCAAGAAATTGCGCTGCCTGTCCACTGGATGTTGCCAATGCAGCTACACCACCTTCTAAGGCAGCCATTCGCTGTTCAAAAACATCCGTCGTTGGATTCATGATGCGGGTATATATGTTACCAAATTCTTTCAGCGCAAAAAGATTTGCTGCATGATCGGTATCATTAAAGGTATACGATGTAGATGCAAAGATAGGTACTGCCCGTGCATTTGTCCCGGCTGCTGGTTCCTGACCTGCGTGAATCTGCAGTGTATCAAAGTTTTGAGATAATTCACTCATAGAGAGCTCCTTTTTCGATTTATCAGTTGGGGTTGGTTGTGCGGTTAGGTATGAGCTGGTATGGGGATTCCAAATTATGAAAATATTTGAGATATAAATAGGATAAGTTTCAGCATTACATGCTCTTATCTTTCCCTGGTAATAAACCAGGGCAGGAATTAGCACCTGGGAAATTTTCTTTCCTGTTTTTCCAGGTTGCTAAGGTATCACGGGGCCTGTGCCCTCAACCTTTCTGGATAAAATCCTTTGCTGAATTTTCAAATATCAATTACAGAGTATAACACTTTAGCTGAATTAGTGAAAGAGTCAAGTCAATAAATAATTTAAATATTAAATATTTATAGAAATACGTAATAATTAATACAAATATATTTATATTATAATCTATATGCTTAAATTATTAAATTACAGGAATCAAATAATTGAACAGATCACCAACACAAATAGTTAAGAATTTTGATTCATATAAAATCCATATTAACAACCGGTATTTTTCCTGGGAACACTTTTATTCTCGTTTCAACATGCCTGTTAAATAACAATAATAATATGAACGGGGTAATAGCTTTCTAACCGCAGAGTAAAGCTTGATAAAACCCCCAAAAGGTTTCAGTCTTGGGGGTTTTTTTTTAAATAAAGATGAAAGAAGATAAAATAGATGTGCGGAATATTTTCCTATAAAGGAGGAACTTATACCTGGCCAGAGCTTAAGGACGCTGTTAATCTGATTGGTTACCGGGGGCCGGATAATACCCATTATAATACGATCGCGGATGATGTATTGTTTGCTTTTCATCGATTGGCTATCATGGGTACCACTGAGTCTGGGGATCAGCCCATGAAACATCCCCAGGATGAATCATTGACTTTGATTTGTAATGGGGAGATATATAATTACAAAGATCTTGCTGAAAGATATGACTTCAACTTAACAACTGGCTCGGACTGCGAAATTATTCTATACCTGTATCAGAAATTTGGCATAGAGAGAACAATAAAGGAACTGGATGGTGTTTTTATGTTTGTACTCCATGATGCATCATCTGATCAGTTATTTGCATCCAGGGATCCCATAGGAGTACGGCCGGGATTCATTGGCACGAAAGAAGATGAACTGTTTATAGCTTCCGAAGCAAAACCTCTGGTTCAATTATGTGAAACTGTTTTGCCTTTCCCTCCCGGAACTTGGTGGTGCTCCGATAGACCAAAGACATTTAAAAGCTATTTTACCTACAATGATTCTATGATCCGGGAAAAGGATGAAGATGCTATTT
>ERZ651768.1221-NODE-1221-length-18990-cov-9.857876_pt1 | contig 18990 bp, 16 predicted proteins | sample MGYA00514754_ERZ651768 | MGnify/ENA metagenome assembly ERZ651768
GCACAATTGCACGCTGACTGGAGTGAACTTAGCGTGCTCTGTGCCAATGCCGGTATTGCCGGCCCCACCGCGCCGGTCGAAGAGACATCACTTACCGAATGGCGCCGCTGTGTTTCCGTTAACCTCGAAGGTGCTTTCCTTTTTGCCAAATACGCCGCACCCGTTATGAAAAGTCAGAAAAGCGGAGTAATTATTCTGACTTCCTCAACGGCGGGACTCTATGGATTTATGCATCGTGCTCCGTACGTCTCTGCAAAATGGGGCGTGATTGGTTTGATGAAGACCCTAGCAATTGAACTCGGTCCGTTTAATATTCGGGCAAACGCTATCTGTCCGGGCGGAGTCGAAGGCCATCGTCTTGACCACGTGATAGAACGGGAGGCCGCAGCAAAAGGCGTGCGGGTAGAGGAGGTTCGCGAGGCCTACGCCGCGGGTACATCCATGCGCCGCCTCGTCAGCCCGACAGACATCGCCAATATGGCCGTGTTTCTCGCCAGCGACGCAGCTCAACTCGTCAGTGGGCAAGCGATCGCTGTCGATGGCCATACCGAGCACCCCGAGCCTAAGTTTTGACATTTGCTTCGAACATGTTTCGACATTACCTCTTCCAACATCCGACCAAAAATGCCGAGGGCATACCAGCCCTAATTGAAGTAATCAGTGCCGAAGAATCCCGAAAAGCAGTCAGATCACAGCCTGATCATTAATCGATTCGAAAACCAAGGAAGACGTTTTTATGTCAATGCCCTATCTCACGCCGGCCATTCGCCTTCGTCGCACTCCCTTTTCTCGGCGGGTAGAAGCTGCCGGCGCGACAGCCTACACGGTCTACAACCATATGCTGTTGGCTTCCTTCTTTCGTTCGGTCGAGGAAGATTATGCCCATCTCAAAAGAGCAGTACAGGTATGGGATGTATCGTGCGAACGCCAGGTCGAGATCGTCGGACCCGACGCATTACGGCTCGTGCAGCTAACGACTCCGCGAGATTTATCACGAATGGCGGACGATCAATGCTATTACATCCCGATGGTCGATGAAGAAGGTCACATGTTAAATGATCCGATTCTGATCAAACTCGCAGACGATCGCTACTGGGTGTCGATTGCTGACACCGACATGCTCTATTATTTCAAAGGTCTTGCGAGTGGTTTTGGTCTGAATGCCAAAGCGTTTGAGCCCGATGTTTCTCCTCTCGCGATACAAGGGCCTAAAGCGGACACACTGGTGGCTCGTGTTTTTGGGCAGGAGATTGTTGACACCAAGTTCTTTCGATACAAGACCATCAATTTTCAAGGCAAGGAGATGATCATTGCGCGCTCCGGTTGGTCACACCAGGGGGGCTTTGAGCTGTACCTGGACGGCTCGGAATATGGCGAACCGCTTTGGGACCTGTTGTTCGAAGCGGGCAAAGACCTTGACGTTCGTGCGGGCGGGCCCAACTTGATCGAGAGAATTGAAGCAGGACTCTTGTCCTACGGCAATGACATTACGATCGACACCACACCGTTCGAGTCCGGGCTTGGCAAATACTGTAACCTAGATGTGGCAACTGACTGCCTCGGGCATGAAGCATTGCTAACACAACAAGACCCACGTCGCCAGATCCGATCAATCTCTATCGACGGGGCACCAGTCTCTGCTATCACGAGTTACTGGCCACTCAAAGACCATGAGGGCAACGGTGCAGGCCATATCTCCTCAGCCACCTGGTCTCCCGATTTTAAAACCAATGTCGCCATTGGTATGGTCCATCAAGCGCATTGGACACCTGGCACCGAACTTATCGTCGAAACAGAAGATGGTGAGCAACCCGCCCTAGTCCGAGACAGCTTCTGGATTTAACTGGAGACTTGCATGTACCAGATAGCAGAAAGAACCACGAGGCCGCGGCGGAGTTTTATTTTCTCGCCAGGCCTCAAGCCAGACATGTTCCCAAAAGCACTGGCCTGCGGAACCGATATCGTTTGCGTGGAACTAGAAGATGGGATCGCCCCGAAAGACAAGCAGCAAGCGCGCCAGCACGCACTGACGTTGTTCGCTACGCCACAAGCCGATGATGGAGTTGAACGGATCGTCCGCATCAACTGCCTTCGGAGCGCGTTCGGCCTGGCAGATGTCCAGGCCGTGCTCGGCACCCCTACGCCACCGCCCGGATTGATGTTACCTAAAGTGGTGTCGCCCGATGAGATTACCTGGCTGGATGACCTCCTCACTGAAAGAGGTCACGATACACGATTGCATATCATCATTGAAACAAATGCCGCTCTCGAATCGGCTTACGAAATTGCAAGGGCTAGCGCACGAATCGAAGCTCTTTTTTTCGGTGGCGTCGATATGGCCGCCGAACTGCGCTGCCGAAATGCCTGGGAACCCCTACTTTATGCGCGCTCGCGTGTGGTCCACGCCGCTGCGGCCACAGGTATTGACGTCATTGATGTTCCCTACCTAGATCTCGATGATTTGAGCGGTATGGAGCGGGAAGCTTGCCTTGCAAAAGAGTTGGGTTTCAGCGGCAAGGGGGCGATCCACCCGAAACAAATTCCGATCCTAAATCAGGTTTTCACTCCCTCTGAGAGTGAGATTGCCCATGCCCAGAAGATTCTCCACGCGTTCGAGGCGGCAGATACAGGCCTCGTAGTGGTTGACGGGAAATTGATTGAAAAACCGGTGATTCGAGAGATGCGACGAGTCTTGTCGATTGCCGATCGTATGATACGCTGAATGCGCCTCTAAATTGGAAGATTGACCGGGTACCGCTGGGTCATTTTGAGAGTAATGATTGCAACTTCTGGTCAGTATCAGACAGAACATCCGGATCAACTTCTTGGCTCACCTTGGTCAGCATACCTGCGACTCGAATATCACGACCGATTTTCGGCCCAACGGACACACCACAAGCCCCTATGATCCGATTCCCGCGTAAATAGAAATACACGATGCCCTCTTCCGGAGAATCTCCGCGTTTGATACAGGAGTCATGGCCACTCGCTATGCCACTCAACTGCAAGTTGTAGTCATACTGCTCCGACCACATCCATGGAATTTCATTATAGGCCGTCGACTCGCCGGCAATATTTTTACCCACGGTGATACCATGACTTTGAGCATGCTTCCAGGACTCTAACCGCATGTAAGAGTCGTAGTGGGGATGATAGAAGTTGGCAACATCTCCAGCGGCATAAACGTTATCGATGGATGTTCGGCCGTACTCATCCGTAACGATGCCATTGTCAGTGCGCAGATCTCCATCCGCGAATGCATCGAGGTTTGGTTTGATCCCGATTCCGACAATAATCAGATTGAACATAACTGTATCGCCATTACTCAATTCCGCTCTATAGGAACCTTCACCGTTCGTAACACTAGTAACGGTTGTGTCTAAATGGATCGTAACACCCGCCTGTTCATGTTTTTCCTGCACAATGCCTGCGATCTCACAAGGAATAGCACGCCCCATGAGTTGTGATCCCGCCTCAATTACTGTCACAGCCTTGCCGAGACTTCGCAAGGATGCTGCAAGTTCCATTCCGATAAACCCACCCCCGATAATCAACACCCGATTTCCGGTCTGCGCCTCATCAACAATAGTCTGGCTTTCTGCCATAGTTCGAAGGTAGTTGATTTTCTCTGAGGCGAGGCCATCAATTTCAAGAACCCTGTTTTTACTTCCAGTAACAATCAGAAGCTGATCAAATTCTATTGGTGCTTGTTTGTCGATCAACAGCTGGTGATTATGAAAGTCAACTAGCTCTACTTTACGCTCGAGATGGAGTTCGATATTGTGGTTGTCATAAAACTCTTGATCAAAAAATATACAAGATTCGAGAGTTTTTTCTCCCGTGATGCATTTTTTTGAAAGAGGTGGACGTTCGTATGGCAGTGAGGTCTCCTCGGACACGAGGGTCACTTGACAGGATTGATCCAAGCTTCGGATAGCTTTGATGGCATTAGCTGCAGCTTGACCGCCTCCCAGGATGACGATATTTTTCTCAGGCATAGTTTTATCTAAATATCCGAATTCATACCAAGACGGGCCCAATTATAGTTTTATGTTGAGGTCGACCTAGCTAACTTTGTGTTACTTGCAATATTATCCTCGAACCTTGATACCACAACCAAGCCTCGCTAGGGCCTCGTAACTCACCACGACAAGGCCGGGTTGGCCGGTTCCTATACGAACTAACTGTCACGATGCCACAGCTCGATCGCCGATTACCCTCGATCACCTCTATGGAGCATGCGGCAAAACGACGCATGCCCAAATTTGCGTTCGATTACTTACAGGGCGGAATTGGAGCAGAAGCCTGTCTGGCCGGAAACCGCAGGGCGCTTGACGGTGTGCAATTAGCACCACGTTATCTCCCGACTGCACCCATTCAGCCAACGTTCGGCACGAGTCTTTTTGATCGGGAATTCCGAATGCCGTTTGCCGCATCCCCGCTTGGCCTTTCAGGACTCATGTGGCCTCAAGCTGCCGAGCATATTGCCCGTGTAACAACCCGCCACAGCCTGCCTCTCGGACTCAGCAGTTTTGCAACCAGCTCCATCGAAGAGATCAGCGCCATTGCAGGCGACCTCCTCTGGTTCCAGCTCTATTGCACTGAAAAACCAGAGATCGAGAACGATCTGATTGACCGGGCTGAGGCAGCCGGCTGCCAAGTATTGATCGTTACGGTTGATATTCCTACGACCACAAGGCGGGAGAAAGACATTGCCAATGGACTTTCGGTACCACCGAAATTCGACCTCATGACGTTATACCAAGCCGCGCTTCGACCCGCTTGGGCGCTTGCAACTCTGCGAGCCGGAATTCCTCGCTTCAAAACACTTCTACCGTATGTCCCGGACGGTTCCACCCTGGCGGCGTCCGCAATTTTTTTAAATGACATGGTAGAGGGGCATGTCACAGTCCAAAAACTCGAACGAATTAGAGAACGCTGGCGTGGACAGTTGATCATAAAAGGGATCCTCACTGTCGAAGATGCTTGTTTATGCCAAGACCTTGGTGTCGACGCAATTGTGGTCTCCAATCACGGAGGTCGGCAACTCGATGCAGCGCCTCTAATACCCCAGGTCCTTCCTCATATTCGCGCCGCAGTCGGTCCGGAATTGCCATTAATAGCCGATGGTGGTGTGCGTTCCGGACTAGATATCGCACGCCTAATAGCCTGTGGTGCCAACTTTGTCCTAATAGGCCGGGCCTTTGCCTATGCCGTCGCTGCCGCGGGCGAAGCTGGGGTCGACCACGCCATATTTCTCCTTCGCGAAGAACTCAAACAAACTTTGTCGCAAATTGGTTGTCGGAGACTTCAAGACCTGGCAGCCCATCGGATCAAAAAAAGTCCCGGACCACGCACTACAAACACTTATTAGCCGCCAACGCATTTGGCGAGAAAGCCGCACTCAGCACCACCGTACCAGTTCGCATGCTCCGCGACCTACCAAAGATCAATTGCATATTCTGGAAAAACGCAAATTGCTGCTTTGCGCAGCGCTCCTCGCTTGCTATCCTCTCGGCACGCATGTGAATCCGGGATGTAGATTCGGAATCATTACCAATACTCAAAGGCATCGACTATGTATATTCAGGGGAACGGCATTTCTATTCACTACCAGATTGACGGTCCGGAAGACGCGCCAACTGTCGTCTTAAGTCATTCACTGGCCGCCAATCTCGGGATGTGGGATGCCCAGATGTCTACTCTTCTGCCGCGTTTTCGAGTATTGCGCTACGACACGCGCGGCCACGGCCAAACTGATGCTCCATCTGGAAATTACACCCTAGAACTTCTTGCTCGCGACCTGTTTTCTTTGATGGACGGCCTCGGTATTGATGCTATCCATTTTGTTGGGCTATCGATGGGAGGGATGATCGGACAAACTGCAGTGCTTGAGGATGCGAACCGTTTTCATTCGATCTCCCTTTGCGATACCTCGAGTCGCCTCCCCCCTGAGGCGCTGTCGACATGGGAAGAACGGATCGCGACGGCTCAATCAGAAGGCATGGATGCCATGGTTGAGTCCACGATTGAACGATGGTTTTCTCGTACGTTCCAGGAGCGCTGTGCCACAGTGGTCGACCCGATCCGTGCGATGATCCGTTCCACACCGCTCGACGGTTATTGTGGCTGCTCCCGGGCTATTATGGGACTCAACCTGACCGAACAGATAGCGTCCATTACTCTTCCCACACTACTGATGGTGGGTCGCGACGACCCAGGTACACCAGTAGCAGCACATGAAACAATCCAGCAACAAATTGCGGGGTCAGAATTGGCTGTGATTCCGGATGCCCTTCATTTCTCCAACATCGAACAACCTGAGACCTTCAACGCCAAGCTTCTGGAGTTTCTCACACGACACACTTGACCTATCAATGTGACTGGATCCGGGGGGCGTTTGTAGGCGCACTATGACTTCTCTTAACAAAACCTATCTTGAGCAGGGCTACGTGATCTTCGAGAACTTACTGCCCCTGTCCTTGATGGAGGACCTACGGTCAATTGTTGATAACCTGGTCGACAATGCCGCCACACTAACCGCTTCGGACGAGGTCTACGAGATTCTAGATGACGCCAATTCCGGCAAGCCTCGGATCGAGCGAATCAAATCACCACACAAAGTGCATCCGCTATTTAATGAATTAATTCGATATCCCGAAATAACCGACGTCTTGCGCACGCTCCTTGGCGTGGATGTTCGCCTCCAGAACAGTAAACTCAATCTCAAATCGCAAGGTGGCAGTGCACCAGTGGCGTGGCACCAAGACTGGGCGTTTTATCCACATACCAACGATGACGTACTGGCTGTGGGCATCATGATTGATGACATGACTGAAGACAACGGACCCGTGTTGTTTGCACCCGGGACCCACCGAGGACCTGTCTACGACCACACCGCCAATGGGTTTTTTTGTGGCGCGGTGAGCGAGAAAGTGGCCGAAACTCTCCCTCGAAAGACCGAAGTCATCACCGGAACAGCCGGCACCGTGACTTTTCACCATGCGCGGCTACTGCATGCATCGATTGCCAACCCATCTATCTATCCCCGTCGCCTGCTTCTGTATGAAGTGATGGCAGCCGATGCTTGGCCACTGGCCGGCTGCTCGGCATTTTTTGAAAGTTGGGACAGCATGAACGAGCGAATGGTGATCGGAGAGCAATCGAGCAGCCCACGACTTATTGACGTACCGGTGCGGATGCCGCAACCTGAGCCGTCGAAACGAACCTCAATTTTTCAGCTACAGCGAGACGGCGGTGATCAATACTACTTAGACGATCTCAATCGCTAAGGGATTTCAAACCAAAGCTCTCTTTTTTTGCAAAATGCCGGGCGGCGAGAATCGTTCCCCGTATGCAGCCTTGAGTTCTTCACAGCGGGTGATAAATCGTTCCGTACCGTAAGTGTTGACGAACTGGATGTAGCCCCCGGTCCAAGCCGGCGCACCGATCCCTAGAATGGAACCGATGTTTCCATCGGCCACCGATCGCAAAACCCCTTCCTCGAGACACTTCAGAGATTCGATGACGGCCCGAAACAACATTCGATCCTTGATGTCCTGATCCGGGATGAAATGATCCGCCTTTCGCCAACGATCAAGGCCTACCCATAAAGATTTTCCGTTCTCCGCATAGTCGTAAAAACCTTTTCCAGCCTTTCGCCCGGGGCGATCATGTCGGGTCACCATTTCCCGCAACAACGAACGCCCCTCGGGCGTTTGATCGTCCTCTTCCTTACGCAGCCCCATCCTGATTTGGTTGTCGTAAATTTCGAGGCTGAGCGAGAGACTTACTTCATCGTGCAATGTCAGCATCCCCACTGGAAAACCCACGGCCCTGCCCATAGATTCAATACGAACCGGATCGAGTCCCTCAGCCACCATCTGGTTGGCCTCGTCGATCTTGGTACCAATGGTCCGTGATGTGAAAAAGCCAACGCTATCATTCACCACGATCGGGGTCTTTCTAATTTGCCGGGCAAAATCAAATCCCCGCGCCAATGTTTCATCCGATGTTTCCTGGCCAACTATGATTTCCAGCAGCGGCATCTTCTCGACCGGCGAGAAGAAATGTAGCCCGATAAAATTCGAAGGATTTTTCGCCTTGGAACTCAGCTGTGTAATCGGCAGGGTCGAGGTGTTGGATGCCCAGATGCCACCCTCGGCAAGCATATCCTCGGTCTCGATCAATACCTGATCTTTAAGATCAGTGCGCTCAAAGACAGCCTCGATAATGAGGTCACAGCCCTCAAGGTCCTCGACATCTGCCGTCGGTAGAATAAGAGCCAGTGCTGTCGCGCTTTCTTCGGTCGTCATCCGTCGCTTTTCAACACGCTTTTCGCATAACCGTTTCGAATAACGCTTGCCGTCTTTCGCGACCTCCAAACTGACATCCTTCAGTACTGCTTCGATTCCTGCCACAGCCGTCACAAATGCAATCGCTTGACCCATCATGCCCGCTCCGATGATCCCTACTTTCTTGATTTTTGATACAGCAATATCCTTTGGCCGGCTGACACCGCCTTTCACCTTATTCATATCAAAGAAAAAGGCGCTGATCAGATTTTTGGTCTCTGCACGAGTCACCAATCCCGCAAACTTCCGACTCTCTATCCGCAAAGCAGCATCGAAATCCATCCGTCCAGCTTCTACCATGACATCGAGGATGCGTTCGGGTGCGGGCAAAAGACCCCGAGTCTTTTTAAACAGCATTGCCGAAGCAACACCAATTCGAGGGGCAATCCTTGCGGAATTCGAACTGCCGCCTGGGATCTTGTGACCCACACGGTCCCACGGCTGTTTGGCTGCTTCGGGGTCGTGCTGAACCTCGTTGATCCATGACCTGGCCCGATGATGCAACTCATCCAGACGATCTACCGTCCCATCGATCAACCCGGCAGCCAACGCCTCATCCGGCGAAACCTGGCGGCCCTCAAGGAGGTATGGCATAGCGGCTTCAAGTCCCAACAAATGGGTCATCCGCACCACACCGCCCGCGCCGGGTAGCAACCCCAACGTCACCTCCGGTTGCCCAAGCTTGACACTGCGGTCATCCCAGGCAATGCGGTGGTTGCAACACAGGCAGATCTCGAACCCGCCACCCAGCGCAGTCCCATTGATAGCGGCAACCACGGGAACCGGCAACCGCTCTAGGCGACGCATGATGGCCTTCATCGATTGGAGCCCTTCGAAAAATTCCGGCTCACTGCCAGCTTCAATTGACGACAACTGTCGGAGATCACCGCCGGCAAAAAACGTCTTCTTAGCAGACCCTAGGATGACCCCTGCCAGGTGCTCTTCACCTTCCAGCCTTGCGACCACTTCGGCCAAAAGCGGTGCGAACAACGCGTTCATAAGGTTGACTGGGCCCTCCATGTCCATGGTGATGGCGACTACATTGGTATCGTCCTTTTGGTAGTGGAACTGATCCATAGATTCGCCCTTTGGTTAACAACGCTCGATGATGGTCGAGATACCCATGCCACCTCCCACGCAGAGCGAAATCATCGCCCGATGAAGCGCGCGACGCTCCAATTCATCTAGCACGATAGACACCAGACATCCCCCAGTCGCCCCCAACGGATGCCCCATGGCAATCGCCCCACCGTTTACGTTGGTGATCTCGTGATCGATATTGAGCTCTCTCATGTAATGCAAGGGCACTGAAGCAAAAGCCTCGTTGATTTCCCAAAGGTCGATATCTTCTTGGTCCAGCCCAGCCCGGGCCAGACACTTCCTGGCAGCAGGGGCCGGCCCGGTGAGCATAATCACCGGATCGGTGGCGAGCACCGCCGTTCCCACGACGCGCCCTCGCGGTTCGAGGCCCAGGTCCTTGCCTGCGCCTTCACTTCCAACCAACACCGCGCTGGCTCCATCCACGATTCCTGAGGAATTACCGGGCGTGTGTACGTGTTCGATCTTGGCAACTTCTGGATAACGTGAGAGTGCCATCGCATCGAAACCCATAGCGCCGATGACCTCAAAAGAGGCAGACAAAGACCCAAGCACTTCCATATTGGTATCTGGCTTAATGAAATCGTCCCGCTCCAAAATGGGCATGCCAGTTTCATCCTCTACCGGGCAGACTGATTGATCGAACCACCCGCTGTCCCGAGCCCGTGTGGCGCGATGCTGGCTTTCCATCGCATAGGCATCTACGTCGTCGCGACTGTAATCGTCGAGCGTCGCAATGAGATCAGCACCGATTCCCTGGGGCACGGACATCTCTTGGAGGAAAAACTCAGGATCCGAGAACATTGCGCCTCCATTTGAGCCCATGGGGACGCGCGACATGCTCTCGACCCCGCCGGCGACGACCAGGTCCTCCCATCCAGCAATAACTTTTGCAGCTGCCATGTTTACGGCTTCTAGCCCCGAGGCGCAAAAGCGATCGAGCTGCACTCCAGCTACTGACCGGTCCCATCCAGCAAACTGAACGGCCGCCTTAGCAATACATGAACCTTGCTCACCAGTGGGGGCCACACAGCCAAAGATGACGTCATCTACCCGCGCAGTATCCAAATCGTGCCGCGACTGGAGGTGATTGAGCAATCCAGCAGCCAAGGCAATGGGTTTAACCTCATTCAGCGTCCCGCCAACCTTACCTTTGGAGCGGGGCGTGCGAAGGGCATCATAAATATACGCGGTAGCAGTCATGCGAATCTCCCGATTCACGCAATTAGGTACAAAGGATTGTACTGTTGAACTCCATCGATCGCATTTTTCGGTACCATGACCAAATACCCGATAAAATGCCGTTAGTGATGAACTACGACACTCTAGACTGACTGTCAGGAGCAACGCCCCATGCCCTTGCAAACCACGACATCCACCTGGTACAGCGAGGAACACAGGCTCTACACCGAGAGCGTCCGAAAATTCTTTGCCGATGAACTGGCACCGAATATCGAACGCTGGATAGACGCGGGCATCGTTGATAGGGTTTTCTGGGTGAAGGCCGGTGAAGCCGGGATACTCGGTGCTGCAATTGAGGAGGCATACGGCGGTGCCGGTGCAGGGATCAGTTTCGATGCCATTACCATTTACGAGCAAGCCCGCTGTAGCGACTCTGGCTGGGGGTTCGGCATCCAAAGCATTGTGATTCACTATATCCGAGCCTATGGGACCGAGGATCAGAAAGCACGTTGGCTGCCCAAACTTGCCACCGGTGAGATGGTTGCAGCCCTCGCCATGACCGAACCCGGCTGTGGCTCAGACGTCCAGTCGGTTCGAACATCAGCCACTAAAACCGGGAACGAGTATCTCATCACCGGCTCAAAGACCTTTATCACCAACGGTCAGACAGCCAACCTCATTTGCCTTGCTGCCAAAACGGACAAGGACGCCGGTGCCAGTGGCGTATCGTTGATCATGGTTGAGACAGATGATCTGGAAGGCTTTCGGCGTGGAAAGAATCTCAGCAAACTTGGCTTAAAGGCCCAAGACACAACGGAACTATTCTTCGAGGGTGTGCGCGTCCCCAAAAACAATCTGCTCGGGATCCAGGAAGGCCAAGGCTTCTATCAACTTATGAATCAACTGCCCTGGGAGAGACTTCTTATTGGTATTACAGCACTTGGCGCGATTGACTTTGCGCTGGAAGAAACCACCCGGTACGTTCGTGAACGCAAAGCGTTCGGCACACGAGTGATGGACTTTCAAAATACCCGTTTCAAACTTGCGGAGATGAAGACCAAAGCCGAAGTAACGAGGTCTTTCCTAAATGATGGCATTCAAAAACTTGACGCAGGCATACTGGATGCATCGACGGCTTCTATGGCCAAATGGTGGGGGAGTCAAACGCAATGCGAGATCATGGACGAATGTGTTCAATTACACGGTGGTTATGGCTATATGATGGAATACCCCATCACCCGCCTTTACGCCGATGCCCGCGTACAAAAAATCTACGGCGGGACCAATGAAATCATGAAGGAGCTCATCGCGCGTTCCCTAGACGTTTAATGTTGAGTTTTAACCGTTTTTTAACTTCTTAGTGTGGAAGTAGTCACATGAAATTTTTTGACTGCAAGACTGCCCCCTCCCCCCGACGGGTGCGAATATTTATTGCCGAAAAAGGCATTACAGTCGAAACCGTCAATGTGGACCTTCGATCCAAAGAACAACTGAATCCCGACTTTAGGTCTATCAATCCTCATTGCACCGTGCCCGTACTCGAACTCGATGACGGGACCCCATTGACCACCACCGCTGGAATCTGGCGTTACCTCGAGGCGGCATATCCTAATCCTGCATTAATGGGTGAGACGCCAAAGCAGCGGGGCATAATTTCAGATCTACAGTGGCATATCGAGATGAATGGCTTCATGGCCATGGCTGAGTTCTTGCGCAACTCGGCTCCGGCCATGAAAGGACGGGCACTGACTGGACCACACGACTATGAACAGATCCCAGAGCTCGCCGATCGGGGGAGATTACGAGTGCAGCGTTTTTTAGAGGAGATCGATCAAATCATTTCGACCAAGTCGTATGTTGCAGGCGATCAATTTTCTATTGCTGATATTGACCTTCTGGTATTCATCGAGTTTGCGGCCTGGCGAAAACTCGGCCTCCCTGAAGGAGCTGCAAATGCCCGCCGCTGGTATGAGGACGTCCGCGTCCGTCCAAGCGCCCAACTTTAGGCCCTCCAGCAAGCAGCAAAGGCCGCGTCTCAGTCTGTCTCGTCTCGGATGACTTTGAATATCTCTGTAAAATCGCCGCTTGGAAACCGCGTCATACCCTTTTGCCAATAAGCCGAGACGCGCTCGCAAAGAGCCACTGGCGTCCCTGCACTCTTCGCTTCCGACAGGTAAAGCGCCACGTCTTTCTCCATCAATGCCATCCGAAAGCCTGCATCATAAGTTGACGTCAAAATTCGATTCGGGAATTTATCCTGGGTTGCTGAGTTCTGCCCAGTCGAGACGTTTGCCACATCCAGCATGGTCTTCATGTCGAGACTGTGGCTGATACCAAATGCAACCGCTTCAGAAGTTGCTGTCATTGCAACGGCCGACAAATAGTTATTCAATAACTTCATCGCTTGCCCCTGCCCAGGCTTTGGACCCACGAAGAAAACCGAGCCCGCAAATGAATCCAATACCGGACGAATGAGTTTCATTTGCTCTGCAGACCCACTCCACATGACGGTCACGGTGCCTCGAATAGCGCCAGCTTTACCCCCACTGACAGGGGCATCAACATAGCCGACACCAAAGTTAGCCAGTGTTTTTACGATCGAGTCGGTGGCCTCCACCCCCACTGTCGACAAATTGATCAGGGTCCTTGTATTTCGATCTTCTACAGCAACAATTGACCGAGCGACGTCGAGAGAAGCCGCAGCATCAGGCACCGATACGAAAACAACTTCGGCCGTCCGTGCTATATCTTCGATACCAGCTCCGACTTCGGCACCGGAAGGGGCTTTATTCTCTGTACCAGCTTTGTCGTAGACGATCAGTTGGACACCACCCCGTGCGAGATTGGCGGCCATCGGACCCCCCATATCCCCAAGACCTACGAAACCATATCTATCCGACTCAACCATTTATCGACCTCCTGAACTCCGTCTAGGGTTAATCCACCATGGAATTAACACTGTTCTAGATTTACCTTTCCGCAAAAGTGTCCTTAATGCTTAGCATTCCTAACCGAAAACTGCACCGGGAGCCTATATCTTCGTACCAAAAACTCTCACTCTTGGTTGTTTTCAGAATCTTTAAGCACAGTACTGATTTCTTCTTCAGTCATTCCAGCCTCGTTCAATACTTCGTAACCATGCTCACCAAGCTGTGGCTGAGCACAGCGAATGGGGAGCGATTGACGGTCGAAACGATACGGTGTGTCTGGAATTTCAAGTGTTCCCTCGGACGGGTGGTCATAAGAGCGAAAGAACCCCACCGCATTTAAATGGGGATCACGACGAAGATCCGCTAAAGAATTAACCGGGCCCGCAGGAATTTCAGCTTGCTTAAATAGTGTCAACCATTCAGTAGTATCTCTTGTTGAGATAATTTTGCTTGCTATCTCGTACAGCGCATCGATGTTTCGGCTACGCTCAAGCATTGTGATAAATCGCGCGTCCTCCGCATAGTCAGGCGTACCGGCAAGCCCCCAAAATGACCGCCACTGTCGATCTGTATAGGCAAGCAAACAAAGGTATCCGTCCTTCGTTTTGTGTGGGCGACGATGAGAAGACAGCGCTCTCACATATCCGGCCTTACCCTCTTTGGGCTTGAACGTCTCACCGTACTGATGTTCCACCAAGTTGAAGCTGGCCATCCCTTCGAACATAGAGCACTCCAAGTAAGTGCCCCTGCCTGTGCGAAGGCACTTAACATACGCTGCTACCAAACCGCCTGACGCGATCAGGGCGGAGTTTTTATCAGCGATGATTGATGGCACCAGTTGTGGCAAACCGTCGCGCTCCTCAAAGAGCCCTGCGATTCCAGACTGACCTTGGATGACATCGTCATAGGCAGGGCGCCCCCCATAGGGGCCCTCTTCACCGTAACCGTGAAGACCGCCATAGATAATTTTGGGATTGCGCTCCAATACCGCGTCCGGACTGAATCCGAGTTCTAAGATTTTTTGTGGCCGGATGTTGTGCACGAACATGTCGGCAGTTTCGATCAAGCGCCACAGCGCTCTTTGCGCCGTTTCACGCTTCAGATTAAGCACGATGCTGCGCTTATTCCGGTTACAGCCGAGAAAAAGTGCCGACATCCCCGGGTTACGGGCGGGCCCAATCACCCTCGTCATGTCACCCTCAGGCGCCTCAATCTTAATTACATCTGCGCCGAAGTCGCCGAGAATTTGTGTCGTATACGGACCGAATATGACAGTGGTTAGATCGAGTACTCGAACCCCTGAAAGGGGCAAATCATTCGTATCCATCATCTGGTTATCCGCGTTGGGAAAACCGCCGGCCAACCAGGGCGGAAGTAATATTGACTTTCTGTATGTCGATCGCACCGCCCGCGATGCCCCAACCCCAGGCATCGCGCATCTTTTGTTCGATGGGGTACTCACCTGAATATCCGTAAGCTCCCATTAATTGCATTGCTGTACTGGTCACTTCCCGCGTAATTTCGTTGGCAAAACATTTGGCCACTGAACTCTCCCCTACGGAGGGCAATCCTTGTTCTGCGTTTACCACCGCACGGTAAAGGAGCAGACGGGATGCATCGAGTTTCATCTTCATTTCTGCGAGCTGAATCTGTACGGCCTGAAAATCAACTAACGCTTTTCCAAACTGCTGGCGATCCTGAACATAACGTAGCACGTAATCAAAAGCAGACTGTGCGCAAGCAAGACTCATCGTGGTATTTCCACAGCGCTCGAGATCAAATGCCTCCATCAACTGCTTAAATCCTCCAGCTGCCGTAATCAAATTTTCGATGGGCACCTCGACGTTGTCGAAAAACATATCTGCGCTCGGAATACCTCGAAATCCCATGTGCTGTTCTGGCTTACCGAAGCTAAACCCAGCCCGATCTTTCTCAATCAAGACAGCTCCGATCCCTCGAGCTCCTGGTTCATCGGAAATCCTGCAATAAACCACATAAGCGTCTGCATGCCCTGCCCCTGAACACCATCGCTTCTGACCATTAACGATCACGGAGTCCCCCTCGATTCTTGCGGTTGTCGTTAGGTCAGTCAGCGCGGACCCTGCGTTCGGCTCTGACATCGAAATCGCAATCATCATGTCTCCGGAACAGACTTTCGGCAATACGCGGCGCCGCAATTCTTCGGGCGCGAAATGAGCAATCGCCAGCGCCGGACCGAAACAGGATTCAAAGACCGGAAACGCCACCGCGATCGAAATCTTGGCAAGTTCTTCAAGCACGAGCACAGCATCCAAATGCTTAGCACCCGCGCCACCATAAGCTTCCGGAAGATTGACCCCTAAAAAACCCAGCTCGGAAAAACGCTGTACGATTTCAGGCCCGACGGGTTCGTCATTTTTCTCTATTAATTTCGCAACGTCTGGGAGTTCAACTTCGGCAAAACGGCGCGCCGTCTCCTGCAGTGCTTGCTGTTCTTGGTTCAATTCGAAATCCAAAACATTTCCCCCACATCTATTCCTCTTGCTTCTTACCGACAAACAGTCTTCTTAATCGTGCTTACAATCAGATCGATGTCTGCTAACGGGTTCGCCGCCACCGACCGCAACCAGTATTCATCATCGATCAGACAAATCGAAAACATACCTGAAGGCAATTTCGCATGAATTTCTTGGGTATCGAAGTGACGTGGACGAAATACGGTTACACCGGTCTTTGGCATAGACAACAACTCAATGGCTTCTTCCGCCACCAGATTTTCCGCAAGTTGATTCGCCATCTCCATCGCTCGATCGATTCGCTCGGCGATTCCGGCTCTCCCAAGGGCGAGCAGGGTCGCCAACAAAGTGACAGCGGCCGCGCCGCGAGACCCCTGTACGCCGATGTTCGGTGTGGTGAGGTATCCCCCGCCATAACTGATGGCCGAATTTGCTAACTCTGGGTCACGAAACATTACGAGTGCCGAATCTTTTGGCTGCATCAATAACTTATGTGCAGAAACCGCAACCGAGTCAGCTCCCTCGATACCGGCAAGTCGATTGGCATGGGTTGAACTCAACCGTAGTGGGCCACCCCATGCTGCATCCACATGCGTCCACCTGGCCTGCCCGATCAACTCCAGAGGATCAACTTCGCCAGTCGCTGTGGTACCCGCCGTCAAGACAAGGCAGGCATCCGACACATCTCCCAATTGCGACCTGTCGAGTTGACCGTACCGGGTGGCAGGCACTTCCCTTATTGGTAACCGCAACATACGAGCAGCTTTCTGGATACTTAAGTGAGCGGCCTGAGATACCACAACCCGCTGAACATCTTTGCCGTCACGGGCCGCCCAAATCGCAGTCAAATTGGCCAGCGTGGACCCTGAGCACATATGGCCACCACGCATACCAAAGAATGGCATTAACCATTCAAAGACACGCTGCTCTGCTTGGATAGCGAATGGAGCAGTTGCTGGATGCAGCAAATTCTGATTCAACCGGGCATTCCAAAGCGCGATCGCCCAAGTGATCCAGGGTGTCGGCGGATCCATATTCGCAAACGCCTCCGGCGCATCGAGCTTAGCTGCCGCTCCAATCACATGGGGCGACAATAGCTCTAACGTTGCCGACTCACCAAGCCCCAATTCCGGGCACTCCCGGGGCAAATCAGATTTTTTCTCCGGAGTATTGAAAAGCAACGAAATGGCTTCTTCCAATCTTCCATCTGGCGTAAAACTTGGATCTTGATAAGTCATGAGGATAGAAAGCTCTTTTATGACTGAAAGCGTGTACAAATGGTCCAGATTCATCGATAGGCGCGTTTCAGACGATCAGATAAACGATTTCCCCCTAATGGCGTAATGCCCTTGTAAAATTATAATCTCCTCTCCGGTATACAACGAGCACAGTATTTTGATCTCTGCCCTCACTTAGCGATCCCATTCGCCATTCGAGCATTCCCTTAATCTCTTTCTAGCCTAAAACAAGTAATTACTACGCGCCATGTCCTACGTAGAAATGAAATCCGTGGTCAAAGCCTTTGGTCAGACTGAAGTCATCCATGGGGTCGATCTTTCAGTCGAAAAGGAGGAGTTTACGGTCTTCGTGGGGCCTTCGGGTTGTGGGAAAACCACCCTCCTACGTCTGATTGCTGGACTCGAGGAATTAAATAATGGCGCTATCCACATCGGCGGTGAGCGGATCGATGATTTGCCACCTTCAAAGCGCGGCATCGCGATGGTGTTCCAGAACTACGCGCTCTACCCACATATGTCGGTTTATCAGAACATGTCCTTTGGCCTGCGTCTGGCCAAAGCCAAAAAAGAGTTCATCCAAGAAAGGGTTAATGAAGCAGCCGAGATCCTGCAGATCACAGAGCTATTAGAGCGAAAACCGAAAGCCCTCTCCGGCGGTCAACGCCAGAGAGTCGCTATTGGCCGTGCGATTGTTCGTGAGCCAAAAGTCTTTCTTTTTGACGAGCCGCTTTCAAACTTAGACGCCAAGTTAAGAGTCCAAATGCGGGTCGAGCTCACCCGGCTTCAGAAACGTCTGAACGCTACCATGATCTACGTCACTCACGACCAGGTCGAAGCCATGACCATGGCCGATAAGATCGTAGTACTGAATGATGGTCACGTTGAACAGGTAGGTAAACCTCTTGACCTTTATCACACTCCGAAAAATCGCTTCGTAGCAGGCTTCATTGGCTCACCCGCGATGAACTTCTTAGAGGGTCAGATCAAAGCCGTGAATGGTCAAATAATCGAAGTCGAACTTGAAGGCGGCCATCAAGCCAGTGTTCGCTGCGAAATCAGCGGATCGGCCAAACAAGGTGTTTCGATCACTTTGGGGGTACGCCCAGAGGCGTTAAGCCCGGAAGGTTCTGGCGATTCAAAGATCCCCGGCAAAGTCTATGCAGTCGAGCGCCTAGGCGGCGAGACCTACCTTTACCTTCACACTCCGGAGGGCCGTGAGATCACTGTCCACGCCCCCGGTGATAAAGTGGTCTCTACCGGCGACCAGATCTCAATTGGCTTCACCGCTGACAAATGTCATCTCTTCCACGAGAACGGAGAAGCCCTCGAGCGGAACTCAGTATAGCGGCTCTAAAAAAACGGCTGCCGAAGCAGCCGTTCTAAAAAATAAGTTAGATCAAGCCATTGACCAGCGCTCGGCATTCTTATGCCCATCGAATTCCCAATTCGAGGCCATCACATCCGGTCGAGCAACACCAGTTGAACACGCGTGTCCATAGGATGAGAAAATTGGAATAATCACACTGCAATTGTCGTGCACTATTCTCTGCATTTCCACATACATTTCACGACGCTTTGCATTATCCAATTCCGCGCGCGCTTGTACTAACAGCTCCTCAAACCGCGGATGATTGAAAAACGTTTCTGACCATCCCGTTTCAATCGCATTCTTAGAGTAGACCTGACTAAACAT